>Ga0058867_1015032_pt1 | contig 10531 bp, 8 predicted proteins | sample TNRReaAerobicRNA_FD_59632 | JGI IMG/M metagenome (GOLD analysis project Ga0058867, IMG submission 59632) | Wastewater treatment Type I Accumulibacter community from EBPR Bioreactor in Madison, WI, USA - TNR Reactor, Time E -22min-Aerobic_ RNA... | ecosystem: Engineered > Bioreactor > EBPR >... | reverse complement strand
GGTCGGGGCCGTTGCCGACGATGCGGTTCATGCCAGCTCGCGCAAGGCATCGACCAGGCGGGCAACGTGTGCTGCGCTGTGCGCGGCGCTGAGCGACACCCGCAGGCGCGCCGTTCCCCGGGGTACCGTCGGCGGGCGGATCGCCGGAACCCACAGACCTCGTTCGTAAAGCGCTTCGGCGACCCGCAGCGCGGCGTGGTTGTCACCGATGATCACTGGCTGGATGGCCGTTGGCGAAGGCAGCAGATGCCAGCGCGTGCCGGCCAGTCCGTCGCGCAATTGGGCGCTGAGCTGCCAGAGATGACGACGACGTGCGTCGCCGGTGGCGATCAGTTCGAGGCTGGCGGTCAGCGCGCAGGCGATGATCGGGCTGCCGGCGGTGGTGAACAGGTAGCTCCGGGCGCGCTGCTGCAGCCACTCGATGACTGTCGCGTCGCCGGCGACGAAGGCACCGGCGGCGCCGGCCGCCTTGCCCAAAGTGCCCATGTAGATCAGGCGCCTGGCCGGCGGCAGCTTGTAGTGGGCGACACTGCCGCGTCCCTGCGGGCCAAGCACGCCGAAACCATGCGCATCGTCGACCACCAGCCAGGCGTCGAAGCGTTCGGCGAGCGCCAGCAGGCCGGGCAGGGGCGCCAGATCGCCGTCCATGCTGAACACCGCATCGCTGAGGATCAGCTTGCGCCGGGCGGTACTGGCGGCGAGCAGGCGCTCGAGCGCCGCCAGATCGGCGTGCGGGTAGCGCTGGTGGTCGGCGCGTGAAAGCTGCGCCGCGTCGATCAGCGAAGCATGGTTGAGCCGGTCGGCAAACACCGCGTCGTTACGGCCGACCAGCGCTGGGACGATTCCCAGATTGGCCATATAGCCGGTCGAGAACAACAGGGCGCGGGCAAATCCCGTAAACGCGGCGAGCTGCTGTTCGAGCGCGGCGTGCGGGGCGAGGTGGCCACTGACCAGATGCGCGGCGCCGCTGCCGACACCCCAGGCGCGGGCGCCGGCGCAGGCCGCTTCGACCACGGCCGGGTCGTTGGCCAGGCCCAGGTAGTCATTGCTGCAGAAGCTGATCAGATCCTGGCCAGCAACCCGTGCTTGCGGCCCGCAGGGAAGTTCAAGCGTACGGCGGCGGCGTTGGAGTCCCTGGCGCTGCAGTGCGTCGAGTTCGCCTTGCAGTTCTTCCCAGATCATGGGTGCAGAGCAGCCTCCAGCGCCGCCGTGGCGCGGGCGACGAGGAACGCGCATTGTTCAGGGCTGATGACGTACGGCGGCATGAAATAGACCGTGTTGCCGATCGGCCGCAGGAGGATTTCGTTGGCCAGAGCCTGCCGGTAGAAGCGCCGGGAGAACTGCGGATCATCGCTGACCACGTCGAAGGCGGCGATCATGCCGCGCTGGCGGAGGTGGCGAACGTGTGGGTGCTCGCGCAGCGGCTGCAGGCAGGCGGCAAGATGGCCGGCGAGGACGCGATTGCGTTCGATCACCGCGTCCTCGGCGAAGATGTCGAGCGTCGCCAGGGCTGCGCGGCAGGCCAGCGCATTGCCGGTATACGAGTGCGAGTGGAGAAACGCGCGGCGGGTGGCCTCGTGGTAAAAATCGGCATAGACCGCGTCGGTGGTCATGACGATCGACAGCGGCAGATAGCCGCCGGAGATCCCTTTCGACAGGCAGAGAAAGTCGGGTCTGATGCCCGCCTGCTGGTGGGCGAAGAACGTGCCGGTGCGGCCGCAGCCGACGGCAATCTCGTCGCAGATCAGATGAACTTCGTACTGGTCACAGAGCTGACGCGCCAGCCGGAGGTATTCCGGATCGTACATGGCCATGCCGCTGGCACACTGCACGAGGGGTTCGACGATCAACGCCGCGAGGCGCTGATGGTTTTGCTGGAGATGGCTTTCGAGGTCGGCGGCAGCACGCTGGGCGACCGAAAACGCGGGCTCGCCTTCCGCCGCCTGGCGTGCGTCCGGCGTGGCAACGGTGCGCGCCGGGCGGATCAGCGGCGCGTAGGCGTCCTTGAACAGCGCGACATCGGTGACTGCCAGGGCACCGACGGTTTCACCGTGGTAGCTGCCGGCCAGGCAGATGAACTCCTGCTTTTCCTTGCGCCCACGGTTCTGCCAGGAGTGGAAGGACATCTTGAGGGCAATTTCGGTCGCCGAGGCGCCGTCGGAAGCGTAGAAACAATGGCCGAGCGTGCCGCCGGTGAGCTCCGCCAGCCGTTCGGAGAGCTCGACCACCGGCCGATGCGTGAAGCCGGCGAGAAGCACATGTTCCAGTTCTTCGAGTTGCTCGCGCAGCGCCGCATTGATGCGCGGATGGCAGTGGCCAAACAGGTTGACCCACCACGAACTGATTCCGTCCAGGTAGCGCCGGCCGTCGCAGTCGTACAGCCAGACTCCCTTGCCGCGGGCGACAGGAACCAGCGGCAGCGCGTCGGCGCCGGCCGCATGCTGCTTCATCTGGGTACACGGGTGCCAGACGGCAGCCAGACTACGCTGCAGCAGATCGCTGTTAGTGGTCATCGGGGTGGGTGGCTCTGCCAGGTCAAAGCCGGGTCAGCGACTGGCGAATCTCCGCTGGCCCCCGGGGAGTGGGGCAGGGGATACCGGACACGGTCACGACTTCCCTGCGCGATGTGATCCAACAAGGTCATGACCCTCAGTGCAGCGCTTGTGATGGCGCGTTGCTCTGCTCCGGCATTTCGGCGTGTACCGCATCGCCTTCGCTATTCGGATAAAGCGGTGCGCCGCAGTCTTCACAGAATTCGTAGGGGAATTGCTGGTCCAGGGTGACCACTTCCTTGAGGCCCGCCTTGCGCAAGGTGGTTTCGATCTCGCCGGCGATATCGCTGTTGTCATCCTCGACGCCGAGCAGTGGCCAGACGACGCCGTGATAAATCAGTTCTTCGTCGGGCGGGCCGAAGCCGATGCGGTATTCTTCCAGCCGCTGGTCATGGAAGCCGGCGATGACCGCGCGCAGGCCTTCGGGAGCGATGCCGAGGGCGCTGTTCAGGAAGGCCACCGAGGCATTGAGCGAGTAGGGGCGCGAGGCGACGTCGGCGCTCCGGCAGGCCGCGTGATAGGCGTCAGGCAGCAGCGGTTGATAAGTTGACCCGGTGAGCAATGGCTCGAAGCAGGGCCCGCCCTGTCGCAGCCATTCCTTGAGCACGCTTTCGCGGGTGCTCTTGTTGGTCTCGTTCCAGTGGAAGAGGGGCGTGCCGCGCGGAACGGCCAGCGCCCCGACGAGGTAGCGTGTATCGGACAGGAAACGATTCGTTTCGGGCATCGCCGCGGCGTCGATAGTGACATCAGCGCCGGCCAGCGCCGCTTTCCCGAGTTGTCGCATCAGTTGCCAGGTATCGACAAAGGTGTGCGGCAGTTGGTCCGGGCTGTAGAGATAGTCGGCGAGCGACAGGCGGGCTCCGGCCGCGAGCACATGCGCGCCGAGATGGACTTTCAGCGTCTGCAGGGTGCTTTTCGGGATCGCCGTCGTGGGGATCGAAAAGCGGGACCAGGCCAGTACCGGCGCGGCAATCAGCAGGAGGTCGAAATCCTCACCCCGATCGGATATCGCGCACGATTCGGCGTGTGCCTCGATGATGTCCGCGAGATCGTCATGCGCCATCGGATGCGTGTCGAACAGGCGGTCGAGCGAATTGGTGAAGTCATCCTCGGCACCCTCATGGAAAATCCGGTCCACGAGTTCGGCCAGACGCCCTTGCCAGAACAAATCCTCGAGCTTGCTACCGGATTCGGCAAGCCCGATGGCCAGACGGCTCAGCTCGCTGGCGTCAGCCGACATACGTTTGCGGGAAGTGAATCGGTTGCGTTTCATGGTCTGCAGCCTGCCGTGCGTTCAATCCCGCATTGTACCAAGCTCGCGGCCTTGACGTTGGCGCGCTGCAAGGCAGCGGCCAACGAGATTTCACGCCGCGCTTCAGGCGAGACGCAGTTGGGCCAGAGAAGCGAAGGCCTTGGGGTCAGCGATGTCCGGATCGATGATCAGCTCGAGTACGCTGACCGCGGGCAGATCGACCCGATGTTCCTCGGTTTGCGCATGCGCACCTTGCGGGCTGAAGTTCCATTGCTGGCGGACGATCTCGCGGAACGACCGCCCCCCATCGGCAGACCAGCGCAGCAGATACTCCTGGGTACGCGGCGAGGAATTTTCCACAAAGCACAGACGTATCCGGCGCAGCGCCTGCGGTTGCGCGAAGAGCAGCCGTATCGTCTGTCGGCCGGGAACGGCCGCCCGCCAACCGGCGCTTTCTCCCGGCAGGAGAGCCGCCTCGATCGGGTGCCCGGCGTCCTCGGAAGTGATTTCCACCTCCGCCAGTTCGTCGAGCTTGAGCCAGTCGTCAGCCGGCGGTGCAGCGGCTGGGCTGCCGTCAATGATCAGTCGTTTGCGCACTGGATCACCCCTCGCCGGTCATCAGCACCGCTGCCGGCGGATGCGCTGAGATCATGCCTCGGCCTCGCCGAGCTGCACGGCGACTTCGAGTTCGGCACGCGCCCAGTACTCAGCATCGCGCCCGTGCTGGAAACCGTCCTTTTCGGCCATGAAGTACGCCGCCGACTGGACCATGCGATAACGCTCCTCGGCACTGGGCTTAACCGGTGCCGTCGGGTTCGTCGTCGTGGCGCACTCGGTGGGAGCAGGCATCGGGTTTTCCGTATCTGCGGGTGCCGGCACAGTTTTCTTCACCGGTGTCTTCTTTTCAGCCGCAGTCGGAGTGGTCTTTTTTACGGCGGGTGCCTTGCCCGCCACAGTGACGGTCGCCGCGGCCGGTGCCGCCGCTTTCCTGGCAGCGGGCGCCTTTTTTGTCGTGCTCTTTTCTTCAGTCATGAGTGTTCCTTGAAATTGATGTCGTTACCATGGAAGTCGCGTCAGCGACTCACGAGTCTCGCCTCTCCCGCTGGCGGGAGAGGGGTCGGGGGTGAGGGCAATGGTCATGGCTTTCAGTAATCGTGGGTTCTGAAAAGGCCATGACCGTTGGCGGTGGGGCAGCAGGAAATTTCGGGCGGCGATCAGACAGGGGTTGGTCGAGTGCCCTCGCAGGATAGGAAAATCCCGCTTCCGGGTCAAGGCGAACGCGTCGTCGTTGGCGCCGTTGCCGGCCGACGACCGCCCACGTCGGCCTTGCGCGGTGGCAGGAAGAAATCCCGGGGTTGGCGCACGAGATGCACCAGCACCGCGCGTGCCAGCGCTTTCCACTGCGGGTCGGAAACCTCGCGGGAGCGCAAGGCCACATTGAGCGCCAGGGCGAAACTGACGGCGAGGTTGATCAGGCCGATCACGGCAACTCCGAGAGCTGCCCAGACGAAGAGCCAGGGATCGGCGTCGAACTCGAGTCCAACGACGCCGATGCCGACGAAGGCCGACGAGAAGGCGACATGGCGGATGTCGATCGGCAGGCCGACGAGCAGTCCGAAGAACGCCGTGCCCCCAAGCAGAAAGCCGAACAGCAGGTTGCCGGCGAGTGCCCCGAGGTTGTCGCCGATGTAGGCAGCGACGCGTTGCATGCGCGCTTCGCCGAACAGCCGTCGCGGCCAGCCGAGCTGGAGGATACGCTCGGGGATGCGGTTGTAAGCCGCATAGTTGTCGTAGTAGCCGCTGATCAGGCCCGAGATGAACAGGCAGACGCCGGCGATCGCGGCGTAGAACACCGCACCGCTATGCACCAGGCTCTGCTCCGAGAGCAGGTGCTGCGATTTCTCGGCACTCGTGAAATGCTCGCCGGTGATGCCGAAAATGGCCAGGGCCAGTAGCGCGGCCAGCGGGATGGCGATGCAGACGTTACCCAGGATGGCGACCGTCTGGCTGCGGCAGGTGCGCGCGATCAGATCGGCCAGTGCCCCGACCGTGCTCAGCTTGCCACCGGCCTCGCTGATACTCGCCGCGATGGCGTTGGCGGTCATTGCCGGCTGTTTGGTGGCGACCGTGCCGTGCAGGATGTGGATCAGACAGAAGCCAAGCCCGTAATTGAGGCAGAAGGTGATCGCGCCGGTCAGTGGCGGCATCTCTGCCTTGGCCAGCCAGATCTTCAGACAGGCCATGCAGGCGATGACGCAACCGCCGATCATCGCCGAGCGCGCCATCCCCCAGTATTCCTCACGCGTGCCGGTAATGTAATGCTCGCCATGGCGGCTGGCATTGTCGGTCACGCGCAAGGCAATCAGTTCGGTGTTCTGCCGCCAGTGCCGAAGCAGATTGTTGCGCAGGCACTCCTCCCGCACGAGCTGGGTGAACAGGCTGACGATCGGCGGGTAGGCTGCCGGGCTGCGCGGGTCGGCCTGCAGCGCGGCCAGAATGTCCAAGAGTTGCTGACAACGCCGCAACAGTTGCCGCAGCCGCTGCAGGTGGTAGGTCAGACGAATGCTGGTACCGTTCCGGGCGGCGTTCCTGCGCACGCGTTCAATCACCTCCTGGCACTGGGCGAACAGGACCCGCAAGTGCCGGTCGTCGCACTCGGCGAGCACCGGTCTGCCCCAGTGCTCCGGATACCTCTCGAGGTAGTCGGTCATTTCCTGGTTCTGCGCGACGAACGGCGATTCATGGGTCTCGAGCGAGGGTTCCAGGCGCAGCAGTTCCGGCTCCATGCCGCAGGCGGCAATCCAGTAGGAGAGCACACGCAGCGAACGGAGCAGTTCGGCCAACGCTTGCGGCAGGGTAGCGCTTAAGGCATCTTCATTGAAACACAGGCTTTCGATCAGTTGCAGCCACGCCGCGTCACCGACTCCGACCACCCAGTGCCGGTCGCTGGGCTTGTCGAAGGCCTGGCGCAGGACGCTGCGCAGCAAGCCGCGGTCGAGCACCTCGGGTAACAGCGTGTGGCCGAGACGCTGAAAAGCTTCCGAGGCGAAGCCGGTATTCGGCAGGATGCCGGTTACCGTGTACAGCTCGCTGTGGCGATAATCCCGCGCCAGCGTGCTGAGGGCAGCGCGCAGACCCGCACGGAGATCGGGGTGAGTGTTCAGGAGGTAGCAGAGTGCCTGGAGATTGCGCCGCGCGGTCTGGAAATCGTGGGCCTGGGCGGGGCGGATTTCGTCTACCAGCAGGGCGAGCAGCGACGGCAGGTCGGCGTCCGGAGTGGCAAAGCGGCTGAGGAGTTGTTCCATTACGTTCGATTTCTGACTGGCGGGATGGATGAAGCGGCGCAAGACACTGCGCGGCAGCGACGAAGTCGCGCGACAAGCCGTGCCGGGCGATACACGTCGTTTACAATCGCGGAATCTTAGCAAACTATCGTGCCAAGCACTCCCTCGCGACCGGAACCCGCCGATGATCATCGTTCTTTCTCCCGCCAAGACGCTCGATTACCGGACGCCGCCGACGCTCGCCGACCACAGCCAGCCGTTGTTGCTCGAGCAGTCGCAGGTGCTGATCGACATTCTGCGCGAGTTGTCGCCGGCGCAGATCGCCAGTCTGATGAAGATCAGCGATCAACTCGCGGTGCTGAACGCCACGCGTTACGCCGAGTGGGCGCCGCCGTTCTCGCTGGACAACGCCAAACAGGCGGTTCTGGCCTTCAACGGCGATGTCTATGACGGCCTCGCCGCGACCTCGCTGACGCCCGACGACCTGCGCTTTGCGCAGCAACATCTGCGCATTCTTTCCGGTCTCTACGGGGTGCTGCGACCACTCGATCTGATGCAGCCGTACCGGCTGGAGATGGGCACGCGGCTGGCCAACCCGCGTGGGCGCGATCTCTACGCGTTCTGGGGCGAGCGCATTACCGAGGCGATCAATGCCTCGTTGCGCGCAGCCGAGGCCGAAGTTCTGGTCAACCTGGCGTCTGAGGAATACTTCAAGGCGCTGCAGCCGAAAAAACTGCTTCAGGCGGTGATTCAGCCGGTCTTCGAGGACTGGAGTGGCGGCCGCTTCCGGGTGATCAGCTTCTACGCCAAGCGGGCGCGCGGATTGATGGCGCGCTTTGCGATCGTCAATCGCCTGACCGAGGCGAGCGGTCTGAAAGACTTCGCCGGCGACGGCTACGCGTATCACGAAGCTTCCTCGAGTGATGGCGTCTGGGTTTTCCGGCGCTAGCGGTATACTCGGCAAATTTCCCTGTGAGCAGTGTCTGATGGCGAAAGCGAAAAGCATCGGTGTCGTCTCTCTCGGCTGCCCCAAGGCGCTGGTCGATTCCGAACAGATTCTGACCAGACTGCGCGCCGAGGGTTATCTGATTTCGCCTTCGTACGCGGGGGCCGATCTGGTCGTGGTCAATACCTGCGGCTTCATCGACGCCGCCGTCGAAGAGTCGCTCGAGGCCATCGGCGAAGCGCTGGCCGAGAACGGCAAGGTGATCGTCACCGGCTGTCTCGGAGCACGCGAGGAAGTGATCCGCAAGGCGCATCCGCAGGTGCTGGCGGTGACCGGCCCGCACGCAGCGGAAGCCGTTCTGCAGCACGTGCATGCGCATTTGCCGCAACCGCACGATCCGTTCACCAGTCTGGTTCCGCCGCAGGGGATCAAGCTGACGCCGCAGCATTTTGCCTATCTGAAGATTTCCGAGGGCTGCAATCACAGTTGCACTTTCTGCATCATCCCTTCGCTGCGCGGTCCGCTGGTCAGTCGACCAATTGGCGACGTGCTCCAGGAAGCCAGAACGCTGGCCGAGGCCGGCGTGCGTGAGCTGCTGGTGATCTCGCAGGACACCAGCGCTTACGGGGTGGACGTCAAGTATCGAACCGGCTTTGTCGGCGGGCGTCCGCTGCGCACCCGGCTACGCGAACTCTGCGAGGCGCTGGCCGAGTTGGGGATCTGGGTGCGCCTGCATTACGTCTATCCGTATCCCAGCGTAGACGCGCTGCTGCCGCTGATGGCCGAAGGCCGGCTGCTGCCTTACCTCGACGTGCCTTTCCAGCACGCCAGCGCACGCATCCTGGCGGCGATGAAGCGTCCAGCGAGTGCCGAGAACAATCTCGAGCGCCTGCGCGCCTGGCGCGCCATCTGTCCGGAGATCACGGTACGCAGCACCTTCATCACCGGTTTCCCTGGCGAGACCGAAGCCGAGTTCGAGGAATTGCTCGCCTTCCTCGCCGCAGCGCGTCTCGATCGCGTCGGCTGTTTCGCCTATTCGCCGGTCGCCGGCGCCGCCGCCAATGCCCTGCCCGACGCCGTGCCGGAAGAAGTTCGCGAGCAACGCCGGCAACGTCTGATGGAGCTGCAGGAGGATATTTCGGCCGAGTTGCTGGCGGCGAAGATCGGACGTGAAATCGACGTGCTGGTCGATGAGGTGGACGACGAGGGAACGATCGCCCGTTCGGCCGCCGACGCGCCGGAAATCGATGGGCTGGTCTTCGTCAATGATTTTTTCGACGCCCAGCCGGGCGATTTCCTGCGCGTAAGGGTGGTCGACGCCGACGAGCACGACCTTTACGCCGAGGTGGTGGCCTGACCCCCCAAGGGGGCAGGAGATGCGGCTGTGGCATGATCTGCCGAGCCACTCGCCGTTTATCCGCCGTCGTTGCCCGCTCGCCTTGTCGGCAGCGCGCTCCAATGCTATGTTCCCGGACGGTTACCCTGCGTTTCTGCCTCGGATCAGCGATGCGGGCGCCGCCACAAGAGCGAGAATCGCATGCCGATCAGGGGGAGATCACCAGATCTCGCGAAGTTCAGCCGCCCGCGGCTCGCTCGCGTGCATCCGCGCGAACGCCTTTTCGGTCGGCTCGACGAATGCCTGGAATGTCATCCGGCGGTGTGGGTCAGCGGTGTTCCCGGTGCCGGCAAAACGACGCTGATCGCCAGCTATCTCAACGCCAGGAAGTTGCGAGCACTGTGGTACCGGGTAGACAGCGGCGATAGCGACGCCGCAGCGTGCTGCCATTACCTGCAGGCGGCCGCGACGCGCATCGCGCCGCAGGCGGGCAGCGAGTTGCCGCTGCCGGGTTCGGCGCCGATCGACGATCCCGGGCGCTTTTTTCGCCGCTTCTTCGCGGCCCTCTACGCCCGCCTGGGCAGCCCCCACATTCTCGTTCTGGACAACACCCAGGAAGGGCTCGCGGCGGCCGGCTTCCGCCAGCTCCTGTGGGCCGCTATCAGCGAGCTACCGGACCACAGCGGACTGATCATTGCCAGCCGCACCCACCCGCCGGGCGACTTTGCCCGCCTGCTGGCGAACGGTGACCTGGTCGTGCTGGGGGCAGACGAGCTGTGGTTCGTCGAAGACGAGTCGCTTGCCGTGCAGCAGCTCAGCGCGTCGCCTGTCAGAACGCGCAGCGCAGTTCAGATGCGTGAGCTGCACCAGGCGACCGGCGGCTGGGCGGCCGGCCTGCAGTTGCTGCTGCATCATGCCGATCCCGACTCGCCTGCCGCGGTCAGCGGACACGTCAGCAGCGACACGGCGCTCTGCGATTACCTGGCGGCCGAAGTCTTCGACCGCCAGCCGGAAGCGATCCGCAGCTTCCTGCTCAAGGTCGCTCACCTCCCCCGGATGACGCCGGCCACGGCGAGCGCGCTGGGCGGCAGCGCGGGCGCTGCGCGAATTCTCGCCAGCATGCACCGCGACAACGTGTTCACCGCGGTGCATCAGGTCGAC
>Ga0058867_1082052_pt1 | contig 10620 bp, 1 predicted proteins | sample TNRReaAerobicRNA_FD_59632 | JGI IMG/M metagenome (GOLD analysis project Ga0058867, IMG submission 59632) | Wastewater treatment Type I Accumulibacter community from EBPR Bioreactor in Madison, WI, USA - TNR Reactor, Time E -22min-Aerobic_ RNA... | ecosystem: Engineered > Bioreactor > EBPR >... | reverse complement strand
ATCCGATACTGTTCGGTTGGTAAAAGGTATAACAAACGTCCCAAAACAGTAATACAAAATGGATTTTAAAGCCCGATTCGGTAATAGGGTTTTATATTTTCTCAAGTATTATTAATCAAGGTCTCAAATGAAAAACAGAAAACTCCCGTTGCAAAACAGGAAGCGTTCAGCTTTCGCGTATTTGTTAACAAGCGCCTTATCGTTATTGATAATGACGGTCGGCAATTCACAGTGTATTCCACAAGCAGGAACCGTAGACGGTTTCGTATTTCAGGATGTTAACTTTAATGGTATCAAAGACCCCGGCGAGGCAGCCATTGCCAACGTCAGGGTATCTGCATTTAATGCGGCTGGTAGCGTTGTAGGCAACATGATGACAGATATCAACGGTAATTACCGTCTGTCAAATCTTCCTGACGGCAGCGAAGTGCGCCTAACCTTTCAACATGCTTCTTATCATGATGGCTACATGGGGCAGGACAACGGAACGCGTGTTCAGTTTGTTCGTGTGCCTTCTTGTGCAAAAGGTGTCGGACTTTCCTCTTCACTACAATATTGTAATGAAGATACGAGAATCCTGACCACTTGTTTTGTACAGGGGCCTACATCCGCACTTCCGGCAGAGCCGACCATAGTCGGTATGGAATATGGTTTTAATCTGGGTTCACAGCCACAAAAATTGGCTATGTACAGTGAAACCGGCACGATCTGGGGAGTTGCCTGGAACAAAAAACAAAAAGCGCTTTACAGTAGTGCCTTTATAAAACAATACGGAGGATTGACCAACCATGGTCATGACGCCATTTTTAAAACGCTTGTTCCGGAAGGAGCCATGTCATCAACATCTCTTTTTGTGAAGTTGAGTGATTTGGGACAGGACGTAGGAACATTGACCACACAAAATATCAACGACTGCAGCTACGGAGCTCAGGTTGGTAAGATAGGTCTCGGAGCATTGGAAATTTCTCCTGACCAAAAATTATTATATACCATCAACTTATATAATAATACATTGGTTGTCATCCCTACAGAAAACCCTAAGGCAGCCAATACACAATCATACAAAATTCCGGACCCTGGTTGTTCTCATGGAGAATACCGGGCTTTCGCATTAAAAATGTATAACAACAAATTATATGTTGGGGTCACTTGTACAGCAGAGACAGCAAAGTCAGAAGCTTCTTCATCTGCAAATGTCTATGAGTTTGATCCTGCCAAAAAAACATTTACCCTTATTTTTTCCACTCCTTATCTTAAAGGATATTGGAAAGATTCTGAACCGGGTCAGATTTTTACATCTCAATGGTTGACAGATATTGATTTTACAGATGACGGTCATATGTTACTGGGTCTTTCTGACAGAATAGGCCACAGATATTGTACGGTTAATTTTACCAACAGACTGGATGATCAAAGACCGGACCTATTGATGGTTGCATATAATAATGTATCAAAAACATGGGAACTTGAAAATAACGGAAAAGTTGCCAATCTTACCGGTACAGGTGTTGGCAATGGTCAGGGGCCAGGTGGTGGAGAATTTTTTGGCAAAGATCACTGGCCAAAAGATCCTGCTTATCACCCTGAAGTAGCTTTGGGAAGTATTTTTGTGATGCCGGGAACAAATTCAGTAGTTGCTACCGTTTTTGATCCGCATCTGAATGCTTATTCCGGAGGACTACACAGATATTCAACCAACAATGGTGATTTGTTGGGTGCTTTGGAATTGTACAGACTTAATACTACCGTCGCTTTTGGCAAAGCTACCGGTTTTGGAGATATCGTTGCTACGTGTATCGAGCCTTCTTTGGAAATTGGTAACAGAGTTTGGAATGACACCAATAAAAACGGAATTCAGGATGCCGGCGAACCCGGACTTGAAGGAATAGGTATCGTTTTATACAACAGCACATGTGACCGGTTGGCTCAAATGACAACAGATGTTAATGGTCAGTATCATTTTAATGAAAAAAATGTAACCGGAGGTCTGTCTTCCGGTGAAACATATTATCTGGGCATTGACCCGAATACATATGATGCTCAGGCTCTTATGTACAATATCGACGGAAAATATTTTACACTTTCAGGTGTCAGAGCCGGTGAGGAATTATTGGGCAGCAAAGCGCTCGAGACATTACCTGGCTGTCCTTTAGCACAAATTGAAGTGAATACTGTATTTTCCAATCAAAATTTTGACTTTGGTCTGTACAATGCTTCCGATTGTGGTATGCGTATCGAAGCTTCTGTAAAAAATACCGAAGCCATCAGATTCGGAAGTGCTGTCACCTATGAAATATGTGTGACCAATACAGGTACATTACCTGTTAATGGTTGGGCACTTGATTATAAAATGCCTAAAGGAAATGTTTTGGACGGAAGTCTGAACCAAGGCTGGACACCACAAGGAAGTGTATTAACCAAATCCTTTAATCAGGTTTTAGGTAGAGGGGTTACTTTCTGCACTGAAGTGGTCGTCAACTTTAATGCTCAGGAAAACAGTCCGGGATTCACCCATGAATTTTCAATCAACAGGGTTTTGGATCTCAACAACAATCTTCTCGAATTGGTCTCAGCTTGTTCTGTAGCTCCTGAAGATATTGTGACGGTCACTACTCCGGCTGTTTTTGATCTTGCCTTGAAACACGAACTCAATGAAAATGGTGTATTTTCTAACGGTTCTGAGGTTAAAATGAATACTACGGTATTCAACCAGGGCAATGTTGCAGCTAAATCATATACGATTATCAATTACCTGAACGAAGCCTTTATCTTTGATCCGGCAAAAAATCCGGGTTGGGTATTGTCTCCTGATGCACGATCTCTTACTTTTGTAAGTGAAGGATATTTGTATCCCGGACAAAACAGGGTTCATATGTTGACATTTACGCTAAGAGAAACCGCTCCTTCTGGTGCGGTCATCAATTATGCTGAAATTCTTGAAGCATATACTGATTTGGGAATTGCAGTCGATTTTGATTCAGACTCAGATGATGACGTCAAAAATGACAATGGTGGAGTTGTAAACAGCATCACCGATAACATGATCAACGACTCAGGCGTTATGGACGAAGATGACCATGATCCTGTAGTGGTTTTATTGGACGTAGTGGACGTAGCCATCATCAAAAAAAGCAGTCAGAAGAGAACTTATTCCGGGACAGGAGTCAAAATTCAGTCTGGAAATTATCAACGAAGGAACTGTTTCAATTCAAAAATTTGTATTGAGAGATTATATTCCTCAGGGTCTTTCATTGATGGATGCCAATTGGGCTTCTCTTCCTGATAATATTGCTGAAAGAGCCATCGAGCTTGAAAAACCACTCAGACCGGGTGAAAGCACTTTTACAGACATTACCTTATTGGTTTCTCAAAATCTGACAGGTCCTAAAGTTCTTACCAATGTGGTTCAGGTTTATAAGATCTATGATACCAATTTGAAAGAAATTTCAGACCTCGATTACGATTCAAATCTGTCATTGACAGTAGTAAATAATGAAACAAGTGTATTACAATATTTAGGTCAGGATAATTATTCCTCAGCTGATGTGGTATTGCTTGGAAATATAGAAATAACAAGTCCGTGTATTTGTCTGAACAATGCTTCAAATCCGTTTGATGGTCAATTCAGCGCTGCAATCAGATTGGAAAGTGCTTCCGGTGAGACCTGGTTTATCCAACAGGTTACTGGTCTTTACGATGAGTTTAGCCCGCTTCCTCCGGCTTCACCAATACCGTTTATCACAGGTTCAGGTGGCTTTCTTTTGGATGAAACTGTATTGGGTAATGGAATATCAAGATATTCATTTGAAGGAAATCATATCGAAGGCGAAGGATTTTTTATTGTTCTTCAAAATAATTTCGGTTTGACCAGATCTTACCGATTGGATCCGGGAACATGCAGATACAACACCGTTCAGATCAATGGTCTGACAAGTGTTTGTAATAGTATCACATCTGATTATTCAGTAGAATTACGAGGAAATGATTATATCTTTTCCTGGACTTTGGACGGAAATCCGATAGGAGCTGACCAAGGTTCGGTTTCCATTGACTGGTCGGGTGTAGCTGACGGACAGCACGTATTAAGACTTGAAATCGATGCTACGGCTATAGATCAGTGTTACAGTCCTGTCACCTTAAACATCTCTTCAGGTGTAGGTGATGCCGGAGCTATTTCCTGTATTTCGAATGTAAATGTGTCTTTGGATGAAAATTGTGTTTTTACTGTTACTCCTTCTGTTTTGATAGCAGGTACTTTTAATGCAGGTTCACCTTATCAGGTTATGCTGAAGGACAAAAACGGAGCAGTGATTCCGAATGCCACATTGACTTTAGAACATCTTGGACAAAACATCATGGCCAAGTTGATCGACGGTTGTGGTGGTAATTCTTGTTGGGCTACGATTTTTGTGGAAGATAAAATTCCACCAAGAACATTCTGTCAGGATATCGTTTTGGCTTGTCACGAACTGGATACTTATGTTGGTCCTTTTGAAAGTGATAATTGTGGTGGTGAAGTAGAAAATACTTTATTATATGAATTGGTCACACCTTATGTATGTAATGAATTATATGTCAAACAAATAGACAGAAGATATATCGCAAAAGACAAAGCAGGAAATGTTTCTCTGCCTTGTGATATGACTATATTTGTAGCAAGACCTGATTTGAGACAAATGGTTGTTCCTGCTGACAGGACGATGGCAAATAACAATCCTTTGGTTTGTGACAACTTTCCTTTGGATAAAGAAGGAAGACCTTCTCCTGAAGTAACCGGTGTGCCGACATTGTTTGGTGATGATTTGTATCCAAATTATGACGAAACATGTAATGTATACACCGGATTCAGCGACAGAGATCTCGGTAAAATCAATTGTGTAAGAAAAATAGCCAGAGAATGGATTATTTTTGAAAGCTGGTGTTCTAATGTTACTCCGATTCGTTTTACCCAAATGATTGAAATCACAGATACAATACCTCCGGTTATTGCACCGATCGCTGACATCACTGTAAGTGCTTCTGTAGGAGATTGTATAGCAAGAGTTCAACTTCCTCAGGCGGTAGTCACCGATGAATGCGAAGGGGTATTGAGAGTGGATATCGTATATCCTGGTGGATTTGCCTTAGGTCAGAATACGGCTTTCGTAGAATTGCCAAGCGGAAAAAATACCATTAAATATATTGCCTACGACGAATGTGGAAACAGAGATTCTGTCTCTTACACCATAACAGTTGAAGACAAAACATCACCTACCACCATCTGTAAAGGAGAATTGGTAGTAAGTCTGAATTCCTCCGGTGAGGCCTATATGAGACCTGATCACGTCAACGACGGAAGTTGGGATGCTTGTGGAATTTCTCATTATGAAATCAGAAGAATGGTTGCCGGTTGCGGAAATCAGAATAATGTTTTTGGTCAGTTGGTAGATTTTTGTTGTGCTGATGTTGGAAATACCATCATTGTAGAAATGAGGGTAACAGACATCAACAACAACTCCAACACCTGTATGATACCTGTTACAGTTCAGGACAAATTTGCTCCGCAGATTACTTGTCCGCCAAATGAAACCAGAAGTTGTGATGAAAATATTGACATTGCAGATTTGAGTGAATTTGGAACAGCAGTAGCTGTGGATGCCTGCGGTGCAACCGTTAGAGAGCTTGCACCGGTTTCATCATTAAATCAATGCAGAACAGGTGTTATTGAAAGAATATTTGAAGCGAGAGATAACCTGGGCTTTGCCAGATGTTCTCAGTTCATTACCATCGAAAATTACGATCCGTTTAATGAAAATGACATCGTTTGGCCTTTGGATTTTGAAACAGATAAAGGATGTACTGCTTTGGATTTACATCCTGACAATCTGGATACTTTATATAGTTATCCTGTGATTACAGAAGATTTTTGTGATAATGTAGGAGTAACCTTCAAGGATCAGATTTTCAATTTCGTGCCGAATGCTTGTTTTAAAATAGTAAGAACCTGGTATGTCATCGACTGGTGTGCCATGGAAAATGATCCGAATTATCAGCCTATCACATGGCAACAAACGATTAAGGTTCAAAATGAAGTTGGACCTGTTATCACCAGCTCATGTGACTCATTGACTCAATGTACACCAAAAGACAATTGTGTGGATGGTTTTATCACGCTGGGCGCTACCGCTACAGACGTTTGTACTCCAGCCAATTTATTAAGCAATGTGTACAAAATTGACGCAAACAACGATGGTACTTATGATATCGAAATCAGTAATTTCGGTGGAACCATCAATGCTTCAGGTGTTTATCCTGTAGGAACCCACAGAGTACAATATTCATTTGAAGACAGATGTGGTAATGTGACTACATGTGATCAGATATTTACCATTGTAAATTGTGATTCTCCGACTGCGATTTGTGTAGAAAGAGTGAGTGTAGGACTTGTGCCTATGGATACAGATGGTAATGGTGAAAACGATATTGAAATGGCATGTATTCAGGCTGTAAGTCTTGATGCAGGAAGTTCTCACCCTTGTAGTGATTCTTTATGTTTTGCTTTTTCTGCAACAGATACTACGTTTACCGAATATTGTTACGACTGTTTTGATTTGGGAACATATGACCTAACATTATATGTAATCGACAAAATCGGCGGTGGTGTAAGCGAATGTGTCATTCAGGTAGAAGTACAGGATAACAATGATGTGGATGTTTGTCCGGATCTTGAGGAATGTATCGTATGGCCGGGAGCAGTAGATACAACAGGTTGTGCCTTGTTGATTGCTAATGTAGGATTTAACAAAATCCCGGCAATACAAACTGATTGTGATTGTAATGACGTTACCGTAACACATGAGGATAATCCTCCTGTATCTTGTGGTGATGATTGTATCACAACTTCCAGAATCTGGACAGTAACCTTCAATTGTTTCTCAAGACCTATATCTTACAATTATTCTCAAAGTATCACAGTTATTGACGATACGCCAAATGCTGAGATCACTGGAAATAATATCATTTGCAGAGGTTCTTCAACCACCCTCACCGCAAAAGGAGGAGGAACATACTTATGGAGTACAGGTCAAACCACCGAATCTATCACAGTAAGTCCGCAAAATAACACAAATTACAGAGTAACGGTAACGTCATCTTTAGGATGTTCTGCGACAGCTCAGATCTCAGTTACGGTACAACCATTACCGAATGTACAGATACAAGGCAACAGAACCATATGTCTCAATCAATCCACGACTTTGACAGCTATTGGTGGTGTTTCTTACGTGTGGTCTAACGGACAAACGACACCTTCAGTTACAGTGAGTCCTGCTACCACAACAAATTATATTGTAACAGCAACGGATATTAACGGTTGCAGGGCTACTGCAACAGCTACAGTTACTGTCAATGCATTGCCGGCTGTACAAATTCAGGGAACTTCTCCGATTTGTGTGGGTCGTTCCACAACTTTAACAGCTACAGGAGGTACAGCTTACCTTTGGTCAAACGGCCAGACCACAGCAGCTATAACGGTAAGCCCGGTAGCTTCTCAAACATATACCGTAACGGTAACCAATCAGAATACTTGTTCTAATACCGGTTCGTTTAATGTTTTGGTAAATCCGCTACCGGTGGTCAATATCACTGGTGATAATGTGATTTGTCGCGGCGAAACCACATCACTTACGGCTACAGGAGGAACTTCCTATGCTTGGGCAACAGGCCAGACCACAGCAACCATTCAGGTAAGTCCTACACAAACTACCATGTATCGTGTCACGGTGACCAATGTTAACGGTTGTTCAGCTACAGGTACAAGAATTGTAGAGGTAAATCCTTTACCAAATGTAACAATAACAGGTAATTTAGATATTTGTCTTGGCGAAAGTACAACACTTACAGCAACAGGTGGACCGGGATATCTTTGGTCTACTGGTCAGACATCTGCTTCAATCACTGTTTCACCTGCACAAACGACAATGTACAGAGTCACAGTAACAAATGCCAATCTTTGTTCCGCAATACAATCTGCTACGGTTCATGTCAGTGCCGGTAATGCTACTTGTGAGACAAGAGATACTACAGTATATCTCGATGCAATGGGCATGGTGGCAATTACACCTGCTTTGATTAGTATCGGTGATACCACAGGTTGTGATGGCGATATAGAAGTTGAAGTCACTCCGCCAAATTTATTCTGTAACCAAATCGGTGTTAATACAGTAACTTTAAGGGTGATTAATGTGACCACTATGGATACTTTGGAATGTTTTGCTGAGGTTACCGTTTTAGATACATTAGTACCTTCTTTAGTTTGTCCTGCTGACCTTACTATTGGATGTTTGGATTATGATCCTGATGCACCATTAAGTGTATTTGGTCAGGCTACATTCAGTGATAATTGTATGGTTGGATTGGAAATTGAAGAAACGCCGATAGCCAATCTTAATGTCTGTAATGTAGGTGTCATTACCAGAACATTTGTGGTGACAGACAATAGCGGTAATTCAGCTCAATGTGTACAATCCATTACGATCGAACCGACCAACGGTATTACAGAAGATGATATTACATGGCCGCAGGACACAGTCACCATATTTGATTGTACTGAAGCCACACCAATGAATACCGGCATTCCGGAAGTAAATGACGAAGGCAGTGATTGTTCTATCATTTCTATCGATTATGAAGATATTAATCTTCCGGTTGACGGATCCGGATGCGCGGATACCATTATCAGAACATGGACCGTTGTGGATTCATGTCACCTGGTACCTGGTACCAATGACGGAATATTTACATTCACGCAGATTATTTTTGTCAACGATACAACGGCGCCAGTCTTTTTCAACCTGCCTCCTGCTGTGGTGGATGTCACTGTATCTGTAGCCGAATGTGCTATTTTTGTTGACTTTTCCGGAATTATTGCCACAGATTGTGATACAAATCTTATCCTGACCAATAATGGTTTCTGGGCGGATGATGAAAACAGTATCGATCCTTCAGGAACTTATGACGTAGGTATTTATCCTATTACCATCACGGCACAGGATCATTGTGGTAACATCGCTGAATATAGCTTTTTGCTTAAAGTGCACGCATTTAGATCATTGTGTACGAAACAATTCCTTGAAATGCCGGATACACTGACCAAACCTATGTTTGCCAGAAGATTTTTTGCCTTCACCAATATTTGTCCTCAGACAGGTCATTTTCTGGAAACCTATTCTTATGACCTTCAGGATACCGTAATGATTTTGGATTGCAGCGACTTGTCTATGGTGGGTATTGACCTGACCGTATACATTTGGGATACCAGAAGTGGTGATACCTTACTTTGGGATTCTTGCCGAACGCAGTACTTCCTGACAGATACCAACGATTTCTGTAACGGAGGAAGAGGTATCATCTACGGTAGTGTGGAATCATTAATGAATGATCCGCTTTCAGGTGTTGACGTAACGTTTAACGGCATGAATACCCTTCAAACTGATGTAAATGGTTTATATCGCGAAGAAAATGCCGTCATCGGTGAATCCTATAACATTAAACCACGTAAAGTTACCGGTGTTCTGGATGGCGTATCTACCCTTGACCTTGTATTGATTCAACGACACATAATGGAACTCAGTGTATTTGATGATCCGTATATGCATCTGGCAGGAGATATAAATAATGATAAAAAATTAAATTCTCTTGACCTGGTCGAATTGCGCAAAGTCATTTTGGGAGTGAAATCAGAATTTCCAAATAATGATAGTTGGAGATTCCTGCCAAATGGCTTCAATTTTGTTGATCCTTCAAATCCTTTAGGTTCTTTTGTTCCGGATTCTTATTTCCTTGAATCATTATCAGGAACCATGAACGTAAGCTTCAAAGGTCTTAAAGTTGGTGATGTCAATCAAAGTTATGAAGCACAACAACAATCTGTTGATCAAAGGTCAAATGATAACCTACACCTCAGATTGCTGGGCAATAAAGTGACGTCTAAAGGTAATATTGAAATTCCTGCAGAAAATGTCGAAGATGTTCAATTGACAGGATTCCAGTTTGCTCTGAAGACAGAAGGTCTCAACAATATCAGAATTGAATCCGATGTTATTCGGTTTACCGACGAAAACTATCACGTTTCTAACGGATATATCTTTATCTCCTGGTCACAACAAGAACCTGTATATGTTAAAGCAGGTGAAGTATTGTTTGTGGTAAAAGCCAATACGGCTCAAACAGGATCAGTTGCACAACTGATATCTCTGGACAAAGACGTGATGATTGCAGAAAGTTATAATCACGAATTAAAAGTAGCAGGTGTTCAGATCGGATATGGTCAGGAACATGTACAAAAAGCTGAATTTTTGGAACTTGGAAACATTCCAAACCCATGGAGTCAGTCAACCAATGTACAATTCTATGTGCCACAACCCGGAAATGTAGACCTTGTGGTTCGTGATATAGCCGGTAAAATAATTGTTACTAAAAAAGCATACTTCGATAAAGGCGTACAACAGTTTGAGCTTCTCAAAACTGAAGTATTAAATTCCGGAGTATTGTTGTACGAATTGAAGTTTAATGATACGGTTAAAACCGGTAAAATGGTTTTAATCGATTGAAGATAATTGGTTAGTGAATACAAATTTTGAG
>Ga0058867_1083232_pt1 | contig 10626 bp, 8 predicted proteins | sample TNRReaAerobicRNA_FD_59632 | JGI IMG/M metagenome (GOLD analysis project Ga0058867, IMG submission 59632) | Wastewater treatment Type I Accumulibacter community from EBPR Bioreactor in Madison, WI, USA - TNR Reactor, Time E -22min-Aerobic_ RNA... | ecosystem: Engineered > Bioreactor > EBPR >... | reverse complement strand
TTTTTTGCCGAAAACGGTGAAAAGCCCTTTCGTGCCCGGCAGGTGCTGCGCTGGGTGCATCGTTTCGGGCAGGCTGATTTTGCCGCCATGACGGATATCGCCAAAGGGCTGCGCGAGAAGCTCGACAGCAGGGCGGTGGTCGTCCCGCCAGCGCTGATTGCCGACCGGGTCTCCGAAGACGGCACGCGCAAGTTCCTGTTTGATGTCGGCGGGGGTAATGCCGTCGAGTCGGTTTTCATTCCTGAAGAGGAACGAGGCACCCTGTGCATTTCGACGCAGGCTGGTTGCGCGCTCGACTGTTCGTTTTGCTCGACAGGCAAACAGGGGTTCAACCGCAATCTGACCGTCGCCGAGATCATCGGTCAGTTGTGGCAGGCGAGGCACGCCCTGGGCGCCCATGATCGGGATGCCGCGCAGGGCGAGCGGGTGATCAGCAACGTGGTCCTGATGGGCATGGGCGAACCGCTGGCCAACCTCGAGAATACGCTGCAGGCTTTGCGCCTGATGCTTGACGACAATGCCTACGGCCTTTCGCGGCGGCGGGTAACGGTGTCCACCTCCGGTCTGGTTCCGGCGATGGATCGCCTGCGCGACGAGTGCGCGGTAGCGCTGGCGGTTTCCCTGCACGCCGCAAACGATCACCTGCGTGATGAACTGGTGCCGATCAACCGCAAGTACCCCTTGCGCGCGCTGCTGGCCGCGTGTCAGCGGTATCTCGAGCGAGCCCCGCGCGATTTTGTCACTTTCGAGTACGTCATGCTGGACGGGGTCAATGACTCGGATGCGCAGGCGCGCGCCTTGCTGGCCCTGACGCGCGAGGTGCCATGCAAGTTCAACCTGATTCCTTTCAACCCCTTTCCCGGCTCACCGTACCGCCGCTCGCCGGCAGCGCGCATTCGCCGCTTTGCCGAGATTCTGCTCGCGGCCGGCGTCGTGACGACGACCCGCAAGACGCGTGGTGACGACATCGATGCCGCCTGTGGTCAGCTCGCGGGCCAGGTTCTCGACCGCACGCAGCGGACCGGCCGGCGGACGCTCGTTGTGCAGCGCGATCGTCGCGAGCTGTGCACATGAAGAACGTTGGGCTGGCGATCCTTGTCGCTCTGTGCGTGGGGGGCTGCTCGTCGTGGCCCTTCTCTTCGGGGGCCGCGAAGAAACCACCGGTCGAGGAGCCCATCGACTCGCGCACCCCGACCAAGCCACGCGACCCGCGCACGCGGGCCAAGCTGCACACCGAGCTGGGGGCGATGTACCTGCAGAACAACAACCTCGCTGTGGCGCTCGAAGAGTTGACCATCGCCATCGCCATCGACCCGGACTACGCCAGGGCCTACAGTACGCGTGGACTGGCTGGTTTTCAGGTGCGCGAGATGCAGGCCGCCGACCAGGACTTTCGGCGCGCCTTGAGCCTTGACGGCAACGACCCCGAGATCAACAACAACTACGGCTGGTTCCTGTGTCAGATCGGCAGAGAGCAGGAGGGCATTCCCTACTTCCATAAGGCGATCAAGAACCCGCTCTATGAAACGCCCGCCAAGGCGTACCTGAATGCCGGCGCGTGTTACGCCAAACTTGGCGACCTGGCCAATGCCGAGGGTTACATCGAGCAGGGTTTGCGTATTGCGCCGGGTAACCCGCAGGCAGTCCTGCAGCTAGCCAGTCTCAACTACCAGCGCGGTCAGCTCGAGCTGGCCAGACAGCAGCTCGCTGATCTGTTGCGCCAGACCGAGCCGAATGCCGAGGCGCTGTGGCTGGGGGTGCGCATCGAGCGCGGACTCGGCAACCGTCCGGGTGAAGCGCGCTATGCCAATCAGTTGCGGCGAAGGTTCCCGCTCGCGCCGGAGGCGCAGCAACTGATGAAAGGCCACTTCGAGTGAGTAAAGCATGAGTGAACCACGCGTAATTTCCTTTCCGGCTGCGCAGAGCGTGTCAGATCAGGCGATCTCCCGCGAAGCAGAGGGGGATGGTGCGGCCGTGACATTGGGCAGCAGTCGTGTCGGCGAACAGCTACGGCTGGCGCGGGAGGCGAGAAATCTGAGTCTCGGCGAGGCCGCGCAATCGCTCAAGCTGGCGCCGCGTCAGGTGGAAGCCCTGGAGAGCGAGAACTGGGGGGCATTGCCGGGCAACACGATGATCCGTGGTTTCGTCCGTAATTATGCGCGCCTGCTCAATCTGGATGCCGACGTTCTGATGCGCGCTCTCGATGCCGCACAACTGCAGCAGGCACCGCAGCTCGAAGCGTCGGCCGGCACCAGTGCCAGCTTGCCGCAGGCGAGCAGTCGCCGTGTGGAGCGGCGCGACTGGCTGGCCGTACTTGCCGGGCTGCTCCTGCTGGGTCTGGCCGGGTTGGCCTACTTTTTCGTCCCGGCCGATCTCTGGCGAGCGCAACTGACGGCGCTGATCGAGAGCAAACCGGCCGTGCCTTCGCAAGAGATCGCGGCACCCGCACCCGTGCCGCCGCCGGCTGAGACAACGGCAGCGAAGGGGGGGAATGGCGAGTCGGTAACGGTGATTGCCGCACCCCATGCAACGGTGCTGTCGGATACCTCGGGGGCGATGTCCCGGCCGTCGGCAGCGCTTTCGCCGCCAGCCGGCAACGGTCTGAAACTCTCCTTTGCTCAGCCCGCCTGGATCGAGGTGCGCGACGCTCGAGGTCAACTCGTGTTGTCCGAATTGAGCGCCGCCGGCAGTCAGCGGGAAATCGCGGGCGAACCGCCGTTGTCGCTGGTCATCGGCAACTCGACGCAGGTGACCCTGCAGTTCCGCGGCAAGGTGATCGATCTGGCGCCGCACACCAAGAACGGCGTCGCGCGCCTGACGGTCGAATGAGCGAGTGGGTGAACAGGCAGTGAGCAAGCCGGTAGCGGGGACATCGCGTCGGCAAACGCGTCCGGTCAGGGTGGGGCAGGTGACCGTCGGCGGCGATGCGCCGGTGGTCGTCCAGTCGATGACCAATACCGATACGGCCGACGTACTGCGGACGGCGATCCAGTGCGCCGAGCTGGCGCGCGCCGGGTCCGAACTGGTGCGCATCACGGTCAATACCGCCGAAGCGGCGGCTGCCGTAGCGCCGATCCGCGAGCACCTCGGCCGCATGGGGGTAGACGTTCCGTTGATCGGCGACTTCCATTACAACGGACATCGCTTGCTGACGGAACATCCGGACTGCGCGCAGGGTCTGGCCAAGTACCGTATCAATCCGGGCAATGTCGGGCACGGTCGCAAGCGCGACGAGCAGTTCGCGCAGATGATCGAGATTGCCTGCCGTTACGCGAAGCCGGTGCGGATCGGAGTCAACTGGGGAAGCCTGGATCAGGATCTGCTGGCGCGCATCATGGATGAGAATGCGCACCGCGCCGACCCGCTCGATGCGGTGGCGGTGATGCGCGAAGCGATGGTCGCTTCGGCGCTCGAGTCGGCAGCGCGCGCCGAAGCGCTGGGCATGCCGGGCGAGCACATCATCCTGTCCTGCAAAGTGTCCGGTGTGCAGGATCTGATCGCGATTTATCGCCAGTTGTCGCGCCGTTGTGATTACCCTTTGCATCTCGGGTTGACCGAAGCCGGCATGGGCTCGAAAGGCATCGTTGCCTCGACGGCGGCGATGGCGGTACTGCTGCAGGAAGGGATCGGCGATACGATCCGCGTGTCGCTGACGCCGGAACCCGGCGGCGCGCGCACGCAGGAGGTGATCGTCGCGCAGGAGATGCTGCAGACGATGGGTCTGCGGGCTTTCACGCCGATGGTCGTCGCCTGTCCCGGCTGCGGCCGGACGACCAGCAGCTTCTTTCAGGAACTGGCCCAGTCGATCCAGGACCATGTGCGCCAGCGGATGCCGCAGTGGCGGATCGACCATGACGGAGTCGAGAACATGACGCTGGCCGTCATGGGCTGCGTGGTCAATGGACCTGGGGAAAGCAAGCACGCCAACATCGGCATCAGCCTGCCGGGAACCGGTGAAGCGCCGGTGGCGCCGGTCTTCGAGGATGGCGCCAAGACGGTCACCCTGCGTGGCGAGCACATCGCCGAGGAATTCACCGCCATCGTCGATTCCTATGTGGCACGCACTTACCAGAGAAAGTCCGCCGGCCGATGATGACCCCGAAGATCCAGTCGGTACGCGGCATGAACGACATCCTGCCGGACGCGGCCGAATTCTGGGACCTGTTCGAAGAAACCATCCGCTCGTGGCTCAAGAGCTACGCTTATCGCCCGATACGCCTGCCGATCGTCGAACCGACACCGCTGTTCCGGCGCGCCATCGGCGAAGTGACCGACATCGTCGAGAAGGAGATGTACTCGTTTATCGACAGCCTCAACGGCGAGCCACTGACGCTGCGTCCCGAGGGTACCGCCGGCTGCGTGCGGGCCGTCATCCAGCACCATCTGCTCGCGCAGCAGCCGCAACGGCTGTACTATCTGGGCCAGATGTTCCGCCACGAGCGGCCGCAGAAAGGGCGTTACCGTCAGTTCCATCAGGTGGGCGTCGAAGCGCTCGGCTTTCCCGGTCCGGATATCGATGCCGAACAGATCCTCATGGGCGCCCGCCTGTGGGATGATCTCGGTCTCGACGATATCCGGCTGCAACTCAACACGCTGGGCCAGGCGGCCGAGCGGGCAGACCATCGTGCCGAGCTGATCGCTTATTTCGAGCGGCACGGCGACCTGCTCGACGAGGGCAGCCGGCGACGGCTGCACAGCAACCCCTTGCGCATCCTCGACAGCAAGAACCCGTCGTTGCAGGAACTCATACTCGGCGCGCCAAGACTGATCGATCACCTGGGGGGCGCGTCGTTGGAACACTTCGAGGGCGTGCAGCAGGTGCTGCGCGATGCCGGTCAGGCCTTCGAGATCAATCCGCGCCTGGTGCGTGGCCTCGACTACTACAACCTGACGGTTTTCGAGTGGGTCAGCGATCGCCTCGGCGCGCAGGGAACCGTCTGTGCCGGGGGGCGTTACGACGGTCTGGTCGAGCAACTCGGCGGCAAGTCGGCGCCGGCCTGTGGTTTCGCCATGGGCGTCGAGCGGCTGATCGCATTGATTCGCGAGGCCGGAGGCGAGGCCCGAGCGGCGGCAGTCGATGCCTATGTCGTGCACCAGGGCGACGCCGCGTCGCGCCTGGCGGTGCGCGTGGCCGAGGGCCTGCGTGACCACGGTCTCGATGTTCTCTTCCATTGCGGCGGCGGCGGCTTCAAAGCGCAGATGAAGAAGGCCGACGCCTCGGGCGCGCGCTTCGCCGTGATCATCGGCGACGATGAAGCAAATGCCGGTGAGGTGACGGTCAAGCCACTGCGCTCGACCGGCGAGCAGCCGAACGAGCAGCGCCGGGTGGCGGTCGACAGCGCTGCCGACGAAATCATGCGTCTCATTCTGGATCAGGAAGAATTGTAATGGCTACCTACGACCTCGAAGAACAGGAACAGATCGCCGAACTCAAGGCGTGGTGGAAGCAGTATGGCAATCTGGTGGCCGGTGTCATCACGGCTGCGGCGATCGGCGTCGTCGCCTGGCAGGGCTGGAACTGGTATCAACGCAGTCAGGCGGCGCAGGCGTCGGTGGTCTTCGGCGTTCTGCAGAAAGCGGTGGTTGACAACGACGCGCAGCGCATCAAGGCGGCGAGCGGCGAGCTGCTCGAGAAATACGGGCGCACGGCGTATGCGCCGCTGGCAGCGCTGAAGGTGGCCAAGGTGATGGTCGACGCGGGCGACGTGCCGACCGCCAAGTTGCAACTGGCCTGGGTGGTGGACAATGGCACCGACGAGCTGCGCGATCTGGCGCGCTTGCGTCTGGCCACCTTGCTGCTCGACGAAAAGGCCTTCGATGAGGCATTGAAGCAGCTCGACGTGGCGCCCGGCGCCGGCTTCGCGGTGCGCTTTGCGGATGCCCGTGGCGACGTGCTCGGCGCGCAGGGCAAGGTCGCCGACGCGCGTGCTGCGTATCAGGCGGCTCTGACCACGCTCGACGGGGGAGAGCAGGGGAGCAAGGGGAAAAACAGCCTGCAGGACCGGCAGGCGAATGCCGCTTATCGGGAAGCGCTGCAACTGAAACTCGACGCGCTCGGGGAGCCCGGCTGATGCCGCGCCTGCTTGTCGCCGCATCGCTGCTGGCGTTGTTGGCCGGCTGCTCGACATTCGATGCGCTCAATCCGTTTGCCAGCAGCAGCGGGCCGAAGATGGCTGACTTGCAGCCCATCGAGGCGAGCAGCGCTGACGCGCGGGTGCTATGGGCGGAAGAGATCGGCAAGAGCGAGGACTACACTCTGCTTCCGGCGGTGGTCGGGTCGACGGTTTATGTGGCGGCCAGGGATGGCACGATCGCTCGCCTCGACGACGGCCAGCCGGCCTGGAGAATCAACGCCGGACAGCCACTCTCGGGAGGAGTGGGCGCCGATGGCCGACTGCTCGTCGTGGGCACCGCCAAGGGCGACGTGCTGGCGTTTTCGACCGTCGACGGCAGCGAGTTGTGGAAAGCCAAAGCCAGTAGTGAGGTCGTTGCGCCGCCGGCAGTGAGTGCGAACCTGGTTGTCGTGCGCAGTGTCGATCATCGCCTCGCGGCCTATGCGCCCCTCGATGGCAAGCGCAAGTGGATCTATCAACGCCCGAGCACGCCGCTGTCGCTGCGCGTGACGGCTGCGCCCCTGATCATAGAACGCTACGTCTTTGCCGGCTTTCCCGGCGGCAAGCTGATTGCGGTGAGTACCGACAACGGCGCGCCGCTCTGGGAAGGGACCGTCGCGTTGCCGAAAGGCGCTACCGAACTCGACCGAGTCGCCGATGTCACCAGCGTGCCGGTGATCGACGGCCGCATGATCTGTGCCGTCGCTTTCCAGGGGCGCGTTTCGTGTTTCGACCTCGGCAACGGCAACCTCATCTGGTCGCGCGACCTATCGAGTGCGGCCGGTTTGTCGATCGACAGTCGCCATGTTTACGTGGCCGATGACAAGGGTGCCGTACATGCGCTCGACAAAGCGAGCGGCGCCAGCCTATGGAAGCAGGACAAGCTCTTCCTGCGCCGGCTGACCGCGCCGCAGCCCTTGCGTAACTGGGTGGTCGTCGCCGATGTGCAGGGGGTGGTGCACTTTCTGAGTCGCGACGATGGCTCTTTCGTCGCCCGCCTGCCGACCGATGGCAGCGCGGTGCGGGCCCCCTTGCAGCGGCTCGGCAACCATCTGGTGGTGCAGACGACCAACGGACGCGTACTGGCCATCGACGCCCAATGAAGCCCAGCATCGTCCTCGTCGGGCGACCGAATGTCGGCAAATCAACCCTCTTCAACCGCCTGACCCGGACCCGTGACGCCCTCGTGGCGGACCTCCCGGGGCTCACGCGCGACCGCCATTATGGTCCCGGAAGACTCGGCAGCAAGCCCTATCTGGTGATCGATACCGGCGGTTTCGAACCGCTGGCCAAAGACGGGATCATGCACCAGATGGCGCGCCAGACCGAGCAGGCGATCGACGAGGCCGATGTCGTGCTGTTCCTGGTCGATGGCCGTAGCGGCGTCACCGCACTCGACAAGGAAATCGCCAACCGACTGCGCCGCAGGGGTCGGCCGGTCCTGGTTGCGGTCAACAAGACGGAAGGAATGAGGCAGAGGGTCGTCGTCGCCGATTTCCATGAGCTCGGTCTCGGCGAGCCACTGGCGATTTCGGCGGAGCATGGCGAAGGGGTACGCGGCCTGATTGAGCTGGCGCTCGAGCCGTTTCCGGAACCACAGCCCGCGGCGGCGGTGAGCGACGTGGTCAAGGTGGCGATCGTCGGCCGTCCGAACGTCGGTAAGAGCACGCTGGTCAACGCCTTGCTCGGCGAGGAGCGGGTCATCGCTTTCGACCAGCCGGGAACGACTCGCGACGCCATCGAGGTCGATTTCGAACGCAACGGTCGTCAGTACACCCTGATCGACACCGCCGGCCTGCGCCGGCGCGGCAAGGTCTTCGAAACGATCGAGAAATTCTCGGTGGTCAAGACGCTGCAGGCGGTCGAGGAGGCGCAGGTGGTGATTCTGGTGCTCGACGCGCGCCAGGACATCTCCGATCAGGATGCGCACATCGCTGGCTTCATTCGTGAAGCGGGACGCGCCCTGGTGGTTGCGGTGAACAAGTGGGATGGGCTCGAGGCGTACGTCCGCGAGCAGATCAAGGGGGCGCTTGAAAGCCAGTTATCGTTCATTGATTTTGCCCGCTTCCACTACGTATCGGCGCTCAAGGGGCAGGGGCTGGAACAACTCTTTCGCTCGCTGGATGCCGCCTACCAGGCCGCGAGCGCCGACCTGCCAACGCCCCGGCTGACGCGTGCGCTGATCGACGCGGTGGCCAGACAGGCGCCGCCGCGCAACGGCCTTTTCCGGCCGAAGCTACGCTATGCCCACCAGGGAGGCAGGAATCCCCCGCTGATCGTGATTCATGGCAATGCCCTCGACAAGCTTCCGGATTCCTACCGCCGCTATCTCGAGCACACCTTCCGGGAAGTGTTCAAGCTGCAGGGAACGCCGCTGCAAATCCAGTTCAACGTGAGCACCAACCCCTTCGCCGACAAGCCGCCGCCGGAGCAGAACCGGCGCAAGCCCAAAGCGGCCGAGAAAGCAAAGCCAAAGCCGAACAGTGCTGCTCGTCCGAGCGGGGGCAGAGCAGCCGGCGCCAAGGCAAAAGCGCCCCCCCGGCCCCGTTGAGTGCTTGACTCGGTAGTGCTCTGCATTCGACAATGCCAGCTTCGCTTGCTGCCGGCCCCACAGGGAAAAGCTGGGGGTCAAATGGCGTAGCGCTGGCCGGCCGGTGGCTGCTGGCTGTCGCGCTTGCGGTGCACCAAGCTTGGCACTTGTGGCGACTCGGATCAGCGGCAACGTCCTCGGAGCAGCACAAGGCCGGGAATTTTCTGTGACGATAGGGACTCTTGACGATCGCCTTCGGCACAGGCCAGGAGCGCGGCATCGTGTGGTGTCGCGGTATTTTTTTGGGGGTAATGATGCAAATCAATGGCAGTGTGTTTGTGGTAACGGGCGCAGGGTCCGGGCTCGGAGCGGAAACGGCGAGTGGTCTGGTCAATGCGGGTGGCAAGGTGGTGATTGTCGATGTCGACGCCGGGGCCGGTGAGGCGCACGCCGCACTGCTCGGTGCGAGCGCGCGTTTTGCCAAGACCGACGTGACCGACGAGGCGAGCGCACGCGCCGCCATCGAGTTGGCGGTGAGCGAATTCGGTGCGCTGCACGGCTTGGTCAACTGTGCCGGTGTCGCACCACCGAAGAAGGTCCTTGGCCGGGATGGCCCGCACGACCTGGCAACCTTCGCCCGCGTCGTCAGCATCAACCTGGTGGGCACCTTCAACATGATTCGTCTGGCCGCCGAGGCGATGAGCAGGAACGAGCCGAACGAAGGCGGCGAACGCGGCGTGATCGTCAACACCGCGTCGATCGCCGCTTTTGACGGTCAGATTGGTCAGGCGGCCTACGCCTCTTCGAAGGCCGGAGTCGTCGGCCTGACGCTGCCGGTGGCACGCGAGCTGGCGGCGAACGGAATTCGTGTCGTGACCATCGCCCCCGGCATTTTCGGGACCCCGATGATGAAAGGATTGCCGCAACCGGTGCAGGATACGCTGAGCAAGATGGTGCCGTTCCCAAGTCGCCTGGGCTATCCTTCCGAGTACGCAGCGCTGGTACGGCACATCTGCGAGAACACCTATCTGAACGGCGAAGTCATCCGTCTCGACGGTGCCATCCGGATGCCAGGGAAGTAATTCGGGGCCGGCAGAAAAGCTCAATTGGCCAAGAAACCGTAGTCTTAAAGGAGTGTTGCATGAGTGAGTCCGTTGTCATAGTAGGCGCCAAGCGTACGCCAGTGGGCGCTTTCCAGGGGCAGTTTGCCAGCCTGACTGCGCCACAGCTCGCCGCGGTGGCGATCAAGGCCGCTGTCGAGCAGGCGGGTGTCAAGGGTGAAGACATCGATGAGGCCCTGATGGGTTGCTGTCTGATGGCTGGTGTGCGCCAGGCGCCGGCGCGCCAGGCGGTATTGGGCGCAGGTTTGCCGACGTCGGTGCCGTGCACCACGCTGACCAAGATGTGTAGCTCAGCCCAGAAAACGGTGATGATTGCGCATGACGAACTGCTGGCCGGTTCGATCAACATCGCTGTAGCCGGCGGCATGGAGTCGATGACCAATGCGCCACACGTGCTGACCACAGCCCGCTCGGGCTATCGCCTGGGCAATGGTGTGCTGCACGACCATATGTTCCTCGACGGTCTCGAGGACGCCTACGAGCAGGGCAAGCTGATGGGTGCTTTTGCCGAGCTGTGCGTAGACAAGTACGGCTTTTCGCGAGAAGCGATGGACACCTTCGCCATCGAATCCGTCACGCGTGCGCAGCGCGCGGTCACCACCGGAGTGTTCGGCGACGAGATCGCGCCGGTCACCGTTGCCAGCCGCAGGGGTGAAGAAGTGATCGCGCTCGACGAGACGCCGATGAAGTGCGATGTGTCCAAGATCACCAAGCTGAAGCCGGCCTTCAAAAAGGACGGCGCGGTTACGCCGGCGAACTCGTCGTCGATTTCCGACGGCGCTGCGGCATTTGTGCTGATGCGTGAGTCCGACGCCAGGAGCGCCGGCCTCACGCCGCTGGCGCGCATCGTTGGCCACGCCAC
>Ga0058867_1012931_pt1 | contig 10691 bp, 10 predicted proteins | sample TNRReaAerobicRNA_FD_59632 | JGI IMG/M metagenome (GOLD analysis project Ga0058867, IMG submission 59632) | Wastewater treatment Type I Accumulibacter community from EBPR Bioreactor in Madison, WI, USA - TNR Reactor, Time E -22min-Aerobic_ RNA... | ecosystem: Engineered > Bioreactor > EBPR >... | reverse complement strand
TGCCCAAAATAAAGCCCTCGATTTCACCCTCGTGAACCAAACGGGCTATGATATTGAGGCAGTTTACATCGCTCCAACGGGTTCTAAGTCGTGGGGCGACGACGTGATGAGCGGTGATGCCATCAAAAATGGTAAATCCGTTGAGATCGTCTTTAACCCCAAAGCCTCCGCCAAACTCTGGGATATGAGCGTGGGTTGGGTCGGCTATGACCCCGAAGAAGACGTGATTTGGGAGAAATTTGACCTTTCTACCGTCAACAAAATCACCCTGAAGTACGACGAAAAGACCGACAAAACTTGGGCGGAAACCGAATAATTTAACTTAAAATTTCCCCGTTCCGGCATAATTCGAGCGGGGAAATGCATGATTATCAAGAAATAGTGAAAGCCTATTTTGTTAACGATCCCTTACGTCGAGCGATGATCCTAAACGTCGGCTATCCGGTGATGGGTGTTGTATTGATGATGTATAAGGTCTACTCCATAACTTCTCAAGAATCGTCCTACTTTCAGGAATATCTTGTTTCATCAGTTGTTTCATCATTGATATGGACGACCAACTTGTATGGGATTTCGGTCTGTCAAACGATATTCTTAATGTACTTTGAAAAGCTAATTCGCATTCAGTATCATGTATCTCTAATCATCCAATTTGTACGTCTATGTATTGCCTACAATCTATGTTCATCGGCAATATATATGATGATTATGGCAGGGATGAATCCTTTTTTGGCTTATGCGATACCCCTAATGGGGGCAGTGGTGATTATTTTTTGTGCCGAAGTCATCAAATACGGGGTGGACAAGTGGTTAAGGAATTAAAAAAATCCTGCCCCTGCGTATAAAAAGCGTAATTTTGACCGTTTTATTGCCAATAGCGTAGCTATTCCTGACCGATGTTGTCTTTTTACCAACCGATTTTTTTTTTCGCGCTCCGTCTGCTCTTGGGTTTGACGGTCTTTTTGCTGTGTTCCACGTCCTTACAGGCACAAAAATCCGTCACGCCCGGCGAATATTTCCTTTCCGGTGTCCGCGTGGATGGTATCGAACATGCCGACCGCAATGCGATTATGCTCATTTCGGGGCTTCAAATCGGACAGAAAATCAAGATTCCGGGCGAAGAACTGGGTAACGCAATCCGCCAGCTTTGGAAACAAAACCTCTTTGCCAATGTGAAAATCAACGTAGATCGCATCGAAGGCGACAAAATATTCCTAATTTTGGAGCTGGAAGAGCGTCCCCGTATCTCCAAATATACCTTTTTGGGAATCACCAAACCCCAAGCCGATGATCTAAAAGAGAAACAACTCTTCACCCGTGGGCAACGCTTCACCGAAGCTAAACGGCGCGCGGCAGTCCGGTCTATTCAGAATTATTTTTATGAAAAGGGTTTTCTAAACTGTGAAGTAGAAATCAAAACCCGTCCCGATGAGGCAATGGCAAACGGTGTAACGATCATCTGCGATATTAAAAAGGGCAAAAAGGTCAAAATTCGGGAGATTATTGTGAACGGAAATGATAAAATTAGTGATAATTCCATCCGCCGACAACTGAAAGACACCAAACAGCAACGCTGGTGGCGACTCTGGAAACGATCTAAATACATTCCACTCAAATTTCAAGAGGACAAAGAAAAAATTGTAGCCTACCTCAATAGCAAAGGTCGGCGCGATGCCCGCTTGATCTCTGATACGGTTCTTTCTGTGAACAGACGACAAATTGATCTGGTAATTAACTTACATGAAGGTCCTGAATACTATTTCCGTAACGTAACCTTCGTCGGTAACAGCAAATTCCCTACCGAAGAACTGAACCGCCGGTTGGGCATCAAAAAAGGTATGATCTATAACGGTCAGCAGTTAGACCGTCGCCTGTCCGCAGACCCGTCGGGTACGGACGTGAGTTCGCTCTATCTGGATGACGGTTATCTCTTTTTTCGCGCTGATCCGGTGGAGATGCGGGTGGAAAATGACTCGATAGACCTTGAAATTCAAATCTATGAAGGTCCCCAAGCCCGCTACAACAAAATCCTATTGGAGGGCAACACCATCACCTCCGATCATGTGGTCTTGCGTCAAGTGCGGACACTTCCCGGGCAGAAATTCAGCCGTTCGGAGTTAATTCGTTCGCAACGGGAGATATTGAACTTAGGTTACTTTAACCAAGAGAAGATGAACGTCATCCCCATCCCCAACCCCGAAAAAGGCACAGTGGACATCAAATATGTGGTCGAAGAACGCCCGAATAATCAGTTCTTTTTGCAAGGCGGTTGGGGCGGACGAGCCATCGGGGGTAATGCCTTCGGGTCGGGATTGATTGCGACGGTAGGAGTACGATTCAACAATTTTTCTACCAATAAGATATTTAAAAAAGGGGCTTGGCGACCGATTCCGACCGGCGACGGGCAGACCGTTTCCCTCCAAATCCAATACAACCCACAGTTCCAGAATTTCGGTATTTCGTTTATGGAGCCGTGGTTGGGGGGCAAAAAGCCGACATCATTGGGTGTTTCGGTGAATTATTCGTTGTATTCGTTTTGGAATCAACCCAATTCCATCTTCCGAACCCTTAGTTTAAGTACCGACTTGGGTAAGATGATGAAGTGGCCCGATGATTATTTCCGCTCTTATACCTCATTAACCTATCGTTATTACCAAGCCCGCCAGATTGGAGGCTTTTTCTTAAACGGTTTAGATAACGGCGACTTTACGGCGATTGCAATACGACAAACCTTTGACCGTACGAGTATTGATGTGCCAATCTATCCCACGACGGGTTCGACGCTGAATTTCTCAGTGGAGGCAACCCCGCCTTGGTCTTATTTCAGCAATAAAAACTACGGGGAGATGACTCCCGCACAACGTTTCCGCTTGGTGGAATACCACAAATGGAAATTCAAGGTGGAGACCTACACGAAACTTACCCGCGTGAAGCTCCCGATGGTCTTTTATGCACGGGTGATGGGCGGTTATCTGGGCGCATACAATTCTAAGGTTGGTACTTCACCCTTAGAACGCTTTTTCATCGGTGGGGACGGCTTAGTCAACATGGCGTTGAGCGGTACGGAGATTGTTGCCCTGCGCGGCTATGCCAACTACACGGTGGGTGGACAGTATCCCAAGCCGATCTTCAACAAATATACTTTTGAGTTGCGTCAGGCGATCTCTACTGCGCCGACGGCTACGGTTTGGATTCACGGCTTTGCGGAGGCGGGCTACGGCTGGAATACTTTTGCGGAATACAATCCGTTCCAACTGTACCGGTCGGTGGGTGGCGGTGTGCGTATCTTCTTACCGATGTTTGGTCTTTTGGGTATCGACTACGGCTACGGCTTCGATAAGTCGGTGGATAATCCCAACGCCATCCGCAGTGGGGGACACTTCCACTTCATGATCGGGCAACAGTTCTAAGATATGGAACGCTGGACGCGGGAACAAACCATCGTAGCCTTAAGCCTGTACTGGCGGATACCGTATAATCAGATCAATGGTACAAGCAATCACTTGATCCAAGAGACGGCTTCAATCATCGGAAAAACGCCCGGCGCGTTGGCTTTTAAGCTGATGAATCTTTCCAGTTTAGACGAAAGTCGAGATCATAAAGGGAAATCCAATGCCAGTAAATTAGATCAAGCAATCTGGGAAGAATTTGCGGGACAATGGGAACAATTAGCCCAAGAACATGAGCGCATCTTAGCTAACTTATCCCCCCAAAGTATATTGCTTGACACTGAATTGGAGCAGAAAATTGGCTTGGAAAAAGAGCAATGGGTGAAAACGAGGATCAATCAACGCGACTTTCGGGAACGTATCCTGTGCAATTATAACATGCGTTGTTGCATTACCGGCATTGCGATACCCGCGTTATTGGTCGCCAGTCATATTAAGCCTTGGGCGGTAGATGCCGAAAATCGTCTCAATCCCCGCAACGGATTATGTATGAATGCCCTCCATGACAAAGCCTTTGATCGGGGACTATTTACCATTACTGGTGATTATCGGATTCGCCTTTCCCCCCAACTCGATACCGATACGCCACTCATCACGGAGTATTTCCACCGATTAGATGGACAGACGATTTAGTTTCCTGACCGTTTCCCACCCGACCTGCAATTTTTAGCCTATCACCTGGAACACATTTTTAATCAGGATTAGTGAATATATGCAGGGGGATATTTTTTATTTGATTAACGTGAGGTTCGGCTGATTCTATCTCAAATTCCACAATAATCAAGATTTTTAACCCCTCCTAAATTCTCCCCTTTGCAGGGGAGGACTTTTTGTATCGTGTTACGTCATGTATTTACCCCTTCCAAGGGGAGGTAAGGGGTAAATAGCTTGATTTTTAGGTAAAATTGAGTCGAACATCACGTTAATTATTGGTAATTTCGGATGAAGTCAAATAGCAAACGCACACCTACGCCCGTGCCGTTCTTGCCCCGATAGTTGTCGGCGGATTCCAGAAAGGCGGGTCCCGCAATGTCAATATGCGCCCAAGGGTAGCCCGTGAAGCGTTGCAAAAACTTACCCGCCGTGATCGAACCCGCGTAGCGACCGCCGATATTTTTCATATCAGCAATATCTGATTTGATGAGTTCGTCATATTCATCCCAGAGTGGTAATTCCACCAAGCGTTCATGGGTTAGTAAGCCCGCTTGTGTCAGCTGGGATTTGGTTTTCTCATCGGTGTTGGTCATCAGGGCGGAAGCTATCGTACCCACCGCAATCACCGCCGCACCCGTTAAAGTAGCCAAGTCAATCACCAAAGCGGGGTTCAATTCCTTCGCATAATGAAGGGCATCGGCTAAAATCATGCGCCCTTCGGCATCGGTATTGAGGACTTCGACAGTGTTACCACTCATCATCTTAATCACATCGTTGGGTGTGTAGGCATCTTCACCCGGACGGTTATCGGTGGAGGGGATCAGGGCAATTACGTGGCGGGAAAGTTTCGCCTTCGCCACTGCGTTGATGGCACAGATGACCGCCGCCGCTCCCGCCATGTCGGATTTCATGGAGTCCATCGAACCCGGGGTAGGCTTCAGCGACAAGCCCCCCGTATCAAAGGTAATCCCTTTCCCCACCAAGACAATGGGCTTATCATTGGTATGATTATCAGGCTTATATTCCAAGATAATGAAGCGCGGTTCGGTCTGACTGCCCCGATTCACGGCGAGGAGTCCGCCCATCTGCTTGGCTTCGATTTGCTTTTTGTCCCAGATTTCGGCACGGACACCATTGGCTTTGGAAAGGGCTTCCGCCCGCTCGGCTAAAGTTACGGGAGTAAGTACGTTGGGTGGTTCGTTGACCAGATCGCGGGCGATGCAGGTAAATTCTGCTGTATCTTTACCGATTTGTAGGAGGCTTTCAGCGTTGGGTATGTTGGTCAAAACGTGGACGTTTTTCACCGTTTTGGGGGCTTTCACCTCCGATTTATAGCTATTAAACTCGTAATTACTGAGGACGGGCATCTCCCCCAACGCCAGCGCGTAATACTCCAAATCGGCGTTACCTGCCGGAATATACAGGACAACCTGTACACTTTCCACCTTTTGGCTGTTGGCTTCATTGAAGGCGGCATGGAGGGCTTTGCGGACTTTCTCGACGGTTACTTCTGCCCCTTTTCCCAAACCGACGAACAGATATTGCTCGGAACGGGTGTAGTGGCGGGTCAGGTTTCCGGCTTCCCAGAGTTTTTCGTCGAAAGCTACTACGTCGGCAGGGGTGAGATTTTTGGTGAGTTCCAAGGAATCATCAGCCACCAGAAAGGCGGTAAACGTGTTTTTATCTAAAGTAAAGATCGTTTGTAGGCTCTGAATGGTCATAGGGCGTAAAAAATAGTTTATAACGAAGCAAAGTAACAAATTTTTAACGTCCCTTCCACCGCCCCCTACGGAACAAAAACGGCTATATTTTTCTTTTCTCAAAAGCATAAACACAACAGCGATGGCGCGTTACCATTTTCACGACCGGCAGGTGCTACCCGTTTCGGTGGCAGAACTGTTTAACTTTTTGATTCAGCCTACGAATTTAGAGCAGATCATGGCTAAGGCGATGCAGGTTAAGGTGTTGAGCAGTTCTACGCCCGTCATCGAGCAAGGCACAGTGATCGACTACACGTTTCGGAAAAACGGCATCCCGCTCCGCTGGCAGTCGCAGATCACGGAGTTTGAGCCGAACGTCTACTTTGCCGACCTGCAAACGAAAGGACCGTTCCGCTATTGGTTACATAAACATATCCTAAAACCCGTAGCGGGAGGCACGGAAATCACCGATGACCTAACCTTTGAACCGCCTTTGGGAATCTTGGGAGAAATAGCCTATCATGCGTTCATCCGGCGGGATATGGAGCGCATCTTTACCCTACGGAAAAAGCGGATGGAGGAGCTGTTCGGGCAGATATAAGTAGAAAGGTAAGGGGCTTGGGACTGAATAAGGATTGATAATCAAGCGGTATTGGGGCGAATCTTGCCGAGAACGGGAGAAAGTTGGAAAGAAAAAATATACAAAAGGCTTTTGAGGGTGAAAAATAGTGAATATCTTTGTGGATAAGCTGTAGTTTCTATGCTAACTCAACCAGAGGCTGATCATCTGTTTAAGATAGAAAAGATCAGCAAACAACCCGGAGATCGAATTTTTGACTATCCTTCAGGAGGGCGCACTAAAAAGGCGTGGTTCTTGTTCCTGATCCCCACGAATTTTTAGAACACAAACTTAAATTTGAGGTTGGTGTTATCAGTAACATACGTAGAACAGTTACCTTTATATATTTAGCAGACCACTATTCAATTCGTCGATTAGATTTATTAGGACAACCCCATAGAAATCCGAGCCTCAAACCACCATCGTATTTATATGATCAATTTGGTGATAATCAAGACGTAGATTCTTTAGTTGGGATGATCGTTGACTGCCCTCATATTCACCCTTATGTAGCGTTATTCCACGATAAGTGGGCTATTCCTATGAATTGGGAAGATGCCTTTAGATCATTTACCCCAGAGGCTTCTGTGTTAGATGATTTTTTAGTATATTGTCAAATCACTGGTATTCAAGTTGTATCTGATAATAACTTATTCGGTAATTAAGACTATGCAGCTTTTGATGAACGAATTACTTGAAGACTATCATTCGTGGCTCAAAAAGCAGACGAAAAGCCGAGCCATTAATGCGGAATGGGTCGAAATCACTACGCCTTTTACTAATCGGTCAAATGACCTGATTCAAATATTCGTTCGTAAAAAAAATGATAGTGAATATGAACTATCGGATAGCGGAGATACGCTTATGAATTTAAGTCTTGCCGGTTATGAACTTAGTCCGGAGAAAAAGGTTTACATTGAAGAAAAAATTTTATATGGTTACGGATTAAATATCGCTCTTACTGAAGAGTTAAAGATAACTTGTAGAGTTAAAGAATTCCCACAACGGCTTCATGATTTTATTCAAGCTATTTTGCAAGTGGATGATCTTTCTTTTCAAGTTCGCAATCGCACTACCAGTTATTTTTGGGATGAAGTATGGGCATTCCTGCAAGAGCATCAAGCCTTTGGTTCGCCCAATGTAAGATTAAGTGGTCGCAGTTCACTCTCTCATAAATTTGATATATTAATTCCGCCAAGGAATAAACTACCGGAAGTTACGCTAAAAATCGCTAACAGCTTAAAAAGAGATCGCCTAAAGGACTATCTCTTCATGTTCGATGACGTAAAAAAAGTGCGCGATCATCTGAAAGGAGCAATCATAATTAATGATCGGGATCATACCGTTGATGATACGAATCTGACCGCTTTAGTCAATTACGATATTGATCCTTGTTTATGGTCAACACGGGAATCATGGATTAAAAATTTTCAATTTATCCCTAACTAATCACTGAGTTTTTTACAAAAAAAGTCCTCCCCTACACTCAAGGGAGGACTTTGAACAGCCGGTGATGCGGTTGGTAAAGTCTTAAAAATCCACTAAGTTGACCCCGATGCACAGGGGCGTTAAGTTGGGAAGAAATCGAATCCGGTAGGGTTTTGGCATATCATTAATAAAATGGACATAAGTTAGTTTTAGTCTTCATTTTGGGCAGACGAACGGATGAAGTAGGGCAATTATACCAAATTCATTTATTCTTTACACAATTCCTATCGAGGGAACTGCTTGAAAATCAATAGTCTTTCAAGATTGAATTTACGTGAATAAATAATGAAATTGGTATTATTATGTGAACGCTTAAAAGAATTTAATATTAATCGGATTTATACAGACGGATGGGGGGACTTATGCCAAATAAGCGAATCCAAGTATCTTACAAGCCTATTCTACCCCAAACGGAATTCACAGCTAAGAATAAAAAAACGAGAACATCAAGACTTTCATCATCGCAAGATAAGACTTTTCACCCAAACCAAGCCACTACTTGAACCGGTCTATCTCACAAAAAGAGGTGATACAGCGGTCTTGACGGATGAAGTCCTCCAAGAGGATGTCGTTGATTTTTCTTAGGCGGTAACTACTGAATAAATGATGAGCATTGTAAACGTCATAGCGTATGATCCCGATTTTGGGGACAAAATGGACTTCCACAGCCACATAGCCACCTTCAAATCTAAAAATATGTGCATTATAGAAGGAGTTGATTTCATAAGTGCTATCGCGTGAAGCCAGTATACCAAAATCATATGGGAATTCATACCACATATTGGTTCTAATGGTCTCATTTTTGAATTCAAATACAGAAAATACCGTGTCTTTGTATTCGCAACTATCGGTACACCAATCATCCTCGTTACAACATCCTTTGAATCCATAGATTTTAGTTCTTGCAATAACATGTAGATTAGGATCATTAGTAGTTTTTTGATACAGACTTTCTTGAAAAAGGGAATCCATGTCATCAAGCATATCATAACCCAATAAAGAATGATGCCAAACTCCCTTTGGGGGCTGACGCATCAAACATATTAAATTATATTTATGTTTATATTTTTTAGTGTAATCATTTACAGCGAGAATATTAAAAACGTCTACCTTGCTATATAAATCTTCGTGTACATTCTCATATTCCAGTAAATTGATCTCCACATGATCAGATATTTTAGAGATAGTCGAAAGTGTGTATATGCTTCTTGGTTCTAAATTATAGAACTTCCCAAGCGAATCCAGATACTGCGCCACCCTATTCTGCCCGCAAACGATATTCACAGCCAACAGTAAGAAAACAACCAAAATGACTTTCATCATCGCAAGATAAGAATTTTCGTCCAAACCACCCCACTACTTAAAGCGGTCTATCTCACAAAAAGAAGTGATACAGCGGTCTTGGCGGATGAAGTCTTTGATGAATACCTGATTTATTTTCGTCAGTTGGTATTGAACAGTACGGCGATCTCCTTCCCAACAATCGTATCCGATAAAACCTATCTTGGGCGCGAGATGAAATAAAATTTGGTTATTGCCTTGCTGTACGGCATAAACATAAACTTTATAGTGCCGATTCAAGCGATAATGTTTCATATACCGAACGGTGTAGGGCAGATTCGGTACAGGATAGTTTGCCTTACGTTGTTTGCGGGAAAAGGTGAAGATCGGTTGATTTTGAGTGTTGTTTCTTACGGTTGTTTGCAGGGATAGCCATTGTTGAGCATTAGCTGTGCCTAAGTGTTTTGCATCATAGTACCATTGTATTGTTTTATTATTCATAGGTAGTAGTGCAGAAATGAGCGTATCTTGCCTTACTTTTCCGATACAAACGATCAAGTGAACAGGGTTCGTATAGGAATAATTATCATAAATATGAATTATTCGTAAAGTATCTATGGGATGATGCTGACCGCTGACCTTAAACTCCAGTAAATTGATGACGGCATAATCCGATAACCGTCCAACCTTTACTTTTTTTAAGTCGGGATCAGCGTACACCTTTCCCAGCGAATCGAGATACTGCGATACCTTATTCTGCCCCAAGGATATACTCACCCAAAGCGATAAGATCATAGTCAGCAATACTTTCATATCATTAACGGTGGTTGAGTTGTTCCCAATCCCTCGTGGCACGTACTTCCACGTATTTCTTGGTTTGGTTCAGGATTGCCCACACGATTTGTATTTCGGTTTCATCGGTAACGTCGTAGCCCTGCGACAGGCAATAGCTTTCCCCTTCCAAAACAAGAAAAGACCAGTATTTACCGATTACATAACAACCGTACACGGGATCATTGGACTGATTCAATTCCCGCGCTACCAGCATTGCCACCAAAACCTGCCCTAAGGGGTCGGGTTCGCCCTTCTGTAAACGCTTGTATTCTTGTAGGAAGAAATAAGGTTGATAGGGTTCATAATACCCCGAAGCCACCATGCCGTCCACCACACCCGAAACGGGATAGCCTTTCACCGTAGCACGGAGCGGGCGTTCGTTAAACAGGTTGAAATTATCCCCCTCCCAACGGACGGTATCTAAAAAAGGGACAATGAACCGCGCCAACAATTCCGTTTCATTCCACGAATTGTGATGCTTGAACAGTTGATTTCGCAAATAGGTAACGTGGTCTTCCATGCCTTTCGGTAAAGAAGGGCTAACGTTGATCCATTCCCGAAAGGTGGGTGTAGGCTCTGTGTATGCGATGCCCAACTTTTGGGTAACGTCCCAAGCGTGCCACTGCTCGAAGGTCTTGAAGTTCTTAACGGATGCCATGTCTTCGG
>Ga0058867_1496442_pt1 | contig 10707 bp, 4 predicted proteins | sample TNRReaAerobicRNA_FD_59632 | JGI IMG/M metagenome (GOLD analysis project Ga0058867, IMG submission 59632) | Wastewater treatment Type I Accumulibacter community from EBPR Bioreactor in Madison, WI, USA - TNR Reactor, Time E -22min-Aerobic_ RNA... | ecosystem: Engineered > Bioreactor > EBPR >... | reverse complement strand
TGCCTCGTCTTCCACGTACTTTACAAAATCCTTTTCATTATTATTTACTTCACCAAAACTCCATGCACCAAATATCATGTATTCATAACTAAGGTCACTGGTAACCGGCATTTTAAACGCATGATTACCACCATAATTTTTAATTGCCTGATATTGAGGCCTATATTTATCTTTTACAACCATGCCAATTCCCTGCCATGGCACCATTAAAACCTCATCACCTATATCTTCATCCGGAATTCTGGCTTCAACATTTTTACCCATTGAAATAGCGATTCCATTTTTATTGACTGATGTATATTCATTCATAATCCGGCGAATACCTGCCCCAAACATCACACTGGCATTTGGTGCATTAAACTCCGAAAATTTGGTCTCCACAGTGCTCCAGCTTTTTCCGGCATAAGCAGTATAATACTGATCCAGTTCATAAAATCCCTGCCCGGAATTCCAATTCGTTGTTCTAACCTTGATCATACTTCTAAGCGGACCATTGTAAACCAGGTCAAATGCAAAACGGCTGTCGTTAAAGGGGCCCATATTCTTGAATGGAGAATGATATGCGCGTGCCGGATTCTCCATATCCATTGGGTTTTCAAAAATACACATGCCTCCTGCCCCAAAAGTACTGGCAACTGTCATGATATCTGTTCCCATTTCCCATGGCATATAATAACCTGACTTATTGGTCGAATATTCATAATAAGCAGTCAGCATTGGTGCCCTTTTACCATGAAGGTCAACTTCATGAGGATACCATAGTTTCCAGCCCATATCCTTTGATTCCCATAAAGGAACAGTATGACGCCCGTAATTGGCAATTGATGCATGTACCTGATGTTCATACATTCCACGCTCATAGTGGTCGATATAGATGTAAAAATCCCTGGATTCTTTGGCGGCCAGATCTGACATGAAAAATATCTCATCCCAAATTCCATCCTTATTCTTATCATCTACCTGAAGTTCTACATAATGACCGTTAGTTTCCTTTCTTCTAACATAACCACTATTGGTCTTGAGTTGTTCAACTGTAGGTTCAGGGTCTGATGGAAGCTTTGGGTCCACAATACCTATCCAGCGCTCAGGGATATTTTGCATAGGCAAGCTGGTACGGGGCACTACGATAGGACATGCTTTTATGGCTACATTTAAAGGATTGGTAACGGTGATCTTAATTCTTCGGGTTGGAGCATAATCCTTTCCTTCAGTGTACCAACCAGAATCCGATTGGGCATTAGCCATCCCGGCTGTAAAAAGTAAGGCAACAAATACGGCGATTTTCATGTATTCTTAATTTAATTATATTGATATGTATTATTTATTCTTTGTAATTACGATTAGGGTAAAGTTTCTAAATCTGATCAACCCTTTTAATAAACTCATCAAAAACCTGAAAACTAATCTCCACACAATCAAGCGGGACTTTATCTGCAGTATCATCCGGCCGATGATAAACAGGCAAAGTTTTTTCATCATAACCCCTGCTGTTTGCATGTAAAGCTTTGGCACCCGATGGCTTGAAGGGTAATGAATCCATTACAAATCCATCATTTTCTCCGTAAATCGGTGTTGATTCAATTTTCAGGTCCTTATGGATATCCCTGATCATATCTTTAACTTCCTGGTCTTTCGAATTAATCCAAAGATTAGGTCCATAGGTCAGGGAATCAAAATTTAGGACATACTTGATATCCTTCATCGTATTATCGGCAATACGGCTCGCTGCATAGTGATATGCACCTTCAAAAACATATTCCTCCGAATCAGAGGCAATGAAAGTCAGGGTATGATTACTTTGCCTTCCGGATGCGGCATGTGCAAGCATCAGCATAACAATCACTGAAGCGGCATTATCATTAGCACCGGGTGTATTGAAAATCGTATCCAAATGTGCAATGATCAAAATTTCGGCTTTGCTTTTCCCGGGTAAACGACCAATTACATTGATTCCGGGAGCTTTATGAATGGGCTTATATTCAGATTTGATCCATGCCTGATTTTTATTTTTTGCCATACGATCAAGTAAGAGAATATCCTGTTTACCAAGTCCGAAAACAGGTACTGATTTATCCAGGTTTCCGCTTGCTGATCCGGCGATTGCTCTTCCGTACTGATTGACCGAAAAATAGGCCAGAATTTGTGCATTTTGCTCGTCAATAATTACGTAGCCGGATCCTTCTTTTTTAAATATTCCCTCTACACCTTCGGCAGGAGTTCCAAAACCTCTTTTTTGAGGTATCGCTTCAATATGCTGCCCTCCGACAATCAAATCGGAGCTGCTTATCGGACCCCAGTCATCAAACTCATAGTTATCATAATTAACTTCAGGAAGGGAGTGCTGCATTTCCTTCAGTACAATCTTCGCAGCCCTGGCATAAGCTTTACTTCCACTCGGCCGCGGACCAATATCCGTCACCAATTGTTTTAATAAGGAAATGGTATATTCCTGACGTTTTTGTACTGTGGAAACAAGATCAGATGATATACTGCTTTCAGCGAAAGACCATTTATTACTGAGCATTAAAAATGCCAGTCCTCCGGTCATTTTAATGAACTCTGCCCGCTGAAGCTTATTATTATTCATCATCATTCCAATAATTTTGTCAGGTCAATTAAATAGATTAACCAAAATCAATCAGGGGTTGTAGGTAACATTTAGCTCGCTAACCGGACCGAGAATCCCCCTGATATTTTTAGTACGTACCTTAATTGTATTCAGACCACTTTGTAATGTCCAATCCCATGATTTCTGACTCTGATTTTGCCATTCTCCATCCCTATTGGCAACCAGAAATCCATCAAATCCACCTGGAGTAAAAGCATCAACTTCCACTTTCAGAATCCCGGATTTATTGGTCTCATTCAGATAAATTTTAGCCTGATTCAAAGGCTGGTAAAAATCCGATTCACGGTTAGTATATCGCTGATATTCATCACGTTTTGGAAATACGTCATCGTACCAGTTTAAAAATCCATCCCATCCCCACATGGTATCACCGGTATGGACCGGAACAGGCAGGGGTTTTGACAGGAAGTCGTTGCGTGGGATAATCCTGAAATGACCCATAATTTCGAGAATATGGGTTCCTCCACCTCCTTGAATTGAGAAAGGATTATTACCCTGACGCTGTGCAACTTTTAATGTTTTTACGAGTTCTTCACCAAACTCAGGTGCAAAAGGACGTTCCCAGGTTTCTACGCGTGGCATTGCCGCTGCAAGAAGATTATGAATTTCAAGTAGATTAAATGGAACACCTGTTTCAGGATCAAAATAATAATAGTCGCGTGTTGAGTCCATGTAGATCCACTTATTCAACTGATTTGACCAAACTTCGGTCACTTCATGCCCGCTCTCACCTTCACTATGAATGTTAATGTGCCGGGCCTGAAATCCCATTGAAAGCAGTGCTCCGATTAAAGCCTGATTCGGGTACAGACACATCTCAACCATACGCCGGCCTTTGAAAAAGGGGCCGTTTAGTCTTGGCATCCCCGTTCCTTCATCAATTACGGGATTAACTGTCACATCATTCCAGTTCCAGGAATAGGCTTCACTCCTTAGTGGTACACGATAAGCCCAGTTAAGCAGGCGCATCATCACTTCAAATTCAGTGTTCGCACCTTTTACAATCTGATCCAGCTTATGATCTTCCCTGTACTTTTTCAAATCCAGGTGATTTAGGTTTTCATAGGAGAAGGGATAGGAAGATTGAATTATCCTGCCATTGTTGATTACATGAGCCTTCAGTCCGGCATTCCTGTTTATTGAAATATCTTCCCAGGAAGTGGAATAACGAAAACCTCTGATCAGGGGAGTTTTTAAAAGATCCGTTGTACTTAATTCGGCTTTCCATTGAAAATAGCGCTTATCGCCAAGGGAATATTCGCGGCCTTTTTCAAGTGGTTGCCAGGCTGTCCATGACTGATCGCCAATAAAAGGACCTGATCCATAACGAATAAATACCTTGGCAGAAGTCATTGATGGTTCTTCAAGATCGGCCCAGAATGATGCTTTCAAATTGGCTGAACTATGCTTCAGGGGGTTTTCAGCATCTACAAGGTCAATTAAAGTAGAAATATACTCACCGGCCGAAAGGAATCTGTCAATGCTAAACCGTATCGAATATTCACCGTCAATCTGATCCATTGCTCCGAGCTTTGTATCGTTCCAGGTACTGCCACCATTACTGCTTTTCATAGAACGGTTAGGGCTTGTACGGGTTAGAGAGCCACGCTTAAACTCATTAATATGAGCAATCAAAACCCGCCAGGAAGTTGAATCGGTATCTGTCCACATTTGGACCTCATTCTTACCCTTACGAAGTTTTTCATGCGGGAGGTCGATGTAATACCATCGGTCAAGACCGGCCATATCAATGTACTGCCTTGCATGCGGATAGGCAATGACAGATGCTGGTCTTATGAACTTTTCACCATTCAGGGATAAATGAAGAGGAGCCCGGTTACCTTTAACCTCCATCCCTTTAAATACCAGTCTGGCCGAAGCTGCAATTGGGTTTTCAATCTCCAGTACCTTTTTGATTACAATCCCCTTTTTCAGATCTTCAACCCATTCTACAGGACCTTTTGTATAGGTTTTATAGCCTTCGGGAAGACCTGCAGCGGGAGCATCATCCTCCACAAGTTCAGTTTCCTGAAGTCTGAGTATTCCCCTTTTTGAATCAAATTTCAATTTGATCAGTTGTGCTTCCTTTTCAATATCTGCCGCATCTAGTTTAGTCTCATTAAACCTGAACTTTGAATTATTTTTATTCCTTTCATTTACAACTGAAGCAGTAAGAGTCCCATAGGCTGACATAACTTCTTCTTTTACCTGCCCAAATAATGAGATTATGGTAAAACAGTTAATCAGCAATGCTGCAAAAAGCGAAAAAACGTTCTTCATAAGCAATCAAATTACATAGATTTTGAAAAAGGAAGATTAACAGGAGAGCTCATATATCATAATGAAGCAAAGGAATAAGTTTAGGCTATTAATTACCTGACAGAATACTAAAATTTATTTCAGGATTGCTTATTCGCAAATGGTTTTGATCTGGAATTTTATAATTTGCTTCTTTATGTACAATTAATACCAGATTCAAGAAAATACTTTTAAAGGAATAAAATCCCTTTAATATTAAACTTTATACTAAAATAAGATAGCAGTTATTGATCAGTGATGATCAATAACTGCTATAAAATATCAATCTGTTGGAGTTGGAAAAGCAGCCAAAGGTTTAGCATCCCACCACAGTCTGGTAGCATAACTATCTTTACCCCCTAAAAGGGCCAATGCGGCTGTTGTTGCTGCACCATTAGTTGTGTATGAATTTGGTGGATAAATCAATCTTCTCGCCAACTGAGTTCTTGTAAGATCAGCACTAGCCGACTCAATAATTGCATACCCTTTTGGATAACCGGTTCTACGACGTTCTGCCCAGGCTTCTGTATCATTCAATGGGAACAAGGCTAACCACTTCTGAGTAATGATTTGCTCTAAGCGTCTTTCGAAACTTCCACCATTATCATATAGAACAGGGATATCTGTTACCGGAGGACTATTTCTAGCATCCGGCTTTCCAAACTTATCTAATGGCTTAGCCGGTAAGTTAGTACTGGTTACATAATTATTAACTACTGCATCCGGTGCATTTACTCTGAATTTTAAAGATGCTCTAATTCCTTCATTATAATAGTCTTGTGCAGTTCCGCCACCCATATTCCATCCTCTTAAAACTCCTTCAGCCCTCAGGAAAAACACCTCAGCAGCTTCCATAACAGCATCTGGTTCGTTGGTTCCACCATTATTTATTGGCAACCATTTTTTTCCAACATAAGAATAATCAGTATCTAAGTTCTTCCCTCTTAAGTTTGCTGGATAACCATTTCTAAACCCAACTAAACCGCCATACACTGCATTTCCTGGAGTTAATCGACCACAGCAAGGTTGTGAATATTCAGAAATTCTTGGATCGTTGTAACCGTTCATCAAGCTTGCCACAGTAGAGGTAAGTACGAATTCGCTAATGTAAGTGATGGTACTTAATTTGTTAACAAAGTTTAGATTAACTTTTGACATTGCATTATCTGCATTGTTAACAATAAAACCTTCTGGTGCAGCAGCGGCCTTTTCTGCCTCCTGCTTTGCTTTCGCAGGTTCAACATAAGCAATTCGCATTGCAAGTCTAAGTCTCAAAGAATTTAGCAATTTCAAATTCTGCATAATATTTCCACCATAAACAAGATCATGGTTATCAAATATCTTTGCCGATGGATTTGCAGTATTGGCAGCACGTAAATCTACCGCTGCTTCGTCCAAAATTTTAAAGAAATCATAATAGATATCCTTCTGAGAATCAAATGGAACACTTGTTTTTCCATTACCAAAATTGGAATAAATAATCGGACCCCAATAATCGGTTTGTCTGTGATATATCATCACTTTCCATATTTTGGCTAAGGCATTTTCTGCCTTTAGATTATTTTCAGCCGTGTATTTTAACACAAAGTCAAGCTGATTCGCAGCTGCTCCATAAGCAGTATTTGAATAAAATCCTTCCATCATTAAATTAGTCCAACTACCGGGACCATTATAATTAGAAGAGGCAAAATTCGGGTGAATTGTTGCTTGAAACTGTGAGTACTCACCTGCGAAAAGATTATTACCCTGATACCAGCATCTCATACCCCAGTGCTGTGCCTCTGCAAATGCAAAACCAAGCATTGAACCATCTATCTGGTCGGTAGTCAGTTCCCCTCTTTTTACATTCAGTTCATCGAATTTATCAGTACATGAAACCGCACTGATAACAAGTACTGTCATTAAGACAAAACTCTTTTTTATAAAATATCTTATTTTCATGATATAACCGTTTAAGATTAATTAATTACCTAAATTCAATAGCTCTAAAAGTCTAATTTTAGATTGAGACCAAAAGTTCTTTCTGTTGGCGGAAGATAAATTTGGCCACCCGCAGCCGCAGTATTAGTAGAAGAAAGAATTTCAGGATCCCAATTGCCTTTTTTATACAAGAAGAATAAATTTCTTCCCACTAATGATAGTTTTGCATTAGAAACAAATGGCAGTTTAGCCAGCATTGATTTAGGTAAAGTTAAACCAATCGATGCCTCTCTCAATCTGGTATTTGTAGCGTCCATAACAAAAGCTTCTCCAATTGGTGTATTTCTACCCCCTACTGTTTTCCAGAATGCTTCTGCAGTAATGGCAGTAGTATTTGGTGATCCATCAGACTTTACAGCTGTTTCATTATTGAAGAAATTTTGGCCAAAAATTAAACCACCTTCTCTACCCGCTAAGGTTTCTTTTGCAGATCCTTCACCATATAAAAGACCGTCTGTTGCTGAAACTAATGAACCACCCTGGCGATGCTCTATTAAGAAGCCAAAGCTAATGTTCTTATAGGTCAGTGTATTAGAGATTGCGCCCATCCAATCCGGATTGAAATTTGCTGCTTTCACTGTTTTTCCGGCAGTAAACAAAGGAATTCCATTTGCACCCACAATTACTCGACCTTGGGCATCTCTTTGATAGCCACGAGTATAGATATCACCATACTCTGCACCTTGTTTTACCACATATTCGTACATATAAGAATCACCACCTACAATTATACTAGGTCTATCATCAGAAATCTTATTAACCCAATTTCTGTTTTTAGCAAAATTTGTGCTTAAATCCCATATAAAACCTCTCTTTGTTTGAACCGGAGTAGCAGATATAACGGCTTCTATACCTTTGTTCTCAACATCTCCTCCATTAGTAAAGAAGGAAGCAGCACCCGAACCTGAAGGTAAGGAAATTGTGAATAGCTGATCAAAAGTATTGGTTTTATAAGCGGTCAAATCTAAGCCTAAACGCCCTTGAAAAAAGCGCAAATCCAAACCAAGTTCAAAACTCTCTGTAGTTTCAGGCCTAAGATCTTTATTTGGTAAAACACCGCCCAAAGTGATAAATCCATTATTTCCACCACTACCGTTAAATAACGCTGAACGACTTAATAAATATGGATCGGCACTATTTCCAACCTTAGCCCATGAAGCACGTACTTTTGCATAACTTATTGCTGATGGTAGTGAAGGAATCATATCTGAAATAACTCCAGATAAACCAATGGATGGATAAAAATAGGAACGACTAGCAGCCGGCAAAGTTGAACTCCAATCATTACGTCCGGTAACATCCAGATAAAGTACATTTTTCCAGCCAAGATTTCCTGAAAAATATAAGGATTGCGACTCCATTTGGGTGCTCGGGTCAAATGAACCTGTAACCAGTGATGTATTTCCGGAAGAGAAGAAGTTAGGAATTGTCAAACCTGCCTGAGTGCTCGTAGATATACTACCAGAACCATCCTGCTTCCTTAAATTGGCTCCCACTATGCCCGAAACATTTAAGCTTTTGGTGATTTGATCATTGTATGTCACAATTGCATCACTATTCCAAACCCCAGATGGCCCACCAATCTGCCCATTATATCTACCAAAGTTATCTCCGCCTCCACCATAAGAATCCTCCCATGCTTTACGCTCCAAAGTATTGGAACCGCCATCATATGAAGTACGAGCCATCACCTTAAGCTTATCAGTAAAATTGATAGTCAATGAACCCATAGCAAGTAGTCTGTCTGAAGTCTGATAATTTAATACTCGGTTCAAAATCCAAAAAGGATTTCTTCCAATGGTTGAACCCGGAGACCAAAAATTTTGTTTGTTCTTACCGGTGAGAGGATCAGTGTATTCAAATTGTTTTAAATCTTGTATTGCAATATTTCTTGGAAGTCTATAGATATTCATATATGGGTTATTCCCCGCATTATCACCTGTACCACTCTGATTATCTATTTCATTCCGAATATAATTCAATTTAGTGTCTAGTGTCAACCATTTTCTTAATTGACTAATCACTCTTATTGAAGCATTATGTCTGCGTAATTCATTGTTTTCAACCAATCCCTTTGCCTCTTCACGAGTATAAGAAAATGCAGTCTGCGTAATCTCAGAGCCTACTGATGCATTTAAATTATGCGTTAGATACTGGGATGTCTGAAATACATCTTTAAAATTATCTGGTTGCGGTAAAAAAGCATATTGTGTTCCTTTTTTTCCAGGAGCATTAGACCAATGATTAACCATCTGACCGGTCATTTTAGGACCCCATGATTCTTCGGAAGTAGCATTATATACTCCTCCAACTCCCTGCCCATATACATTTTGAGGATCAAGATAATGAATTGGCGAACCGGCAATAAAGGTTTCATTCAAACTAACCTGAACAACGCCTTTTTTACCTTTTTTAGTTTCGATAATAATAGCTCCATTCTGTGCAGCACTACCATATAATGCGGCAGCATTCGGTCCCTTTAAAACGTTGATTGACTCAATATTATCAGGACTGATATTCGAAATTGCTGTAGTCATTTGCACCCCATCAATTACATATAATGGTCCGCTACTTCCGGTAAGAGAACGATTTCCTCTCAATAAAACACGAGATGGGCTGCCCAGACCTGTTCCGGCAGATTCAATAGTCATACCCGCAACTTTACCCTGTAAAGAGTTAACCACGTTCAAACTACGGGTCTCAGAAAGTTCTTTCGCACTTACACCCTGTGTAGAATAAGTAAGTGATTTTGCTTCTCTTTCTATACCCAATGCAGTAACAACAACTTCACTTAATGATGTTGCAGAAGCAGCTAAAGTAACATTAATCATACTTCTGTTGCTTACTACAACCTCCTGAGTAACATACCCAATATAGGTGAAAACTAAAGTAGCATTGTCAGGAACATTAATTGAATAATTACCGTTAATGTCTGTTGAAGTACCATTTGCACTACCCTTTACCATAACGCTAACCCCCGGGAGAGTTTCACCCTTATCGTCTTTTACCTGACCTTTAACGACCATATCGAGTAAGTTGGAAGCTGCATTATCATTTAATTTGACATTATTTGCATCACTCCCTCCCTTAAGATTATTGACAATCATGATCCGATTATCTACCTGCTTAAAATCAAGTGAAGTATTGGATAATAATTCCTTCAAAATATCAGCGACAGACATTTTATCTGCGGATAACTCCAACTTCTTAATATCCTTCACATCTGCATAGCGATACATAAATTGAAACTGACTCTGCTTCTCAATTTTTTGAAAAGCATTAACTAATGACTCGTTTTTAAGTTCGAGTTTGATTTCAACTTTATCAATTGCTTGACTCTTTACCGGCGGAGCCGAGAAAAGCTGAATTGACGTTGTTAAAACAATAAAAAATGCTAATCTGAGTTGCATAATTATCAATAATAATTTATCAAAAAGTTGCCTTAAATAATAGGCAAAATGGGTTTTTTGCTGATTTTCAGCAAGAAGTGTAAAAATATTCATAGTTTTACATCGGTTTAAATTTATCGAAATGGCTTCTTATTTTAGAAGACAGAATTTAAAACAGCAATTGGTGTACGATGGCAGTCGGACAACAATTATCCCTCTGAATATACTGTTCATACAGGATTTCAGAGGGTTTTTTATGGTGCTAGGTCGAAATTCATAATTCTGGTTTTTAATTTTTTAATATTTAAAATATTACTATTCAAAACTGTTTCTTATTTAGGATCTATAATAATTGACGTTTTATCAGCAGCATAATGATAAACAGCTTCATTAAATTCAGATATACTTTTT
>Ga0058867_1516762_pt1 | contig 10927 bp, 10 predicted proteins | sample TNRReaAerobicRNA_FD_59632 | JGI IMG/M metagenome (GOLD analysis project Ga0058867, IMG submission 59632) | Wastewater treatment Type I Accumulibacter community from EBPR Bioreactor in Madison, WI, USA - TNR Reactor, Time E -22min-Aerobic_ RNA... | ecosystem: Engineered > Bioreactor > EBPR >... | reverse complement strand
AACCAATGCGTGAGGGTCAAATCTGATCCCTTTCCTGCGAATACTGGAAAGACCACTGTCGGTAAGTTCATCTCTGAGCAATAATCAAGAGATTCATTGCAGGCAATCGGCAGGCGCCGGCGCAGCGGACGCCTGGTGCGCCTTGCTGCCAGGGGGCCAGCTTGCCCCATCTGGCGCGCCGATCGCCGAAACCCGTGCCGTGCCGTCAGCGCAGATGGCGACGGGCCTTGTTCAGCGCTGGATCTGCCAAGATCTCCCGGCTCAGGATTGAGAAGACCATGCCAAAATCTGCAGAAAACGTCCCGACGACTGTGTGCACAAGCTGTGGTGCTGTTTTTTTCTGTGGCGCCGCAGCGGGCAGGTCGGCCTGCTGGTGCATGGACAAGCCGGCGCTTGCCGCCGCCCCCGCCGCAGGCGCCGGCTGTTATTGCCCGAGCTGCCTGGAACAGCGGCTCAGTGCCCTGAACCCACCAGCCGCTCGGGCAACATGAGGATCGCGTCGCGGTTGCTCCATGAAAAACACCGGGCTGCCGCTTCGCGCCAGGGCAGCCAGCAGTAGTTGAGATGCTCGCCGGCTGCAAGGGCGACTGCCGTCAGCGCTGGCACCTGCAGCGAGAAGACGTGCTCGGTGTTGTGCAGTACGCCTGGCGCGTAGCGATGGCGCCATTCGGCAAAAATCTCGTAGCTGTTGGTCAGTTGCCAGTCGTGCAGATCCTCGCCGCGCGCCTTGAGGCCGGTCTCTTCGCCAACTTCACGGAGCGCCGTCGCGCGCAGCGGCTCGCCGGCTTCCTGGCTGCCGGTGACCGACTGCCAGTAGCCTGGATGCGCTGCGCGTTCGAGCAGCAACACCTGCAGATCAGCCGTGTGTATGACGACCAGTACCGACACCGGTCGCTTGTACTGGCTCATGTCAGCGCCGGAAGCGTCGCCAGCCCATCCGCACGAAGATCGTAGAACACCCACATCGGGAAGTCCTGCTCCCGCCACTCAGCAATCGCCGCGGCAAAGACCTCGTTGAGGACAGCGAAAGCAGCCGGGTCTTCCGCCAGCAGCACCTCCGCCCGGCAGATGATCAGCACGTAGCCGGCCGCCTGACACCACGAGAAGTCGGTCAGGCAATCCTTCAGCGCATCGAGGTTGCGCCCGTACCAATCGGGAAAGTCGAGGTCGTAGCCGAGCTGGGTGAGCACGCTGTCGATCCCTCCGGAGTCGGCGAAACTGACCTCGAAACACGCCAGGCCTGCGGTCGGCGCAGCTTCCCTGACGGCTGCCTGGCCGCTCGGCGACAGGTGGTAGATTCCGGCCTGGCGTGCGTCTGCCAGCAAGGTCAGCAATTCGCTCTGCTTCATGGCACTTGACGTATCCGGCGGAAACTGCGGTAGTGATCGTCGGTGTAGTAATACTCACCCGAGTCGGCAACATCGCCAGCAGGCCCGGCGCCGGCGACGATGCGCCGTGCGCCGCGATCGCGGCTGCCGGGCGTCGGCACCGTGTATTCCCGATAGTAGCCGCGTGCCTGCACCGGCAGGCGCTTCTCGAAATTCCCGAAGGTGCTGCCATCCTTGCGCGGATAAGGAAAGGGTCCGCCCTGCCGGATCAGACGCAGCGTCTGGCGTGCCTCCGGCGGCAGATCGGCGACGGCGATGCTCGGCCGGTAGCCGGCTTCACGGGCCTGCGCCACTCCACCCAGGCTGCCGACCAGCGCGGCCAGCAGCAGCAGGCGGAGGAAGGCGAGGAGGCGCACCACAGGGCTATCAGCCCTTGCCGATCTCGACTTGCGTGTCCACCCGCTGGCGGAGACGGATATGCAGTTCGCGCAACTGCTTTTCGTCGACGCTGCTCGGTGCATCGGTGAGCAGACATTGTGCCCGCTGGGTTTTCGGGAAAGCGATGACGTCACGGATCGACTCGGCCCCGGCCAGCATCGTGACGATGCGGTCGAGACCAAACGCCAGGCCGCCGTGCGGCGGGGCGCCGTACTTGAGCGCGTCGAGCAGGAAGCCGAACTTGAGCCGCGCTTCTTCATCGCTGATTCCGAGCGCCTTGAAAACCTGCTCCTGGACTGCCGCACGGTGTATCCGCACCGAGCCGCCACCCAGTTCGGAACCGTTCAGGGCCAGATCGTAGGCCTTGGCCAGACACTCCCCGGGAGCGCTCGCCAACAGAGCCAGGTGTTCGTCCTTCGGGCTGGTGAAGGGGTGATGCGAGGCGGTCCAACGTCTTTCCTCCTCGTCGTAGTCGAACATCGGAAAGTCGACGATCCACACCGGCTCCCAGGCGTGACCATTGACGAAGCCTTTTTCGTGGCCGATCCTGACGCGCAGGGCACCGAGCGCATCGTTCACCACCTTGCGTTTGTCGGCGCCGAAGAAAATCAGGTCGCCCGACTGGGCGCCGGTGCGCTCGACGATGGTCTGCAGCGCCAGGGCGTGCAGATTCTTGACGATCGGTGATTGCAGGCCCGTCTCGTTGAGCTGCGTCACGTCATTGACCTTGATGTAGGCCAGGCCGCGGGCGCCATAAATGCCGACAAACTGCGTATAGGCGTCGATCTCGCCACGCGTCAGGCTCGCTCCGCCCGGGATGCGCAGCGCCGCGATCCGGCCACCCTGGCCATTGGCGACCGCCGCGAAGACCTTGAAAGCCACGTCCTTCAGCGCGTCGGTCACTTCGACGAGCTCGAGCGTCACGCGCAGATCAGGCTTGTCGGAACCATAGCGCTCCATCGCTTCGGCGTAGCTCAGACGCGCGAAGGGATTCGGCAGTTCGGCGGCGATCACTTCCCTGAACACCGTTCTGATCAGTTCTTCCATCAGCTCGATGATCGCGCCCTCAGCCATGAACGAGGTCTCGATGTCGACCTGGGTGAACTCCGGCTGCCGGTCGGCACGCAGGTCCTCGTCGCGGAAGCACTTGGTGATCTGGTAGTAGCGGTCGAAGCCGGCGACCATCAACAACTGCTTGAAAAGTTGCGGCGACTGCGGCAGGGCGAAGAACTGGCCGGGATGCACCCGTGACGGAACCAGATAGTCACGCGCCCCCTCGGGGGTACTCTTGGTGAGCATCGGTGTTTCGATGTCGATGAAGCCGGCATCGTCCAGGAAGCGGCGGAAGGCGCGTGCGGTCCGGTAACGGAGTTGCATGTTCTTCTGCATCTGCGGCCGGCGCAGGTCGAGCACCCGATGCAGCAGGCGGATGTTCTCCGACAGGTTCTCTTCGTCCAGTTGAAACGGCGGCGTCAGCGACGGGTTCAGGACTTCCATTTCGTGGCAGAGAATTTCGATCTCGCCGCTGGCGATGTTCGGGTTGACCGTTCCCGGCGGACGGGCGCGGACGCGGCCGATAATCCGCAGGCAGAACTCATGCCGCACCGCTTCGGCCGTCCTGAACATCAGTGGACGATCCGGATCGCAGACGATCTGCGCCAGACCCTCACGATCGCGCAGGTCAACGAAGATCACCCCACCGTGATCGCGACGCCGATGCGCCCAGCCACAGAGGGTAACTTCCTGGCCGATCAGCCGTGCATCGACTTGTCCACAATAATGGGTTCGCATACTTTTTTCCGGGTTGCTGAGGTCAGTTGATGGTCGAATCACCGCGAGTCTGCACCGCCTGCTCGCGCCGCGGAGGGGCCACGACGCCCATCGAAATCACGTACTTCAAGGCCGTGTCCACACTCATCTCGAGCTCGATGACGTCCGCCCTGGGCAGCATGAGGAAGAAGCCCGAGGTCGGATTCGGGGTGGTCGGTACGTAGACGCTGACATACTCGCCGGCAAGATGCCGAAGGACGTCGCCTCCCGGCTTGCCGGTCAGGAAAGCGATCGTCCACGCACCGCGGCGCGGATACTCGATCAGCAACGCCTTGCGAAACGCGTTGCCGGACGACGAAAAAAGCGTGTCGGAGACCTGCTTGACGCTGTTGTAGATCGAATTGACCACCGGGATACGCGCCAGCAACCCCTCCCACCAGACGACCAGGCGCTGGCCGATGAAATTGGCGGCGAGCAGCCCGGTCAGGACGATGATCAGCAAGGTCAGGATCGCCCCGACCCCTGGAATGTCGAAACCGAGTACGGTACGCGGGTGAATCGCTTCCGGCAGCAGGCGCAGCGACTGATCCATGGTGCCGACAATCAGCACCAGAACCCAGGCGGTGATCGCCAGGGGAACCCAGATCAGCAGCCCGGTGATGAAGTAGCGCTTGATCAGTTGCCGGCGCACGCAGTCGCTCCGTCGGTGCCGGCAGCGCTGGGGGCACTCTCGCTGCTCTCCGGCTTTACCGCCGCCTTCGGCTCCTTCGGCTCCCTGGACTCCTTGCTTTTGTCCCCCTTGAAGTCGGTGGCGTACCAGCCGCTGCCTTTCAACTGAAAACCCGCCGCCGTCAATTGCTTGCGATAAGTCGCCTGCGCACACTGCGGGCAAATTTCCAGCACGGGGTCACTGAGTTTTTGCAGATGGTCGTTCTCGAAACCACAGGAAGTACAGCGGTAAGCATAGATCGGCATGACCAACCCTCAGAAAGCGCACGAAAAGCGACAATTATACGCGAACCGGGTGACGCTTTCCCGGCGCGCCCAACGCCGACAGGAGCACCGGCGGCAGAGTCTTGAGACGACTACAACAGACCGATGTAGGCGCGCGTCAGCGGCTGGCCCCAGAACAGCGCCAGCATGCCGGCGGCCGCCAGGTACGGGCCGAAAGGAATCGGTACACTCCGCCCGCGCTTGCTCACGACGATCAGCGCGATGCCGACCAGCGCACCGAGCAGGGACGAGAGCAGAATGGTCAGCGGCAACATCTCCCAGCCCAGCCAGGCGCCCAGCGCAGCGAGCAGCTTGAAATCGCCGTAACCCATGCCCTCCTTGCCGGTCGTCAGCTTGAACGCCCAGTAAACGGACCACAGCGCAAGATAACCCGCCGCGGCCCCGATCACTGCCGATTGCAGGTCGGTGAACGTGTCGAACAGATTGAACAGCAAGCCGGCCCAGAGCAGCGGCAAGGTGATCGAGTCCGGCAGCAAATGGCTATCGAAGTCGACACAGGTCAGCGCGATCAGGCACCAGATCAGCAGCAGGGCGCCGGCTGCCGCCCAGCCATAGCCAAAATGGAAGGCGGCAAAGGCCGACAACAGGCTGCTGCTCGTCTCTACCAGCGGATAGCGCGGCGAGATGGGCGCCTGGCAAGCCGAACAACGGCCGCGCAGAAACAGCCAGCTCAGCACCGGAACGTTCTCGATCGCGGTAATGCCATGACCACAGGCCGGACAGCGCGAGCGTGGCCTGACCAGCGAGAACGCTTCCTCGGCAGGCAAGGTCTCGCCACGCAGTTCGGCGCAATGGACGCGCCAATCGCGCTCCATCATTTTTGGCACGCGGTGGATCACGACGTTGAGAAAACTTCCGACCAGCAAGCCAAGCAGACCACAGAGGAAAATGAACAGCGCGGGCTCCAGCGCGGCAGTCAGGCCACTCGGCATTATCCGACCACCGCACCGAGCTTGAAGATCGGTAGATACATGGCGATCACCATGCCGCCGATGACCACTCCGAGGACGACCATGATCATCGGTTCCATCAGGCTGGCAAGCGCTTCGACCGCGTCGTCGACCTCCGCTTCGAAGAAATCGGCGACCTTGCCCAGCATCGAGTCGAGTGCGCCGGACTCCTCGCCGATGGCCACCATCTGATTCACCATATTCGGGAAGAGTTCGGTATTCTGCATCGCCGTCGTCAGACTGGTACCGGTGCTCACCTCACTCTGGATTTTTCGTGTCCCCGCCTTGTACACATAGTTGCCGGCGGCACCACCGACGGACTCGAGCGATTCGACCAGCGGCACGCCGGCGGCGAACATCGTCGCCAGCGTGCGCGTCCAGCGAGCGATCACCGCCTTGCGTATGATGTCGCCAAAAACCGGCAGACGGAGGAACATGCGGTCAAAGGCGATCTGCATCGTTTCCGATCTTTTCCAGGTATAAAAGAAGGCGTAGATCGCGCCGCCGGTGCCGCCAAAAAGTGCCCACCAGTATTCGACGACGAAATCCGACATGCCGATCACGATGAGTGTCGGCGTCGGCAGGTCGGCACCGAAGCTCTTGAAAACCTCCTTGAAGGCCGGAATCACGAAGATCATGATCACCGCCGTGACGATGAAGGCGACGATGATGATCGCCACCGGATAGAACAAGGCCGCCTTGATCTTGGATTTGATGGCAATCATCTTCTCCTTGTAGCTGGCCAGGCGGTCGAGCAGTGCTTCCAGAATGCCCGCCTGTTCGCCAGCCGCCACCAGGTTGCAATAGAGAGCGTCAAACTGCAGCGGATACTTGCGGAACGCTTGCGACAGCGAGCTGCCTGTTTCGACATCGGACTTGATGTCCAGCAACAGCTTGCCGACCGCCGGGTTGTCGTGCCCGCGCCCGACGATTTCGAAGGTCTGCAGCAAGGGTACGCCGGCCTTCATCATCGTCGCCAGTTGGCGGGTAAACAGCGTGATGTCCTTTTCGGTGATCTGGCGTCCACCCCGGAAGCGCTGTTTGGCAATCTTGCTGACCAGAATGCCTTGCCGGCGCAGAGTGGCCTGCACCACCGTCGGGCTGGAAGCACGCTGCTCGCCGCGAACGACCTTGCCGGCCTTGTTCTTCCCCTCCCAGAGGAAGACGAATTCCTTCACTTCAGACGCGATCTTTCGGGTGGGTTTAGCTGCAGTCGCCATGCTTGCCTCTTTGTCACGCGTTGGTAGTGGCGAGAACCTCGTCAAGAGAGGTCAGCCCCTGTTTGACCTTCAGCAAGCCGGCACGGCGAAGGTCGACGACCCCCTCGCTGCGTGCCTGCGTCGCAATATCGCGTTCTGTTCCACTGGCCATGATGATGCGCTGCATCGCCTCGGTCACCGGCATGACTTCATAAAGACCGACCCGTCCCTTGTAGCCAGTGCCTTTGCAGCGATCGCATTCGCCCACGCCGTAGAGGACCCACGTGCCATCCAGATCGCCTTCGGTAAACCCCGCGTTGAGCAGTGTTTCCACCGGCGTCTCGAGCGGTCTCTTGCAGGTGCACAGTCGACGAACCAGCCGTTGGGCAGTGATCAGCAGAATGCTCGAAGCAATATTGAAGGTCGGGATGCCCATGTTGATCAGGCGCGTCAGCGTCGCCGGAGCATCATTGGTGTGCAGCGTCGACAGAACCATGTGACCGGTTTGCGCGGCCTTGATCGCCATCTCCGCCGTCTCGATGTCGCGAATCTCGCCGACCATGATGATATCCGGATCCTGGCGCAGAAACGCCTTCAGCGCTACGGGAAAGGTCAGCCCGGCCTTGTCATCGACGTTCACCTGGTTGATGCCGGGCAACGGGATTTCGGCCGGGTCTTCGGCGGTCGCGATGTTCACCCCCGGACGGTTGAGAATGCCGAGGCAAGTGTACAGCGAAACCGTCTTCCCCGAACCGGTGGGTCCGGTCACCAGGATCATTCCGTACGGCCGCTGGATGGCCTCAAGCAACACCGACTTCTGCTCGGGTTCATAGCCCAGAGCGTCGATACCCATGCCGGCCGTCGCCGGGTCCAGGATGCGCAGGACGATCTTTTCTCCGTACATCGTCGGCAGGGTGCTGACGCGGAAGTCGATCGAGCGATTTTTCGATAACACCAGGCGCATGCGCCCGTCTTGCGGAACACGTTTCTCGGCAATGTTGAGGCGCGAAATGACCTTGATGCGCGAAGCGATCTTCTCCTTGATGACCAGCGGCGGCGCCGCCACTTCGCGCAGGATGCCGTCGGTGCGAAAGCGGATGCGATAGCTTTTTTCATAGGGTTCGAAATGGATGTCGGAGGCGCCTTCGCCGATGGCGTCCAGCATCATCTTCTGAATGAACCTGACGACGGGAGCGTCATCGACTTCAATGCCCGACGACTCTTCCGCCTTGTCGGCCGCCTGCTCGTCGGTGAACTCGAGGTTGATGTCCTCGCTGGCGAAACTCCGCAGTGCCTCCTCGGCGGTTTCGGACAGTTTGGTGACCAACGGCGCGAGCTTGTTTTCCTCGACGATTACCGGGTCTACCGCCAACCCGGTCTGGAAACGAATCTCGTCGAGCGCACGCAGGTTGGTGGGATCGGCGGTGGCGATCGCCAGACGATTGCCCCGCTTGTGCAAGGGCACGACATGGTGCGTGGCGATCAGTTTTCGATCGATCGCATTCTTCTGGATATGCGCATCGTCGAAGGCGGCCAGATCGAGCAGGGGGTAGCCAAACTTGTCGGCGGCAAAACGCGCCAGCTCGAGGTAGCTGCCCTTCCTGGCGCCGACCACCTCTTCGATCAGCGAGGTCTTCTTGGCAGCGGCTTGCGCCAGCAGCGACTCGGCCTCGGCTTCCTTGAGGCGGCCGGCTTGAACCAGCGCACGGGCGAAGCCGCTGAGCGGTGATGGTTGCGGATTGGCTGCCATTTTTCGCGATCGGACCTTGCAACGCGTGGTGGACTGTCTGGTCCCGACCAGACGGAAAGCCCGCCCGATGATGCATGGAGCGCGGGCTTTTGTAAAGAAGCGCAGCCCTCCCCGGCCCTCGGCACGCCTGATGTTCCTACTTGCTCGCGGCGTCCACCACCACCAGGGCAGTCATGTCGACGACTCGGCGAGCCGTCGACGTGGGCGAGAGAACATGTACCGGACGGGCTGCCCCGAGCAGGATCGGACCGACCGCCATGCCTTCACCACAGGTCATCTTGAGCAGGTGGTGCGAGATGTTGGCAGCGTCCAGGTTAGGCATCACCAGCAGGTTGGCCTCGCCGGCCAGCGGCGACTCCGGGTCTGACTGCTTCCGAATGGCTTCGGAGAGCGCGCTGTCTCCGTGCATCTCTCCGTCAACTTCGAGATCGGGCGCGCGGGCACGCACCAGCGCTACCGCCGCAGCCACTTTGCGCGCCGAGGCGGTCTGTGATGAGCCGAAGTTCGAATGCGACAGCATCGCCACTTTCGGTCTGATCTTGAAGCGGCGCACTTCTTCCGCGGCCAGCAGAGTGATTTCAGCCAGTTGCTCGGCATCGGGCTCCGCATTGACATGGGTATCGCAGAGAAACAGGGCGCGGCCAGGCAACACCAGATGGGTCATCGCCGCCATCGTCGTGCACCCGGGCGCCTTGCCGATGATTTCATCAACCTGTCGCAGGTGATGCCCGAAACGACCGGATAGACCACAGATCATTCCGTCCGCGTAACCAAGCCTGAGCAGCATCGCGCCAATGATCGTATTGTTGTTGCGCAAGCGGGTCCTGGCGATATCCATCGTCACCCCCTGGCGTCTCCGCAACTGATGATAGGCCATCCAGCATTCCTTGTAGCGGCTGTCACTGTTGGGATCGACGACCTCGAAATCGGTGCCCATCACCAATTTCGAGCCGATCCTTTGCAGGCGCGAAGAAATCACGTCGGGGCGGCCAATCAGAATCGGCCTGGTCAGCCCTTCGTTGATAATGATTTGCGCGGCGCGCAACATCCGCTCCTCCTCGCCGTCGGGATAGACGATGCGCGTTCGCCGGCCGCGCTTGGCGGCCGAAAAGACGGCGCGCATGCCGACGCCGGTCCGGTAGACAAAGTCCCGCAGCTTCTCGCGGTAGGCTTTGAGATTGGCAATGGGTCGGGTGGCGACGCCTGAACTCATCGCCGCCTCGGCCACTGCCGGCGCGATGGTGGTGATCAGCCGCGGATCGAAGGGCTTGGGGATCAGGTAGTCCGGACCAAAGGTCAGTTGCTCACCGGGATAGGCCATCGCCACTTCAGCGCTCACCTCCTCCTGCGCCATCGCGGCGAGGGCCTTGACACAGGCCATTTTCATCTCTTCGTTGATGCCGGTCGCACCGACATCCAGAGCGCCGCGGAAAATGAACGGAAAGCACAGCACATTGTTGACCTGATTGGGATAGTCGGAGCGACCGGTGGCCATGATCACGTCCGGACGCACTTCGCGCGCCAGCTCGGGCATGATTTCCGGTGTCGGATTGGCCAGCGCGAAAACGATCGGTTGCTCGGCCATACGCGCCAGCATCTCTGGCGCGAGGACACCGGCCGCCGAAAGGCCGAGGAACACATCGGCGCCGTCGAGCGCTTCGGCCAGCGTTCTGGCCGAGGTTTCCCGGGCGTAGCGCGCCTTCGTCGGTTCCATGTTCTCGTCGCGACCGATAAAAACCACGCCTTTCGAATCGCAGACGGTGACGTTCTCGCGCTGGACGCCCAGCTCGCACCACAGGTTGAGGCACGAGATGGCTGCCGCACCGGCGCCCGAGCAGACGACTTTCACTTCGCCGATTTTCTTTCCGGTCACCTTGAGGGCGTTGAGGATCGCTGCGGCCGAAATGATCGCCGTGCCGTGCTGGTCGTCGTGAAAGACCGGAATCGACATGCGTTCCTTGAGCCGGGCCTCGATGTAGAAGCACTCCGGCGCTTTGATGTCTTCGAGATTGATGCCCCCGAGGGTCGGCTCCATCGCCGCGATCAGGTCGATCAGTCGATCCGGATCGCTTTCCGCCAGCTCGATATCGAAAACGTCGATCCCGGCGAACTTCTTGAACAGGCAGCCCTTGCCTTCCATCACCGGTTTGGCCGCCAGCGGTCCGATGTTGCCCAGGCCGAGGACGGCCGTGCCGTTGGTAATCACCCCCACGAGGTTGGCACGCGAGGTGTAGAGGCTCGCTGAACCGGGGTCATCGACGATCGCATGGCAAGCGTAGGCGACGCCGGGAGAATAGGCGAGCGCCAGGTCGAGCTGGTTGGTAAGTCCCTTGGTGGGCTGCACAGCTATCTTGCCGGCCGTGGGGTAGCGGTGGTACTCGAGGGCTGCCTCGCGCAGTTCTGCCTGGCGTGGATCGTTTTCCATGGTGCCTCCTGACAAGGTCGTCATCAATGTAAAGGGCGTAAATGTAGCCGACT
>Ga0058867_1046232_pt1 | contig 11025 bp, 2 predicted proteins | sample TNRReaAerobicRNA_FD_59632 | JGI IMG/M metagenome (GOLD analysis project Ga0058867, IMG submission 59632) | Wastewater treatment Type I Accumulibacter community from EBPR Bioreactor in Madison, WI, USA - TNR Reactor, Time E -22min-Aerobic_ RNA... | ecosystem: Engineered > Bioreactor > EBPR >... | reverse complement strand
TGTCATTATTTGGAGGCTACTGGCTTGGAGTACTTCAAGAGGGAGTGACATTGCATCAGAAACCTGTAAGTACACAACTCCCCATAAGCAAAGGTAATCAGGAACCCGAACTCCTTACAGAGAAAAACTGGAAACTCAGACTTAATGCAGAGTCCGGAATACAAAGCGACAACATAACAGAGATCGGTGTAACAGAAACAGCAACTGCAGGATATGACACCGATTATGATGCAGCAAGACCACCCGTTCCACCGGTAGATAAGTTCATTGAAATCTACTCAGAAGTAAGCGGTCCAGGCTATCCTCAATTCCTTGGAAACAGGTATGCAAGAGACTTCAAGAACACACCTAACTGGACAATCAAGGTGAAAAAGGGCATTACCCGAAGTAATGAAGTAACGATTAACTGGAACAGGAATGAACTTGGTAATCTACCTTATGGAATGAGAATAACGATGACAGATCTTACCACAGGTCAGACAATAGACATGAGGAGAGACAGCAGTTATACATTCACTTACACTGAAGAGAGAACATTCCTGATAAACGGGACCGCGACGGGAATAGAAGATGCAGCAACAGCACCGACAGATTTCAGTTTAAGTCAGAACTATCCAAATCCATTCAACCCAAGTACAAAGATAAGATACAGTCTCCCTGAAGAGAGCAGAGTAAAGATCACAGTTTACAACTCACTCGGAGAGATGGTAAAAATAATGACAAATGAAACAGCACAAAGAGGTTGGTATGAAACAACCTTTGATGCAACAGCAATCCCGAGTGGAATCTATTTTGCTAAGATCGAAACACAATCGTTACAATCGAGTAAACAGTTTATTCAAACAATCAAAATGTTATTAATTAAGTAGGTTTATGATGAAATTACATATAAATTTCCAAAATAGTAAATCTAATAAGTTTTCAACCAGAATAATCAGGCTATTTTCATTTTGGTTGGTGGCAGGACTTATTATTTTTATCTCAACCATTTCAATCCAAGCACAATACAGGACATCAGTTTGGGAAAAAAGTACCAAACTAACAACCAAACCGCTTTGGCTAGGAGCAGACACTGAGAGAGGCTTCGCGTATGGAAATGGCAAATTATATATCGTTTCAAGAAAGTATTCTGCTAATATTTACACAGTTGATGCTAATTCGGGCGATTCGACGGGAGCTTTAAGCGTAACCGGAGTTACCGGCGGAATATTTCCACTTAACGATGTGGAAGTTTCTGATGACGGTGCGATTTACGCAGCCAACATGACTATTAACGCAACTACTGCACCATTTAAAATCTACAGATGGTCTAATGATGTCGCCGCTCCAGTTGAAATTATTAACTTCAATGGTTCTCCACAACGACTTGGTGAAAAGTTCACAGTGGTTGGCTCGTCTGCTGATAACTCACTAACTATCTATGCACCTGCATCCACCAATACCACTGGTGTACCATCAAACATAGTTTACAGATGGACAACCACTGATTTTGGTGTATCTTTTGTACGCGATTCCGTCGTGTTGACAGGTGTCTCAACAACTACTCCTGGTGCAAGCGCAGCGGTTTATCCTCTTACAACCGGTATTTCCGAGTTCGCCTGGAAAGCAAATGGAACACAGTTTAGAAGATTTAATGCTGATGGATCAGTAATTGACTCAGTTAACACCAATGTTCTTCCGACTGGATCAAACGCCCTCACTTATTTCTCACAAGGTGGGAAAAAGTACATCTTGATTTATCAATACACTGGTATCCCACAAAATGGTTTGAGACTTGTTGATGTGACCAATCACTATAGCACTCAACACCAATTTCTTGGTTATACCTCGAGTCTCGGTACATCAACAAATATTAATGGTACCGGAGATGTTGACCTGGTTTCAAATGGTGATGGTTCTTATGATTTTTATGTTTTTGCAAGCAATAACGGTTTGGCAAAATATAAATATTATTTTAACGGACCTCCCGATGTTACTACTGTCAGTTCTTTCCCGTATACAGTTGATTTTGCCTCAGGTTTAATCACCGATGGTGGTTGGTCAGGTAACTTTATCGATAGAGGAACTGAATCAAAGACCAATTACGCGGCAAGATTTACTTATAATTACATCCCTGCGGCGCAATCAGGACTTACTTTCGGGTATTTTATTTCTCCCAAAATTCAACTCCCTGCTAATCACAGAGTCAGATTTTGGTGGAAAGATGATGACATAACTGCAATTATTGGTGCTGATACTACCTTTTTCGATGTTTCGACTAATAACGGTACATCATGGACTACTTTGGGATTTTTATCTAGAGCCAGTGCAATGTCTGCTTATGAAGAAGCAATTTTTGACCTCAGTGCCTACGCGGGTAGTAATTTCAGAATGAGATGGAGAGACAGAACCAATGGACTAAGTGCTGCTTTTGGATTTGGTTTGGATGATGTCCTTATCGAAGCCATTCCCGAGGTTACTGTTTTAGATCTCAACCCATCTTCAACTGCTTTTGGTTTCGCATATATAGGTGGAAACATGCAGAAGACAGTTGTAGTTAGTAACACAGGAGGTTCTGCTTTAACAGCAACCCTGACACTACCCGCAGGTGTTGCAGCTAACTCCACTTCTTTGAATGTACCTAGTGGGCAATCATTTAATCTTATTCTTACCTGGACACCAATAGCAACTGGTTCATTCAGTGATTCAGTGAGATTTGTTACAAATGATGCCACAGCCAGTGATTTTTATTACCAACTCACAGGAACTGCTGTTACATCATTCGTATTAAATGAAGTTGTACAGAACTTTGATACTTCTACTGGCACAATTCCTGCAAACTGGACAGGAAACTACACAGTTAGCGCTGTTGGTGGAGTTGGATGGTCAAAGAGATTAACTAGAAATCTTTGGGGTTCGGGATCGAATGTAACAGGTTTCTTTACTACTCCTTTCTTTGCCTCAACTGCAACCTCTGTATTAAAATTTAGATACAGAGCTGTTAACTACACCGGATATGGTACAGCATCTGCAACTGCAACTCCAGCCGTTGACTTCAAGTATTACATCTCTGTTTCAACAAATTATGGAGGCAGCTTCACAGTTGTCGATTCAATTGGTTCACATAACCACAATGCTGACACAAATTATGTCGAAAAAACATGGAACCTGTCTACTTACGCAGGTCAGACGATCCAGGTTAGGATTGATGGCGAGAGACTCAACAGTGCCGATTTTTATTCCGACTTCGATGACTGGTTTATGGGTACTCCAATAATGACAGCACCAGATGGTCCAATTGCTTATTACCGCTTTAATGGAAATGCAGATGATGAAAGTGGGAATGGAAATCATTTGACACCTCGAAATGTTATTTTATCATCTGATAGATTTGGTGTGAACAATTCCGCTTATAGCTTTAACGGTATCAATGCAGATTTAACATCAAATTTATCGCAAATTCCACTTGGTAACCCGGATATTTCTTATTCATTTTGGTTTAAGAGTACCCGAGAAAACTTCAGTGCCCTCGGAGATGTTTTATTGTCTATGGGTTCTACATCACCAAGTCAAAGAATTACCGTTTCTTATTACCCGGGAGCGATTGTATTCATTGGGGAGAGTAATGATTATTATTGTTACTCAGAGATTATTCATTCTCAATGGAATCATATAACATTTGTTAAACAATTAAATCAATTGAAATTTTATTTAAATGGCAATTTGATAGGAACAGGCACAGTTGGGAATACAAATCTTACAAGTACTAATTTTTTCATCGGCAGTAATGGAAATGTGAGCCACAACGGTGGTGAATATTTTCAAGGATTTATAGATGAGGTTAGCGTATATAACAAAGTGCTCACAGATCAAGAAGTAATGCTATTATATGGTGGTACAAATCCGGGTGTAATTACGACTGGGAACAGTACATGGAAAGTAAAAATGACCGCTTCCACATCAACTCTAACCGACAACTTCAATTACACCGGTGTTGATACTCTTGCCACAGAAGGTTATGATCCATCCCTCGATACTCCAAACCCTCCGACGCCTCCGGGAAACTACATAGATGTTTACTTCAATCATCCCGAGTGGAATTCACCTTTAGGTTCCAAGTTCGCAAGCGATGTAAAACAGTCAACAGATCTCGCTGATACTGTAAAAAGGTGGTTCTTTGAGGTTGAGACTAATGTATTGAATGACACAGTAAAACTTCAATTTACACAGGAAAATGTACCCGGGAAGTTTGGTAAGTATCTAACAGATATGCAAACAGGAAAAAGGGTTGACCTTCGATATACCGATACATACAAATACTACAACACTTCATCATCACCCAGGAAGTTTCAGCTTATAATTGGAGACAGTACTTCACCGGTAATTTCCAATCTTATTCCCAAAGGAGATGAGATTTGGAGAAGTAATACGCAAAAGACAGTCTCCTGGACAATGAGTGACGGAACAGGAATAGACTCTGTCTTCCTTTATTCAAGCAACAATAATGGAGCCGGTTTTAGCCGGTTTGCATCAATAGGTAACATATCTAATTACAATTGGACCATCCCTCAGGAATATCTGAACAATGGTTACCGTGTAAAAACAGTTGTCAGAGATTCCCTTGGAAATGAAAGTGAAATAATCAGTCCACTGGCGTTTACGGTTGTCGGGGATTCATTGCTTGCACAATCTTATGCAGGATGGAACCTTACCGGAACACCGCTCCTTCCAAACGACACGACACTTGTAGGTATTCTAGGCGATGACATTATTTCAAGTCCATATTTTGTATGGACTTATTCGCTCTCTACAGGATATACAATTCCAATTGGGATGTCTTTTGGAACAGGCTACTGGCTTGGACTCCTGAACAACCACAATTGGGATGTAAGAGGCACGGCATTTGAATCAGATTCAATACCACAAACCCTGAATCTTGGATATAATCTAATAAGTACAAAGTATGTAAGAGAAGTATCGAAAGACAGAATGACATTTGTGAAGTCGGGAACATCTTACAATTTTAATCAGGCGGTAACCGCAGGATTAATCTCTAATGCAATATTCTCATACAACGGAAGTGGTTATGTAGAAGAGGACACCCTTTCACTATTTGGAGGATATTGGCTTGGAGTACTTCAAGAAGGAGTGACATTGTATCAGAAACCTGTAAGTACACTTAAACCTGTTAGCAAAGGCAATCAAGAACCTGAACTCTTCACAGAGAACAACTGGAAACTCATACTTAGTGCAGAGTCCGGTACACAAAGTGACAATATTACAGAGATAGGAGTAGCAGAAACTGCAACTGCTGGGTATGATGCAAAATATGATGCAGCAAGACCACCCGTTCCACCGATTGATAAGTTCATCGAAATCTATTCAGAAGTAAACGGTACGGGTTATCCTCAATTCCTCGGTAACAAATACGCCAGAGATTTCAAAGACACACCAAACTGGACACTTAAGGTCAAGAAGGGTAATACCGGAAGTGAAGAAGTAACAATCAACTGGAACAGAAATGAACTTGGTAATCTTCCTGATGGAATGAGAATTACGATGACCGACCTTACCACAGGTCAGACAATAGACATGAGGAGAGACAGTAGTTACTCATTTACATACAGTGAAGAGAGAACATTACAGATAAATGGAACTGCAACCGGAGTAGAAGATGCAACAACTGCACCTACGGATTTCAGTTTGAGTCAGAACTATCCAAATCCATTTAATCCTAGTACAAAGATAAGGTACAGTATTCCTGAAGACAGCAGAGTTAAGATAACTATCTATAACTCAATTGGAGAGATGGTAAAAATACTGACAAATGAAACAGCACAAAGAGGTTGGTACGAAACAACCTTTGAAGCGACACAAATTCCATCCGGAATTTACTTTGCAAAGATTGAAGCACAATCGTTGCAATCGAATAAACAGTTTATTCAGACAATTAAAATGTTGTTAATTAAGTAGGTGTAAAATGAAAAAGATAGTTGTAATGTTTCTTTTGCTTTTAACTTCAATACTTGGGCAGTCAGTTAAGACTACAGAAATTGTTTCTCAAAATAAATATAATTCAGCATCTAATCTTGAAAATATGTATTGGACACAAGTTTGGGACAGCACTCAAATTCCTGACGACTGGCAAGCAGGTGCATTTAACAGTGAATCAAATGAATTTTACATTATTAGTAAAGACAGGATGAGAATTTATGTTTATAACTTTACTTCTGAAACTATGGTCGTTAGGGCTTGTACCAATCCTCCAATTGCTTATAACTGGGATCATTTTGGAGAAGCTGTCTACGACAGGAATCAGGAAAGAATTCTTCTGAAACAATATGGTCTTAATAAAATCTTCGCTGTCTCAATAAATGGAGGTTCGTGGACGCAAGTAGGAGATGGAACTCCTGACTGGGAGAGATTCGGGGCACCAATATTCTTCAATCCAGTTTCCTCCAGTTATGAAATATTTGCGGGATATGGGTATAACACAATGAAGAATTCAATATATTCGAACTCTTTAAATGGCCAGGGTTGGATCGAAATCAGGCAAAATAGCAACGACGGAAATCCTCCTCGAGGTCATTTCTCGTATTGTTCTGATAGCAGCGGTGCAAATATATATATTTTTGGATCACTTGGGAATCTAAATGGGAGTCAATATAACTGTTCCTTAACATATTGGTATAATTCTGATTACTGCTGGATAAGGGGAATGTGGAAAATCAATCTGGCCGATCATTCAATCTCCACTATTTTACCGTTGGATGATCCAAAAATAGAGATTCATGGCACAATAGTCTATAATTATAAAAATAAGACATTTTACACATTACATGGTCGAAAAAAACCAACAACCGGAAATGTTTTTTCAGATGGTGAAACATTCGATGATGTGTACAAGTTTACTCCAGGACAAGATGAAACATTTGGGTTAGTTAGCACTTTGGGACAAAAACCCAAGATTAATGTTTCGCTACCAATCCTTCAAGAAGGTGTTCCGCCTTACAGAGATTACGGTGGTTATTCACTTTATGATGCTCAAAATAATAGAATTATGCTCTTTAGATTCGATGGTGTCTGGGCATTAAGTTACACACAATCTACTCCGCTGACAAATTTTGATAATTGGAAAATAATTGTAAATGGTTCAACTCAAAGTTTGTCTGATCAACTCAATTATGCCGGTGTTGATTCCCTCGCCACCGAAGGTTACGACCCTTCCCTCGATACCCCCAATCCGCCAACTCCTCCGGGGAATTACATAGATGCTTACTTTTATCATCCCGAGTGGAATTCACCTTTGGGAAGCAAGTTCGCATCTGATGTAAAACAATCAACTGATCTGGCTGATACAGTGAAAAGGTGGTTTTTCGAGGTTGAGACAAATGTACTTAACGACACAGTAAAACTTCAATTTACACAGGAGAATGTTCCCTCCAAGTTTGGCAAGTATCTGACAGATATGCAAACAGGAAAAAGGGTTGACCTTCGATATACTGATACATATAAATACTACAACACAAGTACATCACCCCGCAAATTCCAGTTGATCATTGGGGACAGCACTTCACCGGTAATTTCCAATCTAATACCAAAGGGAGATGAAATCTGGAGGAGTAATACCAATAAAACCGTCTCCTGGACAATGAGTGACGGAACAGGAATTGACACTGTTTTCCTTTATTCAAGTAACAACAATGGTGCGAACTTTAACCGGTTTGCTTCAATCGGAAACATATCAAATTACAATTGGAGTATCCCTCAGGAATATCTGAACAATGGTTACCGTGTAAAAACAGTTGTCAGAGATTCCCTCGGAAATGAAAGTGAAATAATTAGTCCTCTGGCATTTACTGTTGTTGGTGATTCTTTACTTACACAATCTTATGCAGGATGGAATCTTACCGGAACACCTCTTCTCCCGAATGATACAACACTTGCAGGTATTCTCGGCGATGATATTGTTTCAAGTCCCTATTTCGTCTGGGCTTATTCACTCTCCACGGGATATACAATTCCACTTGGACTGTCGTTTGGAACAGGGTATTGGCTTGGACTACTGAACAATCATACATGGGATGTAAGAGGTACAGCAGTTGAATCAGATTCTACAGGACAATCCCTTAATCTTGGGTATAATCTAATAAGTACCAAATATGTGAGAGAAGTATCGAAAGACAGAATGACCTTTGTCAAGTCGGGAACATCTTACAGTTTTAATAGTGCTGTAACAGCAGGACTGATCTCGAATGCAATATTTACCTACAATGGAAGCGGATATGTAGAAGAGGACACCCTTTCACTATTTGGAGGATATTGGCTTGGAGTACTACAAGAAGGAGTGACACTGTATCAGAAACCTGTAAGTACACAACTCCCCTTAAGCAAAGGTAATCAGGAACCTGAACTCTTCACAGAGAACAACTGGAAACTCAGATTTAATGCAGAGTCAGGAATACAAAGTGACAATATCACAGAAATTGGTGTAACTGAAGCTGCAACTGCTGGGTATGATGCAAAATATGATGCAGCAAGACCACCCGTTCCACCGATTGATAAGTTCATCGAAATCTATTCAGAAGTAAGTGGTACAGGCTATCCTCAGTTCCTTGGTAACAAATACGCCAGAGATTTCAAAGACACACCAAACTGGACACTTAAGGTCAAGAAGGGTAATACCGGAAGTGAAGAAGTAACAATCAACTGGAACAGAAATGAACTTGGTAATATTCCTGACGGAATGAGAATTACGATGACCGACCTTACCACAGGTCAGACAATAGACATGAGGAGAGACAGCAGTTATTCATTCACTTACAGTGAAGAGAGAACATTCCTGATAAACGGGACAGCGACCGGAATAGAAGATGCAACAATAGCACCCACGGATTTCAGTTTAAGTCAGAATTATCCAAATCCATTTAATCCAAGCACAAAGATAAGATACAGTCTCCCTGAAGAGAGCAGAGTAAAGATAACAGTTTACAACTCACTTGGAGAGATGGTCAAAATAATGACAAATGGAACCGCTCAAAGAGGTTGGTACGAAACATCCTTTGATGCAACTCAAATACCATCAGGAATCTATTTCGCAAAGATTGAAGCTCAATCGTTGCAATCGAATAAACAGTTTATTCGAACAATCAAAATGTTATTAATTAAGTAGGTGTAATATGAAAAAGTTGAATTTTCAGATTCTAATGATAGTCTGTCACTTGATAAGTATTTCAACAGCACAGGACATACTTTCGATAACCGGAATTGCTGGTGCAGTTGGAAAATCAGTCACATCGGATTTGTCAAATAATATGATCCAAGCTGGTGAATTCAGTGGTCAAATCTCGATTGGTAGTATACTTTTAACGAGCAGTGGATCAAGCGACATATATTTAAGTAAGTCAAATAGTGCCGGTACTGTATTGTGGGCTATCAAATTTGGAAGTCCGGGGTCAGATGCAAATTTTGGACTGGACACAGACATCGATGGAAACATCTACATTACCGGTTACTATTCGAGTTTGCTTTCCATTGGAAATACAACACTTTCAAATTATGGAGCTGAAGATGCGTATATTGCCAAGTTTAATCCTCAAGGGGAACTTCTCTGGGCAAAAAGAGCTGGTGGCTCAAGCCCTGATCATGGTAGAGGAATTGCTGTTGATGCCAACGGAAATGCATATGTGGTGGGATATTTTCACAATAGTGCAATGTTTGAGCAAACACAATTAACCGGTGTGAACGCTGATATATTCTTGGCCAAATATAATACTTTGGGGGAGCTTGTTTGGGTCAAGCAGGCCTCTGGCAGTGCTTATGAAGGAGGATATGGTGTTGCAATTGATCAAGCGGGTAATATTTTTATTACGGGAGATTATGCAGCATCAGTGAGTTTCGATCAACATATAATAACTGCTATTGGCGGTGATGATGTCTTTATCGCTAAATACAATAGTTCAGGTGTGTGTCAATGGGTAAGGAGTTTTGGTGGGGGAGGATACGAAATTGGGCTAGGGGCAACCTGCGATATAGAGGGCAATGTTTATATAACTGGTTATACATATAGTTTGACTTTCGTGGTCGGGTCGCTGACAATGAACCGAACAGGTGAAAATGACCCATTTGTTGTAAAATACTCAGCTGTTGGTGATGCTGTGTGGGCTAAACTCTTTACAGGCTCAAGTTCAGGTTCAGCTTATTCAATTAGTTTTGGTGGAAAAAGTCATTTAACAGTAACTGGTCATTATTCTTCAGAAATGAATTTTGGTGAACAGACGATAACCAGTTTTGGGGGTTCAGATGGTTTCAACACTATTCTTGATTTGGATGGCACCTGCTTGTGGGCCCAATCGTGGGGTGGAGCAGGAGAAGATATCCCGCCTTATTCAGCAAAAATTGGTGACATTGGATTTTTATACACTGGCACTTTTTCAGGTAGCGCCTTTTTCGGTACAAATCAACTTCATAATGGGGGATCGTACTTAATAAGAATGACAGATAATTTCACTAGTCCATCTCCAATATCATCAAACTTTGAATCAGAAATTAATATAATTGCATCGACCTCTTCTGTAAGAGATAACGAAAATTATGCAGGTGTTGATTCTCTCGCAACCGAAGACTACGACCCATCCCTCGATACTCCTAATCCGCCAATCCCTCCGGGAAATTACATCGATGCATATTTTTATCATCCAGAATGGAATTCTCCTTTAGGGAGTAAATTCGCATCTGATGTAAAGCAATCAACAGATTTGGCGGATACAGTAAAGAGGTGGTTCTTTGAAGTTGAAACCAATGTACTTGATGACACGGTCAAACTTCAATTCACTCAGGAGAATGTAGCAACTAAGTTTGGCAAGTATTTGACAGATATGCAAACAGGACAACGGATTGATCTCCGCTACACAGATATTTACAAATACTACAACACGAGTTCATCTCCCCGGAAATTCATGCTGATTGTTGGTGACAGTACAGCACCACAAATCGCAAACCTAATCCCAAAAGGTGACGAAATATGGAGGAGTTACACTCAAAAAA
>Ga0058867_1000112_pt1 | contig 11120 bp, 5 predicted proteins | sample TNRReaAerobicRNA_FD_59632 | JGI IMG/M metagenome (GOLD analysis project Ga0058867, IMG submission 59632) | Wastewater treatment Type I Accumulibacter community from EBPR Bioreactor in Madison, WI, USA - TNR Reactor, Time E -22min-Aerobic_ RNA... | ecosystem: Engineered > Bioreactor > EBPR >... | reverse complement strand
CCGGTGTTTGCCTTCAAGCGGGCATTCGGAACGAGGCGCTCTACGTCTGGTCGTCGGCCTGAGCGGTCATTGGGAGCATGTGCCTTGAACGTCGGCTGTACTTCGTATTGCCGCCCGGTCGACCAAATTTGCGGAAGAGGTCTGGGCCGGCGACTCGGGACGACCGCTTACCGAAAAACGCTATTCACCCTTTCGAGCCGTGAGCCGCAAAGCACAACTGCTGGGACACTGCCATCGAGCGCTTTTTCCTGAATCTGAAGATGGCGCGCCTCTGGCCGAACAATTATGCCAACCATGCCGAAGCCTCTTTCGATGTGACCGACTACATCGTAGGCTTCTACAACAGCGCCCGTCTGCCCTCGAAACTCGGTTAGCTGCCGCCGAATGTCTATGAACATCAAATGGCAGAAAAACAACCTACCCAGGCGTCCGAAACTACTTGACCACTACAATCCAAATTTGTCCGGCATCTGAATGGCGGAGTATCGCGTCGAATCTCAATCTTCATGGGGCTTACAGATGTTTCGCAGGGCCGACCATTCCATGGTTCTTGTCCAATGAAAAACCGTTATGGTTGATACAAACTCTTCACTCTGCCCCCCTGTTGTCGGGCAACAGCAATTATCTCAGTGGCTTTTTCTGAAAAGTCAGGCATAGTCTTCCCCACATCCATGAAAGACGAAGAGCTAGGCGTGCTAAAATGCCACCATTTTTTAGATAGAAAGACCATAGGGCGATTTGAAATTATTACAGCATACAAATCAGGGTTGAACGCAAAATCTTGCATGATACAAGGAGTCAAAAGGAGGTCATGGAATGCAACAGGACCATTTGTAATAAGAGTTGCTACACTTGGAATAAATGGTGTGAGTTCACCAAGACATCGTCCCGTGCCTTGAGAAATTTCTGTCAAATCGTGTAATTTTGATACGCCACTCTGTGGTGAATAGTAATTATAAATTGTTTTTAGGTCATAAAGAACATTAATTGAAGAATAGGCAATGCTGATTAGATGAAGATCTCTGTCTTTTTGCGGGGGCATGGGAATATCTTTTCTCACGATATTAAAAACCCAATTGCGAAATGACTCTTGCGCCATCTTGTCGTTGACATCAGGTAAGGAAGAAAAATCCACCGACTGCCCCGCTTCACTAGATGCAATGGCAATCTCGAAACCAGTACGCTCCGCCTCTGTCAGCTGCCCCGTAGCAGCTGAGTTGAAGCCATGTTCTAAAAACAGAGCGAGCGACTGTCGCCCAAAAAAAGACTGTCGAGGTTCATCGTGACTTGCTATCCGTGCTATGTATTTTTTTGTTACTCCCCAATCAGATGGGACCTCAACTTCGCATTTGGATTTTTCTCTTCGTATTTTCAACCACTTAATAATATTTATCATCTTTAGATCCCCCTTGGTGCCTAAGGAATTCGAATGACTGGTTAGGGAAGCGCTGATCAATCAACTGCCGGTGCGCTACCTACCCGCTCGGAAGCGGTTTTTTTTGAATCACGCGGCGATTTTTGTCAAACGGCCAAAAATTCTGCGGTTTCCTACCCTTTTTGGCCCATTTCCGGGCCTTTCGTCCTATTCAGGACGCAACTTGGCCATCAAGCGCCAGTAGCTTTCGCTTCGCAATCATCAGATTGGCCAGGGCGAACAGCGTGTGCAGTTGTGCCGTGTTCTTGTCCAGCCCCTTGTAACGCACCTTCTTATAGTGAAAGAGGTTCTTCACGATGTGGAAAGGATGCTCGACTTTGGATCGGATGCTGGCTTTCAGCGATTCCAGCTTGCGCAGCAACTGACCGAACCCGCTCTCTTCCGAGACGGCCTTGAGTTTGCCGCGCTTCATGGCGATCTGCCAGTTGACGTCCCGGTCCTTCAGCTCTTCCCGCTTGTCGGCGCCGACATAGCCCGCATCCAGGAAGACGTCCTTCTCCTCGCCGTGCAGCAGATGTTCGGTCTGCGTCACGTCCGCTTCGTTCGCCGAGGTGCCGACGACGGTGTGTACCAAGCCGCTCTTGGCATCGACGCCAATGTGGGCCTTCATGCCGAAGTACCACTGGTTGCCTTTCTTGGTCTGGTGCATGGCCGGGTCACGGGCATTGGCTTCGTTCTTGACCGACGGCGGGGCGGCGATGATCGTGGCGTCCGCGATGGTGCCCTCGCGCATCATCAGGCCCGCTGCGGCCAGCGTTGCGTTGACCGCCTCGAACAGCTTCTTCGTCAGACCATGCTGCTCCAGCAGGTGCCGGAACTGCAGCACGGTGGTCGCGTCCGGAGCAGCCTCTCTGGAAAGGTCGATTCCGACAAATTTCTGTAGCGCCTGACTGTCGGTGATAGCGTCTTCGACGCCTTCGTCCGAGAAACCGTTCCACTGCTGTACGAAGTACATCCGCAGCATCCGCTCCAGCCCGACCGGCGGTCGGCCTCGCTCGCCCTTCGGGTAGTGCGGCTCGACTACCACGAACAATTCCGCCCACGGCATGATCTGTTCCATCTCGTCAAGAAACACCTCGCGTCGCGTCCGTCGCTTCTTGCGTTGAAACTCGGCCTGGGAAAAACTGATCTGCTTCATCGGAGGTGGCTCGCGCTGGATTGATGGACGAATTATACCATAGGTATATGCGGCGATTAAATCAGCGTTTCCTTAGGGAGTCGCTAATTTAATCGCGTTTTTCACGACAATCGGCCACGCAACCCATGGATACAATTGCGGTTGTAGTCTCCTTTTCCGATTGAATCAGCGATTCCCTACCATGTGTGAATAACCTCGGCCAATCCATCAGCCCTGTCGCCCTTGGAAAAATTAAATAAGATTCTATGCAAAGACATGTTGACCATAGCTGGAGGGGCTGGCAAACCTCATTTCGCCCCCCCCCCGATTTTCGCAAGACCGTAAAGGGCTTCGGTTACGCGGTAACGCGTTTGAAATCCGTCAATCACGGCGGGCCAAAAAAACGACCCGGCGCAGCTTGCATTATAATTCCTACGCTCTTGCGTTGGCGAGTTCTGGTGACCACAAGGTGGGAATTTTGAAGTGACCAGCAGGGGGTGCGGAGATAAATAAGGGAAGGGCCACTGTAGTAGTGATCGAATTCTGGCGAATCGAGGTCAAGGGTGGATATCAGGCGATCATCCTCGGCGAGGAGCAAGCGTTCGGTAATCTCGCTTTTCGTTACGCAATAACGGCTCAGCAAATCGTTCGTTGGCCAGATAGATGCAAGTGCTGGCCCACAGATTGAGGCGGCGTTCGCCGTTATCGTTCTCTCAGACATGAGGGCGACGGACACGGTAGGCGGCTTTTCTTTTGGGAGGATGCCATGTTTATCGGCGAATTGAATCATCTGCTGCGATAAGCTTTGATTACGTTTCGAGCCGTCCAGCCCCCTGAAAATGCTCCCGCCACGGCCCAGATCACGGTCCGCACCCAAGTCGGGCGTGGCGCCAAGTTGGGGGGCATGATGGACGGCGCGATGAAAACGCACACGAGGACGGCCAGCACGAGGCCTGAGAACGCCAATTGGATCACCACGGCTGATTCACCCACGGTTATGTTCCCCCATCCCGGGGACTGTGCATCGGGAAGGGGGAAGCCCATGTCAGGTCGACCCAAAGCGACAAGGTAGCCCTGCGTGAATAGGACGAGGCCCAACAGCAGAAAAACTGCCATCATCTCGATGGTATAAGCGTTCAGGTCTATCACCCACGGCCCGTTCACGGCTGACTGCATGACTGCATCTAGGCTCGCCATGGTAGGAAGCAGCATGGCTACGAGCAGTCCGAAACCAATGCAGCCCAAGCCCGCCAGGAAAACCGCCCACAGAATCGACACGTCGACACCCGTCCGCTGTCCATCGTGACTGGAGAACGGTACGGATGTTCGCGGGATATATTCGGACGATTGACCGTTCAGCCTCGGAAGCAGTACTTGCTTGGCGCGCTGAATTCCGCTGGCGTCGACAGGCGGTTGAACGGCTACCAGCGTAGGAAGGTCTGGGTGAATCCGCCTCAGCGCTAGGCGGAGGGCGGCATCCGCGCTTTCGAAGTTGGCCGCACCGGCGGCCTTGGGCTCAAGGACTCCCAGGCGGTACATCCAGCGCATGGCGTCACCCTCGGGAACCGCCAAGTTGAACAGTACCATGAGCCGCGCCGCATCCTGCTGGAGTGTGCCCTTGGCCTGCCCAGTGAGCAGCAGCGCCGCATGCATGAAGTCTTCCTCCAATTCCTTGGAGTGCCGTGCCAGAAAGGCATTCACCCAGAAGCAGGTCTCGGGCGAGGCGTAGCTCAGTAGCTCAGCCAATAGGGGCACGAGCTTGGGCGTCGACAGCGGAACGAGGTGGCGGGCGCGTTTCAGGAATCCGTCTACGAGGGTCTCCAGGTTCTCCTTGGAATCCATCTTGCCGCCGCGCGACTCTTCCGTTTCCGAATAATGCCTAGCCCGATGGAGGGTCAAGGTGAGGTGTGCGTGGAGGGACTCTAGTGTGTGGACCCGGTCGAAATCCAGGGCCAGCGCCTTGAGCTGCTGTACATCTTCCCAAGCCCCCGCCCCCTGGGCCACCTCCATAGCCGTGGCCAAGGCGTTCCGGGCCTCTTGAAAGCGACCCAAACGATACAAGGCGATGGCGCGGTTCTGGTGAGGCTTGGCGTAGCCATAAGGGCGCAGTTCGCTGGCGTGCTCCGCTGCCTGGACGGCCTCCTCGAACTCTTCCAGCATCAGGCACCAGGCCGCGCGAAAATTCCAGTTTTCGGGATCGTAAGGATCTAGTTCAAGGGCCGCAACGAGCTCGCGGACGGCGTCTCGGAGAGCGAGGCGGTCCAGCCCGAGCAAGTGGTACCCCGAGGCTTCGGCCCTGGCGTGCGCCACCCGGTCTATTTCTCGCAGAAGGGTCGCCCGATTCCAGTGGAGGGCTTTTCGAACGGCCCGGTCGCCCTGAAAGGCGCCCAAGGCAAGGTCGAGGGCCGCTGCCGATTCTCCCTTGTCATCTGACGAGTCCTTCTGGAGGTGCCCCGCCTTGGTGATCAGAAGATCGGTGAAGGGAACGCACTCCCGCTGGGCGCCTTCGAACGTGCGGCGAAGGTCCAGAGTAGCCTCGTCCGTGGGGGTAAGGAGCAAGGCAATTTCCACCCAGTGCTGCGCTTCTTCATAGTCGGTGCTGGTGGTGGCTGCATGGTATGCGGCAAGGGGATGTGATGGGTTGAGGCGATGGGCCTCCCTGAAGGCGGCCGCCGCCGCGACGCCCTGGCCAAGGTGATCCCTTCGGAAGACGCCCTCGGCATGCAGAATCTCGGCGTCGTCCGGAAACTCTTCCTTCGCGTCCAAGAGTCGGTCCAGCGCCAGCGCGACGCGGCCGTGACGCGCTTCAAAGAAGCAGCGCTCCAGAGAAAGGATTCGGTCCTCCTGGTCCCGACGGTAAAAACGGATGGTTCGGTTCATGGTGCCTCCGAATGTGCCGGCCCGTTGGGGTCGTGAAACTGGTACGCGCGCAGTTGTCCTGACTCAAACCCAGCCACCAATCGGTTACCTTCGGCGGCAAGGCAGTGCACCTGGCCAGAGAGTTCGCCGGCTGCCAAGGTCGGGAGCTCCTCGTCCAGCGCCCACACCTCCAGCCAACCTCCAGAGCTCGGGGCGACCACGAGCCGCTCGTCCGCCAGAAAGGCAGCAGCGTCGACGGGCACGCCACGTTTGCCATCCTCACACCATCCTTTCGATGCTTGCCGGAGCAGAATCACTTCATGCCCAAACAGCGCAATCGCTCGGCCGCTTGCCGCGATGGCGAACCCATTGAAGGCCGTGCGGGTAGTAAATACGTCCTCCTCCTCGCAGCGCTCCTCCCGCTGGCTCACCAAGGTGAGAACCCGGTTCCAGTCGCCATCTGGCGTACTTTGTTTGCGCAGGACGCACATGCCGTGTTCGCCATCGATAGGCAGTGCTTTGAGCCAAATTTCAGTAGTTCCCCCGATGCGCACGTACGACAGATTGCCCTCGGACACTTTGGTGCTGAGCACCTTCCCATCGGCTAGGGCCACGAGCGACTCCCCATCCGCCTGTCTCCCGAATCCCACCACAGCCGCACCCAGGCAAACCGGATTGACCTCCTGCTCACCGCCGTCGGGTGTCAACCGCTGGAACAGGCCTTCCTGGGTGCCCGCTAGAACCACGCGAACATCCTCGGCCATGAGAGCCGACACGCGCCGCAACAGTGTGCCGCCCGCGGGCCGTAAGCTGGGAAACTCAGACCATCGGACCATCGGGTCCTGGAGGCCCGCGGTGACCACCTCGCCCGTCCCTACAAAAGTGCAGTACGTGGCTGCCGTGGCGTGGGAGGTGCAGGCTATCTGGGAGCTTCTCTTGTCCAGCCTGCGAAGGCCATTGGCCAAGACCGCCAAGTACTGCCGGGAAGAATCCATGGCTTCGAAAGCCAGCAGCTTCGCGGGCACGGCCTTGCTGGCGAAAGGCTCCAGATGTTCCGCCGCGCCGGTCGCCAGATTCCACCGAGCCACTTCCCCCCACTCCGTGGCGAGGAATACGAGGCCAGAAGCCAAGGCCCGACCGGTCACACAACGCGCGGGAGCGCCGATTGGCGGGTTCGTTTTCAGGCGCAGGTAGTTCATCTCCCGGAGCACCTGGCCCGTGTTGATGTCCACCAGGCGGACCCCCCGATCCAGGCCGAGCAACACAAGGCGCCCCTCGGTTTCGTCGAGGTCGGCGTCAACGACTTCCGGCCCACGATAGCTGACCTGGGTGGAAAGCCAATCTTCTCCCTCGAAGCGGATCTCCAGCAACTGCTCCCCCTGGTGACCGGCTACGACCAGAACCCGGGAACGCTTCAGCAGCCCGTCGCGCACCCGAAGCACTCGCACGGGTGCCGCCACGGCCCGCGCGAGCACCGCGGATTTGCCGTCGAAGGGATTCCAAGCTACCAAGGCGGCGTCCTCACGAAGGAAGATGAGCCCATGGGTTCCGTGCCAAGCCAAGACCCGCTCTCCAGCGCGTGGCGCGAGAGGCAGCGGCTCCTGTTCCAACCAGAGCTGCCCGTCCTCCGTCATTAGGGCGACTTGGCCGCTTATGGGGTTGACGGCCAAGGCCACCACGTGACCCTTCGGCCCCTCCATACGGGCCACCAAGGTGCCATCGGCCAGCCGGCGGAGTTCTATTTCCCCACCCCGGAGTGACGCGGCGACCACGCCTCGCGACAGGCATACCGATGCCAGCAGCGCAGGTTTAGGGAAGGCTACGCGGAAGGCTGGCTGGTTCGGTGGACTCATGGCTTCGATCCAGGGTTGGGCGCTGCCGACCAGAGCCGAATGGGCCTCAGCCGTCAGCGCGCAGAGAGCGGCAGGTAGTTTCTCCTCCCACTTCAGGGTATTCCAAAGCGACTGAGCGAACTGGTTCGGACGCTGGGCGACCTGGGCTCCCAGGTGTCGCAGGACGTCAGACAGGCGAGGGAGCCCGGGTGCATCGGTCCCGAAATCGCGTCGCTCGCAGTCCCCCAGGGTCTCGAAGATTAGGCCCGCCTCAACCTTCGCGCTCAGGAATGCCAAGTTGCACAGGCAGCGCTCCAGTTCCTGGCCCATCCCCGCCTCCGCGAGATGGTAGGGGCGCTCCGAGAGATGACGGAGGTTAGGCGTCCCTCCAGCGCGTATTGGCAGGGTTCCGAAGTACCTTGCAAGGATGCGGTGATGGCGCTGCCGCACGGCCTCACAATCCACCAAACTCCTAATCGGCTTAAAGTGGAAGGTAAGCACCGTGACACCAGAGGCTTCGCGCTCCGCCAGGTAGGGTTCAAGGGCATGGAATAGTCCCGACCATACCGCCACCGGCAGGTGGGGCTGTGGTCCTAGATCAGGGGATCTGGGGAAACGCGTAACGAACTCAGAGAGGACCTCCTGGTCCTCGGACAGCAGATCGAGGAGTTCGTCCTCAGAAAGCCCCCACCGAGACGTGGCTAGGAGCCCTAAAACCCGAGCCACCAAGACCGGCCCATGGTCGATTTTAAGCCGCTCAAGGAATTCCTTCAGGATGGCTCCTACGCCACCAGGCAGTGCGCACGCAGCGAGAGGGCGTGCCGACGACCACTGCCTGGCGGTCTCGAAGGCCAGCCGCAGGTGAATGGGCAGTCCCTTATCGCCATAGGCTTCCATCAGTTGGTGGCGCTGGTCGGCCGTCAGATCCCTTCCGGCATCCGCCAGCCAGTGATCGAGAAGGACAGCCGCCTCCCCCATGGGCATGTCCTCTAGAGGAAGCATGCTGGGCGCCCAGCGCCCAGCCACGACCGCGGGGGAATTCACCATGGAGAGTACGACCCGCACATCCGGGGGAAGGCGATTCGGCAGCCAACCAAATCGCAGGATAGGGTCATCCTCGGAAAGCTGCTCCAATCCGTCCAGCACGAGGCACACTGGCCTGCTCGGATCCCCGGGGAGGCAGGACCAGAGTGCCCTCACCAGGGTCTCAAAGGTGCCGTCGGGAGGCAGCTCACCCCCTCGATCTGACTGCAGTTGCGCGGCGAGGCTTCGCAGGAGCTGGCGTCCCTCGGAGGCCGCGGGTGTCACCCCGACGAAGCGTTGGACGACGGTCCACTTCACACCGTTCAGATCGCCCCGGCGCAAGCTCTCGGCGATTCTGGCCATCAGCGCGGACTTACCGCACCCGGGCCCACCGACAATTACCAAGGGCCCCTGCTGCTCAACAGAGAAGTGCCGGCGGACCTCCTGCAGAGCCATTTCTCGCCCAACAAAGCTGTGCATGCGTTCCTCGGCGAAGGCGCGGTGGGTAGTTTCCTCGTGAACGTACTGAGGTGAAGCGGCGCGTTGCGTGAGTTCCTCCAGCATCGCACGGCGGAGGTCCAGGTAGACGCTTGCCGTTAGCTTCCCCAGGTGCTTCATGGACAGACTGCTCCCGGACCATCGGGCGGTATAGTTTCGCACGTTCCCCTTCAGCAAGTCGGATAGCCGGGTCTTGAGGCTCTCCAGTCGGCCGTCGGCCTCCGGGTCGGGGCCAAAATCGGCGCTGAAGTTGCCGTACTGGCGCGCGGTGGCATCACTCTTCGCGTCCTGCTGGAGCTTGTCCAGGTTCTCGATCTCCCGGAAGTAGGCGAACGTATGGTGGGCGGCGTCCTCTGGGCAAAAGGCTCCGGCATCGATCTCCTGCTCAGTAGCGGAAGCGCCATACTTCAGGCGGGTTTCCCATGGAAAATCATGGCACTGTGCGGCCCTATCGAGCACCCCGTTCAATTCCCGTTCGACCTTCTCCCAGGCGCTATCCTCCAAGACGGCCCCCCGCCGGGGCCGGAGGTTGAATGCTGGGAAGCGGAGGCCGTTGTCCCCAAAATGGATCGCATTGTCATCCTTCTCGTACCAGTCATCCAGGAGTGCTCGATCCCTGACCTGGCAGGCGTTTCGGAGGGCCCCGAATTGATCCCCCGGGATTACCGGTGGCAACGGCCTCCAGCCGTATCGGTTCCCCAGCAGGACGATGAAGTTAAGTTTCGGGGAAATGCGCTGGCAGCGCCGAAGCTCCTCGAGGCAAATTGGCATCGTTCGGTGCTCCGTCTCGGCCTCACTTCCGACTCCCCATCTCAGGTCTATGGCCTGGAAGCGAGCGCCACGCTTTCGGGCTAAGGCGCGGAGGCGTTTGAAGGCCTTGTTCAAGGCATTTCGCTCCTCTGCTAGATCCTCGAAAGTGGAGCTGACGAAGATCCGGAAGGTAGGTGTGATGGTTGTCATGACTCCAATTTTCCGAACCACTGCGAGAACGGATTCGTTCGGGAGCGAAAATCGAACATATCGCCAAGGCACACATTCGCAAGGAAGACCTGATTGCCGCGGTGATCAAGCGGCGCGGCGGCCATCCCGCCCTGGCGCACGTCCGCTCCGCCATGGAAGCGTGCAACGCCTACGAGCCCTGGCACGACAAGCGCAGTCACCAGACTTTCCTGCGCCACACCTCGGGCAAGTGCCTGCACTACTACTTCTATTTCATCGACGACACCCTCGGACTGATTTACCTGCGGGTGCCGACCTGGTGCCCGTTCTGGCTCCAGTTCTACTGCAATGGTCGCAGTTGGCTGGTGCGTTCTCTGGCGGCGGTAGGCATCGGCTACACGATGGCCGACAACGCTTTCATTCGCCTTGGTGACGGGGCATGGGCGCAGCAGCTCGTCGATGGTTTCTCGCAGGACATGCTGCATGCCATTCGCGATTGCTGCGCCGACCAACACTGCCCGGTGCTCGCCGTCTTCGGCCAGGGCCACCACTGGAGCTTGATGCAGGTCGAATACGCGACCGATCTGGCGATTCGCTCCGACGCCGTGATGAAACCGCTCTACGACGAACTGCCGCGCCAAGTGATCTTTTCGGTCAAGGCCGAGCAGGTTGTCACCTTCCTGGGCAAGAAGATCACGCCGCAACTTGCCCAGGAAATCGGCTGTCTCTTCGCCACCCGCATCGAAGGCTTCTGCGTCAATCATTATCTGGGCAAGGTGTCGGTCACGATGTACGCCACGTTCGGGCGCGTGCTGCGTCTGAAAACGACGACCAATGACGTTTCCTTCTTCCAGTGGTACCGAAAGGTGGAACACCGGGACGGTCACCTGTCCTGTGAAATTGCACCCGTCAAAAACACCATCTACAGCCTGATCGATCTGCGGGAGCTCCTTAGCTGCAACCGCCGTTACCTGGAATACCTCTCCGCGCTCGACGACTTCTCTGCGGGCGATCGCAACCTGCATGGTCTGAGCAACCCCAAAACCGTCAATGGCGATACGCTCAAGGCTTTCAACCTCTTCGATCGCATGCAGCAAATCCTGCTGCGCGCCCTGCAGCGCCCAACGTTGAATAGCCGCGGTATCTGCCAGGTCGATCTGGCGCCTTTCCTGCCTCATGTCTCGGGATTCCACATGACCCGTTATCTCTGGCGTCTACGTCAATTCGGCCTGATCAAGCAGGTGGCCCATAGTTACCGCAATTACCTCACCAAGCTCGGCCGCAGCGCCATTACCGCCGCTTGCCGCATCACCGAACACGTCGTGGTGCCCGCCCTCGCAGGTACGGGCAACTGACGAAGTCTGCCCACGAGGTGGTTAACCGCCGTTCCTAGCATCGCGTTATCCTTGCCGCAGAA
>Ga0058867_1019288_pt1 | contig 11314 bp, 8 predicted proteins | sample TNRReaAerobicRNA_FD_59632 | JGI IMG/M metagenome (GOLD analysis project Ga0058867, IMG submission 59632) | Wastewater treatment Type I Accumulibacter community from EBPR Bioreactor in Madison, WI, USA - TNR Reactor, Time E -22min-Aerobic_ RNA... | ecosystem: Engineered > Bioreactor > EBPR >... | reverse complement strand
AACGGCCTGGCTGTCGCCCTGCGTGAGCTGGGGCGCATCGAGCGGACGTTGTTCATCCTGGGCTGGTTGCAAAGCGTTGAGCTGCGCCGCCGCGTCCATGCCGGGCTGAATAAAGGCGAAGCACGCAATGCACTGGCCCGCGCCGTGTTCTTCAACCGGCTGGGCGAAATCCGCGACAGCAGCTTTGAGCAGCAGCGCTACCGGGCCAGCGGCCTCAATCTGGTGACGGCGGCTGTCGTGCTGTGGAACACGGTCTACCTGGAGCGCGCAGCGCATGCGTTGCGTAGCAACGGCCATGCCGTCGATGAAACGCTATTGCAGTACCTGTCGCCGTTGGGCTGGGAACACATCAATCTGACCGGCGATTACCTCTGGCGCAGCAGCGCCAAGATCGGCGCGGGCAAGTTCAGGCCGTTGCGACCTCTGCAATCGGCTTAACGTGCTTTATTCTCCGTTTTCTGAGACGACCCCGGTCCGAAAGACGAACGCCAAGCCCATCGGGGTAAAACGCGATCGGATGCCGTGGACGCCGGTGCTTGAACAACGGCGAAGCAGCAGCTCGCGGCAATGTACGCAGCGGTGGTGTGTGGTAGTCAGTTGGGCGGCAGCGGAGCCCTGCTGTTGGTTAGGCTACTTCGGATCGCCAAGTTGGCGACCCTGACAGTTGCGGCGAGCCGCGTCATAGCACGATAGTAGGAACGAAAGAGCTAAATTTCTAGCTTAGCTTCATGGACGAGCGCAATTTTCGGCCAGAGAATCAATACTCCACACATATTACTTAAATTGAAAGGAGACATATATGTGGCGAGTTGGCGTGGATGTTGGAGGCACTTTCACCGATTTGTTTGCCTGGGAAGAATCGACCGGGAAACAAGTCACAGCCAAAGTGTTGACGACCAGGCAGGATCGCTCAATTGCGGTTCTCCAGGCGATTGAAAAAGCGGGAATCGACATTGCGGATATTTCATATCTGATGCACGGCACGACCACCGCGACCAACGCATTGATCGAGCGCAATTATCCCGATGCGGCATTCATCACCACCGAGGGTTTCCGTGACACCCTGGAAATCGGCAGGCAGCACCGCAAACACCTGTACGACCCTTACCAAACCAAGCCCAAGCCGATTATCAAGCGCCGTTTCCGCTACACAGTGCCAGAGCGTGCCAATGTGCAAGGCGATACCGAGCGGCCTCTGGATATTGCTGCGGCCCATGAGGTCGCAAAGCGGATCAAGGCAGCCGGCATCCAATCGGTAGGTATCGGATTCATCAACTCCTATGTCAGCGCCAGACATGAAGAACAGATGCGCGACATTCTTCTGGAGCATTGTCCCGATATTCACGTGGTTCTCTCTGCCGAAACGCGCCCGGTATTTCGTGAGCATGGCCGCTTTATGACGACGGCGGTGCGTGCGGCTTGCATGCCCGTGATGGTCAAGTACATGGACGACCTCGAAGCGCGGCTCACCTTGCACAAGTTCGCCGGAAAGCTGCTGATCCTCAAGAGCAGTGGCGGCGTGATGTCGGCCAACGTGGCGCGCTTGCATCCGGAAGACATGCTGGAGTCCGGCCCTGCGGGCGGCGTGGCCTACGCGGGCTACCTGACCCAGCAAAGCGGGTTCGAGCGCATCCTGCATACCGACGTGGGCGGTACCAGCTTCGACGTGTCCATCGTCGAGAACGGCCGGGGCCTGATCACCCGTGACCATGAACTGGAATGGGAAGTGCCCATCGTTGTACCGATGCTCGACATTCACAGCGTGGGTGCCGGCGGTGGTTCGATCGGTTGGGTGGATCAGGGCGGCTCGCTTCGCGTGGGCCCTCACAGCGCGGGTTCCGAACCCGGGCCTGCGTGCTATGGCCGCGGCGGCACTCAGCCGACTATCACCGATGCCAACCTGCTGCTCGGACGCCTGGACCCGACGCTCAGCGGCAAGATGACGCTGGACGTCGAGGCTGCTGAAAAGGCAGTGGCGGCTCTGGCCCAGAAAATCGGCCTTTCCACGTTGGCGACCGCCGAAGGCATGATTCGCATCGGCTGCGAGTACATGGCCCAGGCCGTGAAGAAGATCCTCGTTTCACGCGGCCGCGACCCCCGGGACTTCGTTTTCGCGAGCTTCGGCGGTGCAGGGGCCCTGCATGCCTGCTTCGTCGCCAGGTCGATGAACATCCCCAAGGTCATCGTGCCACCACATGCGGGCGTGGCCTCCGCGTTCGGTGCGACGGTGATGGACCTGCGCCAGGATCTGGAGCACTTCTATTACACCCCGGTGAAGAGCGCCGATCTGGACAGAATCAACGGCATCCTGTCCGAGCTTGAGGCCAAGGCCAAAGCCGCGCTGAAAGCCCAGGGCTTCGACAACGAAAACGAGATCGAATTGATCCGTACCGCTCAGATGCGCTACGTGGGGCAGTCCTACGAGGTGGACACCCCCATCCCCAATGGCGTGCTGACAGCAGGCAGCCTGCCCGGCATCGAGCAGGAGTTCCATGCCTGCCACCTGAAGGAGTTCGGTGTCAGTTCGGAAGACTTCGCCCCGGCATTCGTTTCCTTCGGCGTCGCGGCGATTGGCCGTATGGAAGATCCGCCGCCCGTCGAAATCTCCCACGTCGCGGGCGGCGACATCCTCAAGGGCGAGCGCGACGTGTATTTCGAGGGCGCCTGGACCCGGTGCCAAGTCTATAGCGGCGAGGCGCTGGGCACCCAGCACCGCATCGAAGGCCCGGCCATCGTCGAATACGAGCATGCCTGCACCGTCCTGCCGCCTAAGACGCGCGCGCACGTGAACGCGATGGGCGCCCTGATCATCGACATCGAATACTGAAAAGGAGACACGAAATGAGCCATTACGCCACCGACAACGCCGTCGCGGACGACATCGATCCCATCACGTTCGAGGTCATGCGCAGCATCTTCGAGTTCGCCAGCGACCGCATGGCCTCGGTGCTGCAGCGTTCCTCCTTCTCGCCGATTCTGGCGGACATGCTGGACTTCTCGAACGCCATCTACGATGCCGAACTGCAACTGCTGAGCCAGGCCGCCAACTGCCCGGTGCATCTGGCGGCGATGAAGTTCAGCGCCGAGGAGGCCGTCAAGAGCATCGGCAAGGACAACATCCACGAAGGTGACGTGCTGGTCGTCAACGATCCCTACCGCGGCGGCACCCACATCAACGACATCTCGTTCATCAAGCCCATCTACTACAAAAAGGAACTGATCGGGTACGGCGTCAGCCGCGGGCACTGGATGGATCTGGGCGGCGGCGGCGCTGGCGGCCAGGCCTTCAGCACCCACATCGCCGCCGAGGGTCTGCGCCTGCCCCCGCTGAAGATCTTCACGGGTGGAAGGATCAACGAGGATTTGCTGGCCATCATCCTGAACAACAGCCGCACGCCGCACTTCATCAAGGGCGACCTGCAGGCCCACTTGGGTGCGCTGCGCGGCGCGGAGCAGGAGTTGCAGCGGGCCTGCGACCGCTACGGCGCCGAAACGGTGAAGAAGGCCATGAAGAAGATCCAGGCCTACACCGAGAAGATGATCCGCGAGAGCATCCGCAGCATTCCCAACGGCGTCTACGAAGCGGAAGATTATGCCGACACCGATGGGGTGAGCCACGAGCGGGTCAAGATCAAGGTCAGGCTGGAGATCCAGGATACGTCGATCAAGGTGGACTTCACCGGCACCGACCCGATGTGCCAGGGCGCGATCAATTCCCCGCGCGCCAACACGATCTCGGCGGCGCTGTACTCGCTGCAGTTCTTCCTGGCGCCGGACGCGCCGCAGAACCAGGGCATGTTCAACCCCATTGAGGTGGTGCTGCCCGAGGGCTGCTGGCTCAACGCCCAATGGCCCGCGCCGACCATCGGCTGTACGACGCTGACGTCGTCCAAGATCACCAGTGCCATCTGGCAGGCGCTCGCCAAGGCCATCCCGGAGAAGATCACGGGCTCGACCTGCGCCGAGTGCAACTGGTTCGTGGCCAGTTGCACCTCGCCGGACGGCAAGACCGACGTGTTCTCGGACCTGCCCGCCGGCGGCTGGGGCGGCACGCCCTACGCAGACGGCATGAGCGTCACGATGGATCCCCTGGGCAATTGCATGAACATGCCCGCGGAGACGGCGGAGCTGTTCTTCCCCATCGCCTACGAGGCCTTCGAGATGCGCCAAGACTCGGCCGGGCCGGGCCAGCACCGCGGCGGGCTCGGCGCGGTCTTCAAAGTGCGCTTCCTGGGCGGCGGTGAGCTGGGCATGGAAACCTCGCGCACCCTCGAAGGCAGCCCGGGCGCGTCTGGTGGCCTGCCCAGCGCCGTGCAGCGTTCCAGCCACATCCATGCGGACGGCTCCACCGAGGTGATCGGCGGTCTCAATGCCGAAGGCGGCTGGCGCAATCCGCTGCTGGCGGCGCACAAGTTCCATGCCGGCGAGGTGTTCATGTTCGAGAGTACCGGCGGCGGCGGCTGGGGGAACCCCAAGCGGCGTACCGTCGAGGAAGTGCTCGATGACGTCCTCGACGAGTACATCAGTATCGAGGCGGCAGAGAAGCACTACGGCGTCGTCATCGATCCGCAGACCCTGCAGGTTAACGCAGCCGCGACCCAGGCCCTCAGAGGCTGACGGCTGGCGTGCGCGCCACCTGAACAAACTCTAACGCAAGGTCGCTGAAAACACCGGCCTAGGGCCGGTGTTTTTTCATCTCACGGGCAGTTGCCCATGCGCCGAAAAGCCATAGGAGTCATAATGAAATTGAACCCAACGCCTCCATTGAAACGGAGTTATTGGCAGGAATCGATAGATGCCAGCGCACCGGCTGCGGCGCTGCGTGGCATGGAAAAGGCAGATATCGCCATCATCGGCGGTGGTTTCGTCGGCCTGTGGACGGCGCTGACCATCAAGCAGCACGAGCCGGACTGCGACGTGGCCATCCTGGAGCAGGACGTCTGTGGAGGCGGTGCCTCGGGCCGCAATGGCGGATTCGCCATGTCTTGGTGGCCGAAGATCGGAACGCTCCAGTCCATCTGCAGCACTGAGCAGGCGCTTTTCCTGGGCCGCAATGCCGAGCAGGCGATTCATGAGCTGGGAGAGTTCTGCCGCGAACACGCCATTGATGCGCATTTCATGCAGAAGGGCTGGTTGTGGACCGCAACGACGCCGGCCCACGTGGATTCCTGGAATGGCACCTTGCAGGCTTGCGAGCGCCTGGGCGTGCAGCCTTTCGAGCGTCTCTCACCTCAGGAGGTCCGGCGCAGGACGGGCTCCCCCATTCATCTGGCCGGGGTCTTCGAGGCATCCAACGCCACCGTGCAGCCGGCCGCGCTCGTGCATGGCATGCGCCGGGTGGCCTTGGCATCTGGAGTGCGGATTCACGAGCGCTCGGCCGTGACCCGTATCCAGCCCGGCATGCCCGCCGTGCTGCACACCGAAGGGGGGCAGCTCCAGGCGGAAAAGGTCGTGCTGGCCACCAATGCTTGGTCGGCCGCCATTCCAGAACTGGCACGTCTGATCACCCCGGTGAACAGTTCCATTGCCGTGACATACCCTCTGGGCGAAGAATTCGAAAAGATCGGATGGGCAGGTGGTGAATCCATTACTGATTCCCAATTGATGGTGGATTACTACCGCACCACCCGCGATGGACGGATCGCATTCGGAAAAGGCACCGGAGCCATTTCCTACCGATCAGAAATCAAGAGCATATTCAGTGACGATGCGCAAAGCATTGCCATGACCTGTGCTGATCTTTTCCATACCTATCCGTCCTTAAGAAATGACAGGATCAGCCACGGCTGGGCAGGCCCCATCGACCGGACCTATGACAGCCTGCCAGTTTTTGGAAACCTGAAAGGGCACGCCAATATTCTCTATGGCATTGGCTGGAGCGGAAATGGGGTGAGCCCCAGTCGCCTGGGCGGCCGCATACTGGCCAGCATGGCACTGGGCCGCAAAGATGAATGGACCCAGTGCGGACTGGTGAGTCGCCCATGCAAGCCATTCCCGCCGGAACCTTTCCGATATGTCGGCGGCAGCATGGTGCGCAACGCCGTGATTCGCAAGGAGCAGGCTGAAATGCGTGGCGAGCGCCCCGGAACCATCGATCGCCTATTGGCCAGCCTGGCCCCGTCTGGCCTTGAAGACAAATCCTGAGGATATTGAAGATGAACCCTATTGTGATCCGCGTAGAAAATGACGCCGCTTTCGGGCCAGAGGCCCCTGTGGGAGCCCCTTGCGGCGAACCCATTGCCCAGACACGCACCGCAGGCCACCAGCCCGTCACGCCGCAGGGTACGAGCGCCGGCGTCTGGGAATGCTCGCCGGGGCGTTTCCGCCGCCAGGTGCCTCACGCCGAATACAGCTACTTCATCAGCGGAGAAGGCAGCTTCACGCCGGATGGCGGCGCGCCAGTGGAGTTTCGCGCGGGCGACTCCATTTACTTTGCCGCCCATACCCAAGGGGAATGGCATGTCCGCCAGACCGTGCGCAAGGCCTATCTCATCATTGCCTGAGTCTGCCTGCTGCCGGTTTCGGCCTCCTGGCGGAATGGCTGAGAATCCATAGACACGCCGATTCCAAGCCTCCGGTCACAAGGGTGCCTCCATGCCACTAAGAATTGCCGACATCACCCAGATGCCAGAATTGCGCACCCGCTTCTTTGCAGGAAGCCAGGGCGGAGACAGAACAGTGCGCTGGGCGCATGTCTGTGAGTTGCCCGACCCCACCGAATGGCTGGGTGAAGGCGATCTGCTGATGACCACGGGAATGGGTATTCCCGCTGCACCGCAAGCGCAGGCCTCATATATCGAGAGGCTTTCCCAAGCAGGGCTGGCCGGCGTGATGATCGGAGAGAACATGCAAGCGCCGGGGGATCTCTCCACGTTGCAAAGTACGGCCGACCAGTTGAACTTCCCGGTATTGATGACTCAGTACGGCGTGCCGTTTGCCAGTGTCACCAGGGCCGTCATAGACGCGGGGCGCAAAGAGGAGTTCGACCGCCGCAACGCCATCAATAGGCTGTTCGTGAGTGCCCGCATGGCCATCGAAGGCCTAAGCCTGGAGCAACTGCTGCAGCGCCTGGAAAAGGATATACACGCCGATCTGATGCTGCTCGATCCGCAGGAGAAAACGCAGTTCTGGTTTCCTAGGAACACCGATATTCCCCAGAATCTGCGCGACGCCATCAAGCGCCAGCCCATGGATTTTTCGGAAACGCAGCCCGTGGTTCGGCGCTACATGCTCGACGACGGCGATGTCTTTGCCGTTTCCATACCGTCCCGCAAGGGTGGCGTCCTGCTCATACGCCATGGAGAGAGCCATTTACTGGAATACAGCCTGCTGCATCACCTGGTTGCTGTGCTGGGCATATCCATCGAGCGTCTGCGCATGGAAACAGAGCGCTCTCTGCGGATAGGGTCGCAATTGCTCGACGATCTGCTGAGCCTGCGGCTCTCCCCCTATGAGATGGGAAGACAGCTCGAACAATTCAAACTTAATATCGAATCGGCCTGCCTTGCCGTAGCTCGTCCTGGCGCACAGAAACTCTCGGAATGGAGTATTCAGTTCTGGCGGCTCGACCTACCCGTGGTGCTGCGTCCTCAGGGCGATGAATTGATCATGATGGCGCATATCAAGGATATTTCATCGGTGCAGGGCATTCTCTGCACGGGGATCGGATTCAGCAATGAAGTCGGCAGCTATGAGAGGCTATCGGAAGCCTTACGAGAGGCACGCTTGGCCCTGGTTCATACGCGCGAGCATCCCGTCATCTCTTATGCGGAGATCATCGACAAGGTGCCGTGGCTGCCCGACAACCTGGACGAAGCCGCGCAAACCTTCCGGCGTGTCCTGGGGCCGTTGGCTGATCATGACAAGAAACAGGGAACACCACTGCTTCATTCTCTGCGCGTGTTCTTCGAACAGAACCGCTCGTGGCTGCTGGCGGCAAGGCAATTGCACATCCACAAGACCACGCTGATCTACCGCATACGCAAGATCGAATCCCTCACGGGGCGCTCGCTCGATCATACGGAAGACGTCGCCATTCTGTGGCTTGCGCTTCGGGCGGGAGAAATAGCGGGGGTTTCTTCCTCGCAAAAACGCAGGCCAATGAAGGCCAGCGATCCAACCCAACCTTCCAGGAAAGAACTCAAGTGATTAACTCCCAACTGTTCAAGCAGCATGCCTACATTAACGGCGAATGGCTGTCCGCCCTCGGTGGAGAGACGCAATCAATTTTCAATCCGGCGACGGGGCAACTGATCGGCACGGTGCCGATGATGGGACGTCAGGAAGCAAGGCAAGCCATTGTTGCCGCTAACCAAGCCTTACCTGCATGGCGTTCCCTGCCGGCCAAGGAACGCTCGGCTAGGCTGCGGGCGTGGTTCGAACTCATGCTGGAACACCAAGAGGACCTGGCGTTCCTGATGACCCTGGAGCAAGGCAAGCCGCTTGCTGAGGCGCGCAACGAGATCGTGTACGCGGCATCCTTCATTGAGTGGTTTGCCGAGGAGGGGAAAAGGGTCTATGGCGACGTGATTCCCAGTCCTCAAGTTGACAAGCGGTTATTGGTGATCAAGCAGCCGATTGGGGTTACCGCGGCTATTACGCCCTGGAATTTTCCTTCTGCCATGATCACCCGCAAGGCGGCCCCAGCCTTGGCCGCAGGCTGCACCATGGTGCTCAAGCCGGCACCGCAGACGCCTTTTTCTGCTTTGGCACTGGCCGGACTGGCCGAGCGTGCCGGTATTCCACCAGGTGTTTTCAATATTCTGACAGGTGATGCCGTCGAAATCGGAGGCGAATTTACTAGCAACGCGATTGTTCGAAAACTCACTTTTACTGGATCGACGAATATAGGCCGAATACTGATGGCGCAGTGCGCTAATGATGTGAAGAAAATTTCTTTGGAACTAGGTGGAAATGCACCATTCATTGTTTTTGAAGATGCCGATTTGGACAAGGCGGTTGAAGGCGCATTGGCAGCCAAGTACCGTAATAATGGTCAAACATGCGTGTGCGTCAATCGAATTTATGTTCACGATCGTGTTTACGATGCTTTCGCGCTAAAACTGAAGAGTGCTGTTGAGGGGCTTAAAGTCGGTAATGGTTTGGATAGCGGGGTTACCATCGGTCCATTGATTAACGACGCTGCGGTGGAAAAAGTGAAGGCTCATGTCTCTGATGCACTGAGCAAGGGGGCAGAAATTATGACGGGCGGCGTATCGCATCCTTTGGGAGGATACTTTTTTGAACCTACCATTTTGACAAATGTCCCCAAAGACGCTCTGGTTGCCAAAGAGGAAACATTTGGGCCTCTGGCTCCAATCTTCAGATTTTATGATGAAAATGAAGCTATTGGTTACGCGAATGATACGGAATATGGATTGGCGGCATATTTTTATACGGAGAATTTAAGTCGAGCTTTCCGTGTGGTGGAGGCGCTAGAGTATGGAATGGTTGGTGTTAATTCCGGGGGGATTTCCAATGAAATGGCGCCATTTGGCGGTGTCAAATCTTCGGGATTGGGGCGTGAAGGTTCAAAATATGGGATAGAAGAATACTTAGAGATTAAATATATTAACATTGGACTGTAGGCCATTTTGCACGAATAATTTTGCGATGTTACCGGCCACTCCAGACCTAACAAGGCTGAATGGAACCGAGGTCTTCGGGATTTTTGAGTGGGTTGAGCATAGAGAAGGCACCTATGGAATTTAGGCATCTTCGTTGCTTTATTGCCGTAGCCGAAGAACTCCACTTCGCCCGTGCCGCCGAACGGCTGCACATCGACCAATCGCCGTTGTCCCGCACCATCAAGGAACTGGAAGAAGAACTCGGGGCGTGTCTTTTCGTGCGAACCACGCGCAGCACACAACTGACCCGCGCAGGCCGGCTTTTCATGGAGCACGTGCCGCGCATCTTCGCGGCGGTGGAGCAGGCGCGCGACAGCGTGAAGGCCGCGCTCAACGGCTTTCATGGACAGCTTCGCATCGCTTTGTCCGATGGCGTCACCCTCTCGCGCCTGCCGGCGCTGCTGGCGCGTTGCCGCGAGGAAGACCCCGAGATTCAGGTGCAGTTGTACGAGGTGCCGCTGGCCCAGCAGATCAGGGGCTTGCACGACGACCTGTATGACGCGGGCTTCTCGATGGCCGACAACGCGGGCGACGGCATTCTGACGATACCCGTGTGGGAGGATGAACTGATGGTGGCCGTGCCAGCCCGCCATCCCTTGCTGGCCTACAAGCGCGTGCCGCTGGACGAGGTGCTGCGCCATGTGCTGGTCCTGTGCGACCCTGCTGTGTGCGAAGGGCACTCGCGCCAGGTGGATCGCTTCTTTCTCCAGCATGGGCAGGAGCCGTTGATCGCGCAGCGCGTCGCATCCTTCGACGTGATGATGACCCTTGTTTCCGCAGGTCTGGCCCTTGGCTTCGCGGGCGCGGCGCATATCGCCGCCAGCCGCGAGCCGAACGTGGTGGGCCGGCCACTGGCGGGCAAGCCACCCATGCTCACGACCTACCTGCTTCGCCGCGATGCGGAGCCGTCCGCGGTGCTGGCCCGCCTCATCGAGAGGGTCAAGACCATCGACCAGGACGGAGGCACCGGGCTGACTGATGATGCCTGAGCCTGTATTGCGAAAGGAACGCGCCATGAACAAGATGATGCTGCCGCTGGTACTGGCTGCCACGCTCGCGGCCTGCACCCCCGACAAACCGATGGAGACGGTGGATTCGCTCATGGCCAATCCCGAGCGCATCAAGGAGATCAGGCGGCTGTGCAAGGAAGACCGCGCGAAGGTTGGCGATGACCTCTGCCTGCGTGCAGCCGAAGCCGCCAACCGGCGCTTCTTTGACGATCGACCGGAGCAGAAAGCCCAGTAGCCCTGCCCGCCGTCGCGCATCCGCGACGAAGTTCCGACTGTTACCTCACCACGCTGCAGCGCGCTCGCGCCTGCGGCATTTTTATCGTCTTCACCACAGCAAGAAGTCTGGTTTTTTTGGCCTCAATCCTCGCCATAACGGTCTTTGACCGGCACGTTGCGCGGCACTGATCCTGATGCCTTCGGCACACCTTCGTGCCACAAGTGGAGGCATGGGGCATGCAGGGAACCAACGTGCTGTTCGGCCAGATTGCCGTGATATTCGGCATCGTGGCCATGGGCGTGTGGAGCGCCACCCAGTGGATCGCTGCCGCCCTAGGCTATCAGCTACGCCTTGGCTTGCCGTGGTTCGACTTCCAAGGCACGCCCATCTACCACCCGTGGCGGCTCTTTGAGTGGTGGTTCTTCTTCGATGCCTATGCGCCGCATGTCTTCGACATGGGC
>Ga0058867_1064606_pt1 | contig 11320 bp, 8 predicted proteins | sample TNRReaAerobicRNA_FD_59632 | JGI IMG/M metagenome (GOLD analysis project Ga0058867, IMG submission 59632) | Wastewater treatment Type I Accumulibacter community from EBPR Bioreactor in Madison, WI, USA - TNR Reactor, Time E -22min-Aerobic_ RNA... | ecosystem: Engineered > Bioreactor > EBPR >... | reverse complement strand
AATTTTGTGCTGAACAAGGCGGCTTTCACAGGCGTAGCCGGCAGCTACGACGAAGAAAGCCAACGAAGTGCAGCATGAAATTTGCAGCTTGTAGCCGATTGATGGATTTCCGAACACGCTCTAGAGCGCCGGGTAGTTTTGTGCTATTTCAAACAGAGAACTTTCAAAGATCATGAAGCAATATCTCATCCACGACGAGTGGCGCATCATTGAAGAAGGCTTTGTGCCTGAGTACAATAAGATTTCGGAGAGCGTGTTTAGCATTGGCAACGGCCACATGGGGCAGCGGGCCAATTTTGAGGAGCAGTTTTCCGGCCCCGACACGCTGCCTGGCAGCTATGTGGCAGGCATTTATTACCCCGACAAGACGAAGGTGGGCTGGTGGAAGATCGGCTACCCGGAGTCGTTTGCGAAGGTGCTGAATGCGCCCAACTGGATTGGGCTCGACATAGAGTTTGACGGCGAGGCGCTGGACTTGGCCAAGTGCGAAGTGCAGGAGTTCAGGCGGGAGTTGAATATGCAGGAGGGCTACCTGGAGCGCACTTTTGTGGCTAAGATGCACAGCGGCCGCACGGTGAAAGTGAAGGCGACCCGCTTTTGCAGCATTGTAGACAAGGAGGTGGGCGCCATCCGCTATGCCCTTACGCCGGTAGACTTTGAGGGTACGCTGGCCATTACGTCGTATATCAACGCCGATGTAAAAAACCAGGATGCCAACTGGGAGGAGAAGTTCTGGGTGGAAGTGGACGTGAAGGCCAAGCGCCGCTCTGCGTATGTGACGGCGGAGACCAAAAAGACGGCTTTTCAGGTGTGCTCGGGTATGAAGTTTGCGGTATTCCAGAACGGGGAAGAGGTGAACCTGAATACCTATCGCATACAAAAAGAAAAGTATGCCGCCTGCACGGCCGACCTGTCGGCTAAAGAAGGCGACGAGATCGTGATCTATAAGTATGCCGCCAATGTGACCTCGCGCGACTATATGCCGGCCCAACTGAAGGACGTGTGCAAGTCGAAGGTAAAGGCGGCGTTTGATAAGGGCTTCGAACAACTGCTGGCCGAGCAGGCGCAGGCCTGGCGGGCCAAGTGGGCGGAGGCCGACATTCGGATAGACGGGGATGTGGCGGCTCAGCAGGGCATTCGCTTCAACATCTTTCAGCTTTACCAGACCTACACCGGCGAAGACGAGCGCCTGAACATAGGCCCCAAGGGCTTTACGGGCGAAAAATACGGCGGCAGCACCTACTGGGATACCGAGGCCTACTGCCTGCCCTTCTATCTGGCTACGGCCGAGCCGGAGGTGGCGGCCAACCTGCTGGTATACCGCTACAAGCACTTAGGCAAGGCCATAGAAAATGCCGCTAAGCTGGGCTTTAAAGACGGGGCCGCCCTTTACCCGATGGTGACGATGGACGGTTCGGAGAGCCATAACGAATGGGAAATCACCTTCGAGGAGATACACCGCAACGGCGCTATTGCTTACGCCATCTACGACTATGTGCGCTACACGGGGCATACCACTTACCTCATCGACCACGGGCTGGAGGTGCTTGTGGCCATCAGTAGGTTCTGGGCGCAGCGGGTACACTTCTCCAAGGCCAAAGACCTATATGTGATGCATGGGGTGACGGGCCCCAACGAGTATGAGAATAACGTAAACAACAACTGGTATACCAACTACATCGCCCGCTGGTGTATGCGCTACACCCTGACGGCGCTGGAGTACGTGAAGCAGTCGAGCCCCGATGCCTATGATGCCTTGTGCGAGCGCATCCATTTTTATGAGTACACGGAGACCAACTTCTGGCGGGAGGTGATCGACAACCTCTACCTGCCCGAAGATAAAGACCTGGGCATTTTTGTACAGCACGAGGGCTTCTTAGACAAAGACCTGTTGGCGACCGACGACCTCGACCCCGCCGAGCGGCCCATCAATCAGCACTGGAGCTGGGACCGCATTTTGCGCTCGGTGTTCATCAAGCAGGCCGACGTATTGCAGGGGCTGTATTTCTTTGAAGACCATTTTGACATAGACGTCATCCGCCGCAATTTCGACTTTTACGAGCCCCGCACGGTACACGAGTCGTCGTTGTCGCCTTGCGTGCACGTCATTTTGGCCGCCCTGCTGGGCAAGGAGGAAAAAGCTTACGAGATGTACCTGCGCACCGCCCGCCTCGACCTCGACGACTACAACAACGACACCGAGGACGGCTGCCACATCACCAGTATGGCGGGCACCTGGATGGCGGTAGTGAAGGGCTTTGGCGGGATGCGGGTGTTCAACGATATGTTGCATTTCAGCCCTATCATTCCAGCCCGCTGGAAGGGATATTCCTTCAAAATTAACTTCCGCCATCACCGCGTGGAGGTGACGGTAAATACCGGTCATGTGGCGGTGACCAACCTGAGCGACGCCCCGCTGCGCTTCTCGCTTTACGGGGAGGGCTACGAGGTGGAAGCAAATGGCCGGCTGGAAGTGAAGAGAAAACACTAATTTTGTGGATGAACAGAATCTGACCAATGAAATTGTATCCAATGAAAGCATGGTTTTGGGCCGCAGCATCCGCTTTGTTGCTGTGGCAGTGTGAGGGCAATGGCGCTGCCGGAGCGAATAATGCTGCGGGCGCGGCGGCAGGAGCGGCAACTGCGGCAACTGCGGCGGCCGGCGGCGGCAGTTTCCGCAGTCCGCTGCCCGTACCTATGAACACCCGAGAGGCGGTAACGCTAACGAAAAACTACTGGGTATTTGAGTACTACATCGACCCCGATAACCCGATCAACAACCGGGCCAACCGGGGGCGCTGGTACAAGCTGAACCCCGATGGCACCTTCGAGAGCGGCCACTGGGATCAGACGACCGGTCGCGGCAGTTGGGGCTTGGGTATGGCCGAAGACAACAAATATATGGTGGTGCACTTCGACAGCAACATCGACGCTGAGGACAGCGAGTATATGATACAGGGCATCAACGATCAGGAAGACGCCATGAGCTGGGTAGGCACCGACTTGTACAAGCAGGGCCAGATTATGATTAAAACCATCCAACTGCTGAGTATACCTACGAAAAAGCAGTTTGGCATAGAGGAATAATGGCAGAGGGGCTGCACGCTATGGGGGGCGCCCGGAAGGGAGCCGCAAAAGCGTGCAGCCCGCTTTGTTTTTTTGTGTTGTTCACATCAATCCAATCAATATGGGCACTCTGCTGCGCTTGGGAATAGCGGTATCGGTTATTGTCGTTTTGGTGCTGTTGGCCGGCTGCAAGGATGGCCGGGGCGGGGGCTACTTCGGGCCATTTTCTTCCCGCGACAAAGCTTGGGGCGAGCCCTCGGCGGCCACGCCCGAATGGGCCAGTCAGGCCAATATTTACGAGGTAAATGTAAGGCAATATACCCCTGAGGGCACCTTCAAGGCCTTTGCCGCACATCTGCCCCGCCTGAAGGAAATGGGGGTCGACATCCTGTGGTTTATGCCCATTTACCCCATCAGCAAGGAGAAACGCAAGGGGACGCTGGGCAGCTATTATGCCGTAGCCGACTATCGGGGCATCAATCCGGAGTTTGGCAATTTGGCCGATTTTAAGCATCTTGTAGATACCGTTCACCAGCTCGGTATGAAAATTATCCTCGACTGGGTGCCCAACCATACCGGCTGGGATCACGCCTGGATCAAAGACCATCCCGACTGGTATACCCAGGATGAAGCGGGCAACATCGTAGACCCCCTCGACCCTAAAACCGGAAAGTCGTGGGGCTGGACGGACGTAGCCGACCTCAACTACGACAACAAAGAAATGCGGGCGGCTATGATTGCCGACCTGAAATACTGGATTGATTCGGTGGGCGTCGACGGCTATCGCTGCGATGTAGCCGGCGAAGTACCCGACGATTTTTGGGCCGAGGCCACAGCCGAGTTGCGCAAAAGCAAGTCCGATATTTTTATGCTGGCCGAAGCGGAGCATCCGCCCCATCGGAACGAAGAGTGGTTTGCCATGTCGTATGGCTGGTCGTTTCACCAGCTCATGAATCGCGTAGCTAAGGGTGAGGCCGGCCCGTCGGACATCAAAGCCTGGCTGGCAGAAGACCGCGACCAATACAGCAAGGGCTACCACATGCACTTCATCACCAACCACGATGAAAATACCTGGAATGGTACCGAGTTTGAGCGCATGGGGCCTGCCGTAGAGGCGATGGCTGCCTTAGCTTTTACCCTCGACGGTATGCCGCTGATCTACAGCGGGCAGGAGTCGAGCCTGAACAAGCGGCTGCGCTTCTTCGAAAAAGATACCATCGACTGGGGTACCTACGACCGCGCCGCCTTCTATCGCGCGCTGCTGAAGCTCAAACACGACAAGCCGGTACTGGCCAATGGCCCGGCCGGCGCGCCGCCCATCTTTCTCGACCTCAACGCCGAGCCCGTGCTGGCCTACTACCGCCGCAAGGGCGCTGAAATGGTGATGGTCATCCTCAACCTGAGCAACGAGCCCGTCACCTTCAAGTGGGACCAGCAGGACTTAGCCGGCGCTTACTTCAATATCTTTACCCAAAAACCCCAGGAGCTGAACATGGGCGCCGATTTGCAGATGCCGGCCTGGGGCTATTGGGTGCTTACGCTCTAACCAAAGGAAAAAAGTTCTCCTATGCGTTTTTCAGCCATTTGCCTCTGCCTGACGATCGGCCTCAGCGCCGGTATGCCCGCTGCGCTGCTTGCGCAAAACGACGGCGCCATGCAGCGTTTTCCCGAGGGCGTCAAAGAATCGGAATACCATCTGCGCGAGCCCAAGGGCGGCCCTGTATCGCAGTGGCGGATCGAACCCCCCAACTGGTGGGTGGGCATGCAGCATCCGGAGGTGGAAGTGCTGCTGTACGATACCAACATCCGCGATTTGCAGCCCCGCATAGATTACCCCGGCCTGAGCGTCAAGTCGGTAGCCCGGCTGGAAAACCCCAACTACCTCTTTGTTACGCTGGCCATAGGCCCGGGAACGCAGCCCGGCGTTTTTTCCTTCCAACTGCTCGACGCCGCCGGCAAAGAGGCCAAGCGCTATCCCTATGAACTCAAGGCCCGCAACCGCAGTGCGGCCCATGTGCAGGGGCTGAGCGAGTCGGACCTCATTTATCTCATTATGCCCGACCGCTTTGCCAATGGCGACCGGGGCAACGACGAGGTAAAGGGGATGCGCCAAACCGGCGTCGACCGCCAAAAGATATTCTTCCGCCACGGCGGCGACCTCATGGGCGTCATGGAGCGGCTGGGTTACCTCTCCGATCTGGGCGTGACGGCCCTCTGGCTAAACCCCGTCATCGAAAACGACCAGCCCTACGAAAGTTACCACGGCTACGCCCCCACCGACCATTACCTCATCGACCGTCGGCTGGGTAGCAACGAACAATACCGCAGCTTGGTGCAGCAGTCGCACGAAAGAGGTATGAAGGTCATTATGGACGTGATCTTCAACCACGTGGGCGATCAGCATTGGTTCATTCGCGACCTGCCCTCCCGCGACTGGATACACCAGGATTGGCCTGCCTTCACCCGCTCCAACTTCAGGGCGCCCACCTGGTTGGACCCCTACGCCTCGGAAGGCGATCGCACCCGCATGCGCGATGGCTGGTTTGACACCCACATGCCCGACCTCAACCAACAGCAGCCCCAATTGGCCAACTACCTCATCCAAAACAGCATCTGGTGGGCCGAATACAGCGGCCACGACGCCTATCGCATCGATACGTATTCTTACCCCGATCAGGCCTTTATGTCGGAATGGGGCCGCCGGGTGCGGACCGAGTTTCCACGCATGGGGCTTTTTGGCGAGGTTTGGGATCACGGCCCGGGCGTGCAAGCCTGGTTTGGCGAGGGCAATCCCTACCGTGCCGCTATGGATACCCACCTCCAGGGCCTCACGGATTTTCAGCTCAACTACGCCATCCACGAAGCCCTCAACCGCGAGCAGGGCTGGACGGAGGGGGCTGCCCGCCTCTACTACACCTTAGCGCAGGACTACCTCTACGAGCAGCCCTACCGCAATGTGACCTTCCTCGACAACCACGACCTGCCCCGCTTCTACTCGTCTATGGGCGAAAACATGGAGCGTTTCAAGTCGGGCATAGCCCTGCTCCTCACCCTGCGGGGCACGCCCATGCTGTACTACGGCACCGAAATACTCATGACGGGTACAGGCGGCGCTTTTGGCGAGGGCGGGCGGCGCGATTTCCCCGGAGGCTGGCGCGAAGATCGCACCGATAAATTCAGCGAGCGCGGCCGAACGACTGCCGAGCAGGAAGCCTTCAACTACGTGCGCAGGTTGGCCCAGTATCGGCGCGCCAATCCTGTGCTGCAAACCGGGCGCCTCACCCAGTTTGTGCCTGAAAACAACATCTACGTCTACTTCCGCCACGATCAGCAAAAGACCATTATGGTGGTTTTTAACTCCGGCGACAGCGCGGCTCAGGTACCTACAGCCCGCTATGCCGAGCGCATGGCCGGCTACAACCGGGCCGCCAATGTGATCACCGGCGAGCTCGTCGGCGAACTGAAAACCCTCAGCCTGCCCGCCAAGGGCGCCCTGGTGCTGGAACTGCTGCCGTAGCTAAAGAGGATAAGGTAAATCTATATTTCTCCGGCCTTGGTCGATCTTGAGGCGCTTTTCGGTTGTTTTGGATATAAATTTGTAAGAAATCCGGACCACCATGCGAATAGGGCTATCATTTTCGGGCGGAGCTGCGCGTGGCGCCTATCAGATGGGCGTATGGCGCGCACTGCGCGAGCTGGAACTCGACCGCGCCGTTACGGGCGTCACGGGCACTTCCATTGGCGCCATCAACGCCTCTTTATTTGTACAAGGCAACTGGGAAGCGGCCGTCGATCTATGGGAGCAGGTGCGGCCCCACCACCTCTTCCCGTCGGTGCCCGAGCGGCTTTCGTCGGCTTATTTCAGGCCGCTGTTGAAAGACCTGTTGCTACGCGGAAAAGTTAACATAGACGGCCTCAAAACCCTGCTCTACGCCCACCTCGATGAAGACCGGCTCAGGGCCTCCGGCGTCCAACTTGGGATCGCCGTATACAACAAAACCCTGCGCCAGGGCGGCGACCTCTTCCTCGACGATATTCCGCCCGGCCTCGTCTGCGATTACATCTATTCCAGCGCCATGCTGCCCATCTTCCCGCCCCAGCGCATAGGCGAGCACGAGTACGTCGATGGCGGTTTTCACAGCATTCTACCCATTGGCCCCTTGGCCGACCGCTGCCGGCCCGACTGGATGGTGGCCGTAGACGTATCCAAGTTCGGAAAATACTCCAATCAACTTCGCCTCTGGACCCAGGAACACGCCGATAAACTGCTCTACATCCGGCCTTCCCGACTCATCTCCCCGCTCGATGTGACGCCTGCTTCGCTTAAAAATCAAATGGCGCTGGGCTATGAAGAGGGGATGCAGGCCCTGGAACATAGCGCGCTGATGCTGGCGTATAAATAGGCGCCATGAAAGACAACTTTTCCGGCCACGCCGACCAATACGCCATTGGGCTACTTAGCCACCTGGTCGGCCGTAAAACATTATGAAAAAGCCCGGGGCGCCAACCCATTAGCGCTCATCCACGAACCGTTGGCGCACATCTGGGGGCCGGAAGCGCGTCGGGTTCGCTTCGAACTCCTGTTGCGCGCAGGGCACTTTTGATGAAAAGCGGCATCTTATCTGGCGACCTCGTATTTAAAGGCTGGGAGATAATTATTTTTTGGGGCCCCGCCGCATAACATCCACTTCCTTTATCACCCTGCGCGGCGCCGCCACGCCCTCGCTGCTCTCGGTCGGGTAAACGTGTTCCCCACGTCCTCGCTCTGCTCGGCCGGGTAAACCTCTTATGGCTGCGGCCACTTACGGCCTTTAGGGGCCGCCGGCGGCCGCAGCCATACCGCCACGTCCGCCGTCGCTTCGCTAGTCGGCTACCGCGTCCTCATTGCATTCGGCCGGGTAAAAATCTTCGCTGCGCTCTTCCGGGTACCGCGTCTTCGTGCCTCAGCCGGGTAAAAACTTCATCCCCTGGTCCGACCATAGGGCGTTTTACTGCTCCCGTCCTCTCTGAACAAGGACATAACCCTACGGTATTCGATCATGTCCAAAACGCGCTTACTATGGCCCGATCCAAGAAGCCCAAAGTTGATTACGACGGCTTGTTCAAAGCCTTTGTTTTTCACAGATTTCGAGATTTTTTAGCTTTTTCTATTCCCAAACTGCATGAGCAAGTCGATTGGCAGCATGCCCCCCAGTTTCTGGAACAGGAACTCATCGATGAGGTGCGCAGCAATCACAAGCGAAAGGGCAAGCGCCTACATACCGATCACTTAGTAAAAGTGCAGTTGCTTGGAGGCGAAGCGTCATTGATATACGTTCACATCGAATTCCAACACAAACCGGAAACCGACTTCGCCCTGCGGATGTTTAATTATGTAATGCGCATTCGCATGAAACATAATACCCGGAAAATTACAGCCATAGCTGTGTTTTCTGGCGCCCCGCCTCCTGCTTCAGCGCTGGTGTACGAGGAGGAGTTGATGGGTACTTTTACGAGTTATCGGTTCAACAGCATCATTGCGGCCCAACAGGATGAGGCTACCCTGATGGCATCCCAAAACCCTTTCGCGATCTTGGTATTGGCCGCCAAGTATGTGCATGAAGTTAAAAAAGATGAAGCACGACTCTTTGCACTCAAGCGAAAATTGGTGGAGCTGAGCCTAAAATTGAACATAGACAGAGACGCCATCATAGAAATTCTTATTTTCGTGAAGGATTTGATGGCGTTGTCTGAGGAGAATGAACAATTATTGGAAAAAGAAATAAACGATCTTATGGGAACAACTAAAATGCGTCGCCCGATCCCGTTCACCGAACGCACCTGGCGCTTCATAGACAGCCTATACGCCGAGATGAACGACGGCAAGTCGCCGGCAGAGGTGATAGCAGAAGCGAAGAAACGCGCAGAGGAAGAGGCTGCTATTCTCATAGAAGAGGAGCGCCGCCGCGCAGAAGAGGAGCGCCGCCGCGCAGAAGAGGAGCATCGCCGCGCAGAAGCCGCTGCCGCCCGCCAGTTGGAAGAAGTTGTAGTGCGGCTTCACAGTCAGTTTGCCATGCCTGTGGAGCGAGTAGCTGTGGCTATGGGCGTGACTACCATAGTGGTAGAAGAGATTCTCCACAGATATGGGTATAAATAAATCAGCCTTATTAGGATAGGGGGCTTCGTTTATCTACAAGCAGCTCTTTTAAGGAGACTTCTGTTTAATATATTTTCCTACGGAGGAAGTGCTGTGTTCAGAAGTACGCCCAAAATAAAATATAGAGGGATGCCATAAAAAATGTAAGTAGTATAACCTCCTGCGTATCTTGCGCCATTGTTTATCCCAAACCAACTTTAGCTATGCTCCAAGCCATTCGTCTGGCGCCTGTGGCGCTTTTGCTCGCCACACTGATCTTTGCCTGCGGCCCCAACGCAGAGACGGCTAAGCCCCGGATGCCCATCGCGCCTTCATACACCGCCACGCCTCCTGCCGGACTGCCGGTTGAGGGTAAAATCATAGCAGGCGTTGAGTGGATGGAAGACAGTGTAAAATACTACGCGTGGGTAGCCGAGACAGAGATCGCCTATGCGCCCCCGCCTGGCGCTGACGCTGCCGAAGCAGAAGACATGGAATGGAGTCAGAAATCAATTTTTGCCCATGCCTACGCCTTTGGCAAGGAGCAACCCATCGAGCTTTGGACACATAACGACGAAGTTAAAGAATGCCCCTTTGACCTCACCCTGGCTTATATTGACGGTACGCTCAAAGTCACTGATCTCGACAATGACGGCACAGCAGAAGTCGCTTTTATGTACCAACTGAGCTGCAAAAGCGACGTGAGCCCCGACGAAATCCGCCTGCTGATGTACGAAGGCAAAGACCGCTACAGCATCTCCGGCATTATGGGGCTCAAGCTCGGCACGGAAATCAATGAGCCTCCGGTTACTACCCCTGACGCCGCCCTCGGGGCTGCCCCGGAAGCTTTCCGCAAACATGCCGAGGCCATCTGGAACGCCCACAACCAGGCCGTTTATTAAACGTGTATGAACCCGTCGCTCCACCGACTCCTACAAGCCGCCCAGGCCCCCGAACGTCGTATCGCAGGCCTCATGGCCGGTACTTCGCTGGATGGGTTAGATATTGCGCTATGCCGTATCGCCGGCTGTGGGCGCCATACCCAAGTGGTATTAGAGCAGTTTGCCACCATCCCTTTTGCTGAGGATGTTAAAGCGCGCATACGGGCCGTTTTTGCTCGTCGGCAGGTTGATTTTCAACACCTGACGCTGCTGAATGCCTGGTTAGGGCGGTTACATGGGCGCCTGGTAGCCGATCAGTTGGCCGACTGGGGCGTAGCGCCCGAAACCGTAGACGCCATTGCCAGTCATGGGCAGACGGTATTCCATGCCCCCCGTATCCTGCACGGCTTAGCCGACTACCCCAATGCCACCCTGCAAATTGCCGATGGCGATCACATCGCCTGGACGACGGGCATTGTCACCCTCAGCGATTTTCGCCAAAAACACGTGGCGGCTGGCGGCGAAGGAGCCCCTTTGGCCGTATATGGCGACTACTACCTCTTTGCTCATCCTTCCGAAAACAGGATACTGCTCAACCTGGGAGGGATCGCCAATTTTACCTACCTCCCGGCCGACGCCTTTGCCGACAGCGTATTTGTCACTGATACAGGGCCCGGCAATACCCTGCTCGACGCCTTAGCACGCCAGGCACTGGGCCGGCCTTACGATGCCAACGGCGCTTTAGCCGCCGCCGGCCGGCCCCATGAAGGGCTTCTGAAAGCCCTCAAAGCCAATTCGTTTTTTAAGGCGCCTATGCCCCGCACTACAGGACCTGAGCTCTTTAACCTGGAGTATGTAACCCGCGCCCGGCATCAAGCCGGGGTTGAAACGCTGAGCGATGCCGACTTAATGGCCACCTTAGTTCGCTTTTCCGCAGAGACAGCCGCTGAAGCCATCTTGCAGGCCGCCGGGGCAGATGGGGTTTATAGCGTCTACCTCAGTGGCGGCGGCATGCACAACCCTGTGCTGACGCAGGCCCTGCGCGCGCAATTGCCTCAATTTAACTTTAGCACAACGGATGCGCTCGGCATCCCCGGCGACGCCAAGGAAGCCATATTGTTTGCCGTCTTGGCCAACGAGACCTTAGCCGGCGACGGGGCCGGTTTTGGCGGCAGGCCGGGCGTTCCTGCGGTGACGATGGGCAAAATTTCGCTGCCGCGTTAGATATCGCATTTATGACCAACTTTTCGCAAGCAGG
>Ga0058867_1005644_pt1 | contig 11356 bp, 10 predicted proteins | sample TNRReaAerobicRNA_FD_59632 | JGI IMG/M metagenome (GOLD analysis project Ga0058867, IMG submission 59632) | Wastewater treatment Type I Accumulibacter community from EBPR Bioreactor in Madison, WI, USA - TNR Reactor, Time E -22min-Aerobic_ RNA... | ecosystem: Engineered > Bioreactor > EBPR >... | reverse complement strand
GCTTCGAGATAGGCGCAGGTCGAGCCCTTGCCGTTGGTGCCGCCGACGACGATGACCGGGCACTGGGGCTGCTGCGCCAGTTCTTGCCGGACGCGCAGGACGCGTTCGAGGCCCAGTTCGATGCCTCCCTGCCCGCGCGGGTGGAGTCCTTCGAGGTGCGCCAGCCAGAAAGCGAGCGATGTGGACGAGGGCGCTGGCGTCGCTGCCGGCTGTGGCTGGCTCTCGTCAGCGCTCACGCCGGGCCCCTCACTGCACTGCCGGCCGCTTCTGCAGCAGGGTCAGCAAGCCGGCGACCCGGTCCTTCATCTGTCGGCGGTCGACAATCAGGTCAAGGGCTCCTTTTTCGAGCAGGAATTCCGAGCGCTGGAAACCCTCGGGCAGCGTCTCGCGCACGGTCTGCTCGATGACGCGCGGGCCGGCGAAGCCGATCAGGGCGCCGGGTTCGGCGATCACCACATCGCCGATGAAGGCGAAGGACGCCGACACGCCACCCATCGTCGGATCGGTGAGGATCGAGATGAAGGGCAGCCGGGCCTGCGTCAGGCGAGTGAGAATGGCCGACGTCTTGGCCATCTGCATCAGCGAGAACAGGCCTTCCTGCATGCGCGCACCGCCCGAAGCGGTGACACAGATGAAGGGCACGCCGAACTCGATCGCGGTCTGCACGCCGCGCACGAAGCGCTCGCCCAGGACCGACCCCATCGAGCCGCCCATGAAGTCGAACTCGAATACGGCGAGGACGACCGGCAGTGTCTTCAGCGAGCCGCGCACGACGATCAGCGCCTCGCTCTCGCCAGTTGCCGCGGTGGCGTCCTGCAGGCGCTCGGGGTAGCGGCGGCTGTCCTTGAACGACAGCGAATCGACCGGCAGGACCTCGCCACCGATCTCGCAGCGCCCTTCTGCGTCGAGCAGCAGGTCGATGCGCGCCCGTGCCTCGAGACGCTTGTGATGACCGCACTTCGGACAGACGTTGCAGTTGTTCGCCAGATCGGTGGCGTAGAGCACCGCCTCGCAGGCCGGACACTTGCTCCACAAACCTTCGGGCAGCGACGACCGGCGGGCGACGCCGCTGTCATTGCGCTTGATTTTTGGCGGCAGCAGCTTGTTCAGCCAACCCATGTCGTTCCCTTAATGTGAAAGTCGCATCTGCGACTCACGAATCTCCCCTCCCCCGCGCGGGGGAGGGGTCGGGGGGCGAGCTGGGGAATTCGCGGAGCCTGCTCCGTGCCCAGCGAGCGATTCCGGCGTGCAAGCCGGATTGCGCCCTGCAAGGGAGGGAAACGGTCGTGACTTTCATGATCGGGGGTGCCTGGAAAAGTCATGACCGTTAGCAGCAGACGCTGCATCGATCCCGCGACGAATGCCGGCCACCAGAGTGAGCACGTTCGCACACGCCTGGTCGGGCGGGGACTGCTCGATTTCTTCGATGATCCGGCTGCCGACGACGACCGCATCGGCAATCTCGGCCACTGCGGCGGCCGTCGCCGCATCACGAATCCCGAAACCGACCCCCACCGGAACCCCGGTGCGCGCGCGGATTTCCGGAATGCGCGCCGCAACCGCAGCGACGTCGAGGGCCGCCGAGCCGGTGACACCTTTCAGCGAGACGTAATAGATGTAGCCGCTGGCCAGCGCTCCGACCTGCTCGATACGCGCTGCACTCGAAGTCGGCGCCAACAGGAAAATCGGGTCGAGCGCGTAGCGTTGCAGCGCCGCGGCGAACTGAATACTCTCCTCGGGCGGGTAATCGACCACCAGCACGCCATCGACCCCGGCCGCGCCGGCGGCGCTGGCAAATGCCTCGACGCCCATCGCCTCGATCGGATTGGCGTAGCCCATGAGAACGATCGGTGTCTGATCGTCGTCGGCGCGGAAAGCGGCAACCATCGCCAGCACCTGGCGCAGGCTGACGCCTTGCGCCAACGCACGTTCCGAAGCGCGCTGGATGGTTGGTCCGTCGGCCATCGGATCAGAGAAGGGCACGCCGAGCTCGATGATGTCGGCGCCAGCGCGAACCAGCGTATGCAGCAGGGGAACCGTCAATGCCGGCTCGGGGTCTCCGGCCGTGATGAACGGAATCAGCGCTGTGCGCCCCTGGGCCTGCAGGCGCTCGAAGACAAGGTGTATTTTGCGCATGGTCAGAACGTGATTCCCGATTTTTCGGCAACGGTATGCATGTCCTTGTCGCCGCGGCCGGAGAGGTTGACCAGCAGGATGCAGTCCTTCGCCAGGCTTGGCGCCAATTTGCTGGCGTAGGCCAGAGCATGGCTCGACTCGAGCGCCGGGATGATGCCTTCGAGACGGCACAGGTCATGAAAAGCCTGCAGCGCCTCGCCGTCGGTGACGCTGACGTACTCGGCGCGACCACTGTCCTTGAGCCAGGCGTGCTCGGGGCCGACGCCCGGATAATCAAGGCCGGCCGAGACCGAGTGCGTCTCGATGATCTGACCGTTCTCGTCCTGCAGCAGATAGGTCCGGTTGCCGTGCAGCACGCCGGGACGACCGGCGGTCAGCGAAGCTGCGTGGCGTCCGCTGGCAATGCCTTCACCGGCCGCTTCGACGCCGATCAGACGGACGCCGGCGACCGGCACGTAGGGGTGGAAAATACCCATCGCATTGGAGCCGCCGCCAACGCAGGCGATCACCAGGTCGGGCTGGCGTCCACACTGTTCCTGCATCTGCACGATGCACTCGCGACCGATGACCGACTGGAAGTCACGCACCATCATCGGGTAGGGATGCGGACCGGCGACCGTGCCGATGATGTAGAAGGTGTCGGAGACCGTCGTCACCCAGTCGCGCATCGCTTCATTCAGCGCGTCCTTGAGCGTTCGTGAACCGCTGTCGACCGGCACCACGGTAGCGCCGAGCAGCTTCATGCGGTAGACGTTGGCCGCCTGCCGCCGGATGTCTTCGCGACCCATGTAGACCACGCACTCCATGCCGTAACGGGCGGCGACGGTGGCCGTGGCGACGCCATGCTGCCCGGCTCCGGTTTCGGCAATCACCCGCGGCTTGCCCATGCGCCGGGCGAGCAGGGCCTGGCCAATGCAGTTGTTGATCTTGTGCGCACCGGTGTGATTCAGATCTTCGCGCTTCAGGTAAATCTGCGCTCCGCCGAGCAGGTCCGACCAGCGCCTGGCGTGATAGATCGGACTCGGCCGACCCACGTAATGCTTGAGTTCATGATTGAACTCGGCGACGAACTGGGGATCTCGCTGGGCGGTGGCGTACGCCTCCTTCAGTTCATCGAGTGCGGCGATCAGGGTCTCAGCGACAAAGACGCCACCATAGGGGCCAAAATGGCCGCTGGCGTCTGGCAAATCGTATTCTTGCTCGGCCATCAACAATCTCCTTGCGACGTGTTGCGAAACCACCCTGGGCAGGATGTCGGAAAACCACCCGGCTTCGCTGTCTCAGGTGTGTTTGGCCAGGTGGTGGCGCCAGCAAGTTCGCGACCGACCCCCAGAGTTTCTGCGCATGAACCCCCTCGTCAAGAAGCTTCGCAGCCAACGCTGCCGATCGATTCGGCCGCCCGCACCGCGGCGACAAAGGCACGCATTTTTTCCGCGTCCTTGACTCCCTTGCTCGCTTCGACCCCCGACGACACATCCACTGCCGCGGGTCGAAGACGGCGCACCGCTTCGCCGACGTTGCTCGCCTCGAGTCCACCGGAGAGGATCAGTGGCTTGCCGAGCGCGGGAGGCACCAGTGACCAGTCGAAAACCTGGCCGCCGCCGCCGTAGCCGTCCACGAAGGCATCGAGCAGTATCGCCTGCGCAGAAGGGAAGTGAGCCGCGTATTGTAGCAAATCCATGCCCGGCCTGACGCGCGCCGCCTTGATGTACGGTCGATCGAACTGACGGCAATACGCTTCATCTTCATCGCCGTGCATTTGCAGCACATGCAGCGGCACAGCGGCCAGCGTCGCGTGTACCGTTGCCGGATCGGCATTGACGAACAGCCCAACGATACTGACGAACGGCGGTACGGCGCGTGCCAGCCCGGCCGCCGTCGACAGATCGACGTAGCGCGGACTCGGCGGGTAGAAGACCAGGCCCAGCGCGTCAGCACCCGCCGCCACCGCCTGCTGCACATCGTCGAGGCGCGTCAGACCACAGATTTTGATACGTGTCATCAGTAAAACACTCTCAATGAACTATTAAATCACACCTGGGCCACTACTTAGGCTTAGCAACCTCTCTAAGTGAAAGGCCATTTCACAGGCTGACAGGCCGACGGTAGCCTCTTGCCTCAACCCTATGTACACTGGTCGCCAAATGGTATCCAATACACTTACGGCATATGCCGTGACCATATTGGAGCGCGAGGTGATGGATAACAAAGGCAAGATGGGAATCTTCATTTTGGGTGAAACGGACTACGTTTCCTACCAGCACACGTTCAAGCAAGCAAAGGAACTTGCCGATCACGGCGCATCATACATCGTGCAGAACCTCAAGCAAGAGAGTGATCCAGTCAGCATTGTCGGCTTGATGCTCGACGCCGATTGGGTGACGACGGCCAGCGATGAGCAGAAAGGCGTGATGGGCGGTATCATCTCGGGCATCTGCTGGGACACGGTGTTACAGTCGCGGACCTACCATACAGAACAACACTCTCGCTTCCAGACACCCTGCTTTCTCTTCACGTCGTTCAAGCAGAACCTTGACGACGACGGCTATCGCTACTTCGTGCGTATGGTTGGAGTCGTTGAGTGGAAAGACCCCGACCTGATGTGCCTTGAGACCATTCAGGCATTCAAGGCCGTTCAGGCGCAGAATCCGATTATCTACGCGGCCGATTCTGCTAGCAATATTGCTTAAGGAGAAAAAGGTGACACTTGAACCAAAAGAAAAAACCTAATAGCCGAGGGACATCTCACACCCCATTCCCCCGCATCTTTAGGTAAGACGAACGGAATGCAGAACCCAAAAATCTTACGGCTTTATAAGTACGCTTCATTCAGCGCACGATCAATTGCTTCTCTGATTAAAAGAAAATTGTGGTTTCCATCCGCAAGCACGTTTAACGATCCTTTCGACTGCGCTGCAATTGACCACGTCCAGGATATGGTGAAGGCGCGAGAAAAGGAGAAAAATAGATTCCTAATCCGAAGACGCCATTCAGACGGAACAGACCCAAGCGCGAGGGAAGTAGAGGATCGTTTGCGTAGGTTGCATAATTCTATCTATACCAAAGCAGCTATTCCGACACCTGATTCACTCAAAGACTTACAGGGGTGCCAAGACAAACTCCAGTCGTACCTCTATGGCTTAGGTATCCTTTCGTTGAGCGAAACTCCTCGAAGCATTCTTATGTGGTCACACTACGCAGCGCAACATACAGGTATTTGCTTCGAATTCGAGCGCTTACCTGATAATAAACTAGGAACTGAAGCACGTCCCATCAAATACGATAAGAAAAGAGAAATAGCTCTTTCATCCAACAACGAACCGAATCTGAGCCCGATTTTCCAGAAATATTCAGGATGGAAGTATGAGGGAGAGTGGCGGCTCGTTGAGAATAAAGGGGATCAGCTTTACGATTTTCCAGGAAGGCTAGTTTCAGTGATTTGCGGAGCCCGAATGAGTTTCCAAGATATTGAAACCTTACAAAAATTAATTGATTCCCTCAATTCCACTCATTCTGAAATGATAGCAACTAGATTTGCCAAAATGAAGCCTACGACCTACGCAATTACCATAACTCAAGTAAAGCCAGAAAAGCCATAAAGCCTGTCTGTGTTTTAGCACACCTCCTTGGCGCCCCTCGTTATTAAATGTTAATCTCCACGGTTAATTATGTGCGCAGGAAGAAAATATACGTTTTTTTGTTCCTGCATATTCGGGTCACCGGCAGTGATTCCGGCCACGTAGCGTAAATGGTGCTCCGCGTTGGCGACGTGAAAGCCGAGCAGCAGCAGGCAGAGAGTAGCGATCTTGATGGGCAAGACTTCCGCTCGTGCTCTAATCAAGTTATGCTTAAAGCGACCGAAAAACCGATTGCGGACGCACGGCAGCAAGACCTCGCGGCGTCGGCAAAGTTATTGGCAACGACCACGTAGAAGTGTCCGAGATTCGAGGTTGCACAAGCATAGCATTCAGAATTCAACTATCGCCTAACAACATTTACGAAAGAGCGACGCGATGAAAACGCTACTCACAAAACAAGAACTAGAGGAATTTATCCAAAGTGAAGTTGGACCGTCAGCCTCTGGAACAGGCACTGACGCTCTCAATAGCATTCTTGGCGTGTATGACAAGATTGGGTCAGACGATGCAATTCAGTATCTTGCGAACTGTTTTCTTTTCGGATTCAATCCTGACCCAGCATCTGACGAATACAATCTAGTGACGTATCACGAAAGTGACGACAACCTCCAAGAGTATATGAGTGGTCATAAGGTGTTTTGGAAGGTCTGGAATAATATTCGTGATGTCGATTGCTACTTCCAAGCGTGTGATATGGTGCGCTTTGAGCCCATCGTTGATGAAGAACTCCCCATCACTGAGAAGTTGTGCAAAAAGTGGGCGTATGACCATCACGGAGAGTGCATTACGCTAACCTTCGATGACGGTACGGAATATCTACTCGATACTGCAAAAGAGATTGATGGATTCGATTATGGTGAAATCCTGGCAAAAATTGCCTATCAATATGTAGAAGAAGATTGTTCGATGGACTTCAGCGAAGGCGATCTTTCTGACGATGAGCAGAGTGCTCTCGATCAACTCGTCGCCGATACCCGCGAAAAGAACCTTCAGAACTTGGGTGTGGCTCTTGCCGAAGCGAAGTTCTTCTTTCGGCGGAACAAACTAATTCGTGTGGAAGGCTTCAACTTTGGATAGGCGCGGTGCTCAGGGCCTCCGCACTCGGAATGCATACGCCAACGTATTGTTTATAATGAGATTTGACGTGTTTCATGAGTTCTCCGGTACGCACCAGCCCGGTCTGCCGTGGCCCGCTCGAACATCATGGGGCGGGAAGCGCCGAGAAGGCGTGCCTTCCGCCGTGGACACTTTGCGTACAATCATGTGGTTACGTCGAATTTGGTCATATGCTATCCGAGTGCGGAGGCCCTGGCGCGGTGCTCTGCTTGGGCCTCTCACCGTGCGGCTGGTGTCGTGCTCGGGCGTAGATGCCTATACGCCCAACCTTGTGTGGTTGCTGTCCGATCAGCAGCAGGCAGAGAGTGGCGATCTTGATGAGCACGAGAGTCCCTTGGTCGGATGGTAGGGCACTACGCCAGATGTCCAACCCTCAGACGACGATACAAGATGTGGGTTCAGGCAGTTGCACAGGCTCAAAGGGGATCGGATGTTGCCTCCGAAGCCCACAGCGATCATAGGCGACCACAACACGACGTTGGGTGATAGGTCCATCAGACGGGCCGTTGTAGTCTCGCCAGCTACGGGGAAGCCGTGCTTGGCTGTGCGACCTCAGGATCAATAGCGCTTCTGGTTTGGCCCGTCAGGCGGCCGCAGGTCGGCGCTGAACTTCCGCCGCGTTGAGGCGAGGCTTGGGGGCAAGCGGTTGGTGCGTGCTGGTGCGTCGATGCCTACAACACGAACCTTGCGAGGCAGCCAGAGCACCAGCTATATAGTAATGATGATGTTATTATGCATAATTTTGCCGTCTCCCACAGAGCTTTAGTTTTTCGTGTAGGATGATCGCTCTTTATTTCCGGCAGGGCTTTTTTAGGACAACTAATGAATACGCACTACCTTACGCCGAAGTACGAGGAACCGAAATTTACCTGTCCCCACTGCGGCGCATTGGCTGGGATGAAATGGGAAGAGCTATTTTCACCAAAGTGTGAAAGTGTTCTGTTAGAGCGCGCGATATGTGATGCCTGTTCAGACTTCTCAATCTGGAACATTGAAACCGACGAATACGGCTTAGAACCTAGCGGTCGCCTGATCTATCCCGAAAAACAGACGGCGCCTCTACCGAACAGTGATCTCTCCGACGATTGCAAGAAGGATTATATGGAAGCCAGAGAGATTCAATTCAAGTCACCTAGAGGCGCTGCAGCGCTGCTCAGGCTCTGCATTGAGAAGATATGCATCGAAAAAGGTGCGAAAGAGGACAAGCTGTTTGATAAGATCGGAGGCTTAATTAATAAGGGAATTCCCCCTCTTGCGGGGAAATCGCTGGACGTGGTGCGTATATTCGCGAATGATTCCGTTCATCCCGCACAGTTGCGGACGTGTGATACAGCCGAAGTGGTTGATAAGCTATTCAGCGTCGTTAACATTATCGCAGAACACTTATTCACCCAGCCACGCCTAGTCGAAGAGTTGCATGACCAGATTCCCGTTAGCAAGTTAAGACCGAGCGAAAAGCGAGGCAAACCATCGCAACCTAAGTGATGCTGTGGTTGGGCTCGCGTGTTCTTGCTGAATCGCCCAAGGATGGTTCCCAGTGTCGGAAATCTTTACATAAGCGGTATGTTCCTCTTCAGCAAGCATCGGCTATTTGCGAGTAATCAATGAGATGGTCAGCGCGGCATAATTCTTGCTTGCGCATTGCGGCGAACTATAAAACATTTGGGTAATTGTGGGCGACGATGCAAATTATAAGAAAAGTATTCGGCCTTTTCCTCTGGATGGTGGTGGCAAGTGGGAGCGTGCATGCCGTACCAACTTATTCGGTTACGGAACTCGGCACCTTAGGTGGCAACGGAAGCGTCGGCCAGGCTATCAACGCAAGTGGTCAGGTTGTCGGCTACGCTAACATCGTGGGTGGTGCTGGTGGTACTTTGCACGCCTTCCTCTACAGCGATAACGTGATGAACGACCTTGACCCTAACGGTCGATTCGCGCGTAGCGACGCCTACGACATCAACGCAAGCGGTGAGGTTGTCGGTCTTGGCTACGTTTCTGCAAGTGCTGGCTATCGGCCATTCCTCTTTCGGGCCTTCATCTACAGCGGTGGCGCGTTGACGGAGCTTGGGACTTTAGGCGGAGACGACAGCTTCGCCTACAGTATTAATGCTAGTGGTCAGATTGTAGGCAGGAGCAGCACGGCTCGCAACGCATCTTCGCGTGCCTTCCTTTACAGCGGCGGTGCAATGAGCGATCTCGGCACACTAGGCGGAAACAATAGTTTCGCCCAAGGCATCAACGATAGTGGTCAGGTTGTTGGATCTGCCAACATTGCTGGCAATGCCACTGCACACGCTTTCCTGTACAGCCGTGGCTTGATGATCGACCTCGGTACGTTAGGCGGGAGTTACAGCGCAGCCTACGGGATTAACGCCAGCGGTCAGGTTGTCGGCTTTTCAGACACCCCTGGCGGTGCTACGCACGCGTTCCTGTACAGCGGTGGCGCTATGAGTGATCTCGGTACCCTAGGGGGCGACCGTAGCGCAGCATTGGCGATCAACGATAGTGGTCAGGTTGTCGGACGATCTAATACAGCGCTCAATGGTCCTTATACCCCGTTCCTCTACAGTGAGGGCCTTATGAAGGACATCAACAGCCTCATCGACCCACAATCGGGTTGGACGGTCGAAGCCGCCTCTGACATCAACAACGTAGGCCAGATAGTGGCCTCTGGCTGTCGAACTCCCTCCTACTGTCGCGCGCTGCGCCTGGACCCTGTCTCAAACCTTGGTCCAACAGTAAGCGAACCCGAAATCCTCGCTCTAATGCTCGCCGAACTCGGAATACTTGGACTTGTCTATCGCAGGAGACAGAAGCAATTATCTTCTTAAAGGCACAACCAAAACTAAGAGCAAACGTGCCAGCTGGCCTTCCGTGGTGTATGCTTGTTTAGCAATATGCGACTGTCTCCTTTGGGCAGGTCCGCAACTTGCACTCTCACTGAGAGCAATGACAAAAAGGTCTCATTACAGAGACATTAAAGGTAGGACTGTTCTGGCCGCGCCCCTTGCTGAGAACCAGTAGATGATGGTCGCCTACCAGTCGCAGATTATTAAGTCGAGGCAACGGGGAAGATTAAATGCAACTTAAAATTGGAATTGGTCTTATAGCTCTGACAATTAGTTCAACATCGGCACTCGCACAAGAATCCCCAAAGACTCGGGGAATTGACTGCACGGAACTAGGGGTCAGATATGGAAAATGTGCCCTAACCGTTGCAAGCGGCTTGGCTCCTCGCTGTCCAAGCGAGTATGACTTCGTGAAACCCGCAAGATGCGAGAAAAATGGTGACTTCGACAAAGGCATTAGGCTAGGGACCCAAGAATTCGAGGCTATTCTGCGACAGTACCGCAAATAGAGGCGGCGGCGCTTGCTGGGCGCCGCTATATTCACCGCTAACATACAAAAAGAAGGTCTCATCACTGAGACCTTAAAGGTACTACTGTAGGTGATTTTTCTAGGGTGCAGGCCCAACCATCACCAAAACGACCTTGCGGCCTAGTCCGCCTGTGGCACCACCTTGGGCGTTTCCGCCTTCTTCGCTGCTGCTTCGGCTTTCTTAGCGGCGGCCGCTGCGATCCGTTCTTCCGTCTTCTTGGCGGCTTCGGCTTGTGCAGCTTCTTTCGCTTTGCGTGCTTCTTCCTTCTTCGCGTCAGCAACAAGCTTCTCGGCCTTCTTCACTTCCCGTTCGGCTTTCCGCGCTTCTTGCTCGGCCTTGAGTTCCGTTTCGAGCGCCTTCATCGCATTGCGCGACTCGGTGACTTGCTGACGAATTGCTGTCTTCTTGGCATTCAGTGCGAAGGTAGCGGGTGCCTTCTCGATCTGCGTCTTGATATTCAACAGCGACGCCTTCAACAACATCGGCGCGGCTTCGATGTTCGTGTCGATCCAAGAAAGGGCAGTGGTGATTTCGTTTGTGCTCATCGTAATTCTCCAGGTTGGTTGAGTTTGTGGTTGTGCAACGGATGACATAGACATAGTAATTCGCCGCCCGAGAAAGTACATAGCTCGGCAAAAATACTTTTCCAACCAGGAACAAAACGGAGTAGCGGACTACTGAGCAACTATTGATGGCTTCTGGAGTGAGCGAGCGCAATCCAGATAGCTCAAGACATATGTCAATACATCCATCAACCATCGAATGACGCCAGCGACCACCGACGAACTGATTAACTACTAGACAGTAGTTAAAGAGTCATCGGGGAAAGTAATCAAAGCGGGGCAATCACTTAGAGAAAATATTTCAGCCTGTGAAATGCGGTGCTCACCCCGCTATTTACGACTCATTAAGTACTGTATCTAATAGCACTCTACTTAATCAGTCGAAGGAGAGCATCGAAATGGCACTCGCAAAAGGCAACAACCCAAATCATCCACAACTCGGTGACATCATCAAGGTCGATCCAATTCGCGACCTGAAGGCCATCAAGCGGATCAAGACCTTGCTCGCAAGCAATCCAACCCAC
>Ga0058867_1479697_pt1 | contig 11379 bp, 5 predicted proteins | sample TNRReaAerobicRNA_FD_59632 | JGI IMG/M metagenome (GOLD analysis project Ga0058867, IMG submission 59632) | Wastewater treatment Type I Accumulibacter community from EBPR Bioreactor in Madison, WI, USA - TNR Reactor, Time E -22min-Aerobic_ RNA... | ecosystem: Engineered > Bioreactor > EBPR >... | reverse complement strand
CCCATGCACGCGCGTTGCGCGCCTCTTCCCTGTACCGTATATTGCTTACAATTCGGGTAAATACGTGTTTGGCTGCTTGCTTCCTGCGCAACCATCCCGCACTGAGAAGGACATGACATGCCGGACGCTCGTGACGAAATATTGGCCGAATGTGCATTGGCCTTTAACGCGAATGCGGAGGACTGTAACAAGTACCTCAAAGCCGTCTCGGCTCCATTCTTTGATCCCGACCTGTTCACCGGCCCCGGCATGAATGCAGATGCCATTGTGGTTTCGCTGCGGGCTTCCAAGCAATGGGCGCAGCTGGGCAATGTTCATGATGACGCCATCGCCAACGCGAAAGCGGCGCAGTTCGTGATCGCAGGCATGACCTCCGCCGAGCTCAAGAGCACCAACGGCCATTTGGCTGTAGTCGTGGGCGACGACGGCCAGCTCTCGGGCACCGTGCGGGTTCCCATCTGCTACGCCGGCAGCCTCAATCCGGCGGCCCGGGTGCAACGCAAGCGTGTCTCCGAAACTTTCGGGGCGCAGGTCGCCCGCGACGGCAAGATCAGCTACTTCGCCCGCGCCGTGCAGACGCTGCCTGCCGTTGCTGCTGTCTCTCGCCTCGTGGACGATCTCCGCGGCGTGAATGTCCCCACCGTGGAGAGTCCGTTGATCCCCGCTGCGGTGACCGTCGCGGGCGCGAAGCGCAAGGCCGGCCGCAAGAAGCCTGACGCCGCCAAAGGCCGCGAGGCGCCACGCAGTCGCAAGCAGGCGAAAGGCAATCAATAGCGGCGGCCAGCCGCTTTCCATTTTTTCGTCACTCCTCGGTGCAGCGCGCGAATGTGCCTCGCCGATCCATCCACGCACGCAGGAAGAACAAGAATGGCAAGAATGTCTTGGGTCGGCCGAACGGCACTGCTCACCGCGGCATTGCTGCTTGGCGGGCCAGCTCTCCCGCAATCCAGCACCACCACGCAGACCTTCCAGGTCCGCGGCCATCCGGATGCGAGCGTGGAACTCTTGACGGACGGCTGCGTGGTGGTGAACGGCTATCCCGCGAAGGGCACGCCGAAGCTGCTGCGGGAAGGCGAGAAGACAACGCTCGTGCTGCGCACCGAGAAGGACCAGACGGAGGACGTGTGGGTCCTCGCGCAAACCGGCAGCAAGGCTGCCTCGCCGACCGCTTGCGAGTCGCCGGTCCAGAAGAACTTCCTGGTCACTCTTCGCCACAGCCCCGAAGTCTCGCAGGAGGCTTTGGCCACGTCGTTCAACGTGCTCGTCGCCGCGCTGGTACTTGCGCTGCTGCTGGAAAGCGCGTTCGCGCTAATCTTCAACTGGCGTGTGTTCCAGATCTACGTGACGGGCAAGGCCTGGCGCACGCCGATCATGCTAGCGAGCGCCTGGCTGATCGTGCGCACATTCAACTTCGACCTCATGGCAGCGTTGATGGCTGCGTACTATCCTGGGGCCGGCGTGAAACCGGGCCACGGGTGGCACACATCGCTGCTCACCGCCATGATCTTGGCCGGCGGAAGCGCGGGGGTGAACAGGATCCTAACCACGCTTGGATTCCGCTCCCAACTGATCAAGGACGAGCCGAAGGAAGAACTCAAGAAAGCGGGAGCCGCATGGGTGGCCGTGAAGGTGACTTCCGATGCGCAGGCACGCGTCCAGCGCACAGAGGTGACTGCGCCTGCCAACGCGGCGGACATCCCGGTGCTCGTTGGCCTAACGAAGGCGAGGAAGCCCTCGCTGCGGGAAATCTTCTTCGGTGATTCGGACCGCGTTCCCACGTCCGGTGGCGTCAAGCTGGACGCAGACAAGTTCTACCAGCTATCCGTGGTGTTGCCGGACAAGACGGTGTATGACCTGCAGGGCACGAAGATCGCCACCCACGCCGATGCCCCGGTGTACCGCTTCGCGCCAGGGGCGACCATCGATTTTCGCGTCACCCTTTCTTCTGCCTCATAAAAAGGCTGCCAATGAAAGATCTCTATAACGGGTTCGCGTTGAAGAGGGGCGATGACGACCGGAACAGAATGTACGAAGGTATAGAGCGGAGGCCCGCTGAAATTGGTGCCGGCAAACACATTGCCTCATTGCGGGGTGACCTAGTGGAATTGGGGTTCTTCCTGGCGCGAGAGAAGGCGGGAGAATCCACGGAGATGTTCGACCGCTGGCTGGAAGAGGCCGTGCGTGAGTTCCAAGTCATGGCCCGCCAGCCCACCGTGGCGTGCGAACGGGCTGAACCTGCGGGTGGCGGAAATTACCTCCTCCGACTTGCGTCGGTGGACGTGCCCCCCAACGACCGATATCCGTTGTCGTCATCCAGCGCCGTCGATCGCTTTGCATCCGGCGTTGTCAATCAGACCACCCGCCGACTGATCGCTGAGTGGAAGGCAAGACGCTGGCGCAATCCATGGGTGATCGCCGAGTGGGTCGTGCCAGAGGCGCCCAAGAAGCCGAAGAAGACATTGAAGACGTCGGCGCCGACACCCGCTCCGCCCGTGGGGTACAAGGTCGGTCCCCGTGTCCTCGCTCGGCATGACCTCACGGTCACGGGACGTACCCCACGCATCGCCGGGGAAGTCTTCCTGCATGACTTCTCGGACCGCTATTTAAAGGTGGACGACCCCTCCAAGCCGGACCCGCGGTTCTATCTCGGCAAGGAAAGGTCCTACGGGCTGCGACGGGGGCCCACTGGCTGGCTGGGCTTGCCCGACACGCAGGAAAAGCTGATCAAGGTCACCCCTGCGCTGCTCACGGGCGAGGACATTGCGGACCCCGAGTCCGCTGCGGCATCCACTTTCAGGGCGGTCGCCGCTCTGGCGAGCATCGAAGTCAGCCATGGCTTCCAGTACGTCAACGGATACGACCTCGCGTGCCTTTCCGGCGGTGTCTGCCACTTCACGCTGATCATGCCGGACTTCAAGAGGGTCCAGCGCGTTCACCCCGGCGAGTTGGCCGGCCTGATGGCCCTGATGGAGAAGACGGCGGCGGACGAGTTCGATACTTTCCTGGGCGAGTTCGGGCTGCGACCGCAGACCGCATGGGGGGACGACGGCGGCGACCTTCTCAACCCGGTCACGGGGATCTGGGCGAGCGTCCCCTGCCGTGAAACCGCGGATGCGGCCCGAGGACAACCCGTCGACGATCGCAGTGAAGCCGACGTCCTCCAGAGCTGGCAGTGGCTTGCGCGCTTCACCATGCTCGCCTGGGTGGCGCCCGCCTACGCCGCATGCAATTGGGACCTGGCACGGATGCGGCTGCGGCGGATCGGCGCACTGCCAATCGGCGGCACCTTCGCCAAGGACTGGACCATCGGGACGGTGTTCTCGTCCGAGCGCCTGACAGCCAAGCTCCTGCGGGCGCATGTCCATGCATCGTCGCGGTTGGCAGGCCGGGAAGCTGCGGACAAGCCTCCCCAGTGCAAGCCGTGGATCCATAAGCTGCTTGACAAGACCCTGACCGCCGACGAGATCAAGCAAGGTCCCGCCAAGTGGAAACAAACCGTGCTCACCCGGCTGGACCTTGCGCTGGACAAGAGCCTGAAGCAGTACGCCGACCGCAAGGACAAGAAGGGCCGCTTGATCAAGGGCGACTTCCCGCGCATCACCGCCTGGGCATGGAGGGGCCGGCCGCTGAGCAATGCGCCCCGCAGCTTCCAGCTGGACACGTCGGACCTATGAACTTGCACCGCCAGGAGAACCAGATGCCTCGCCTTGCCCTTGCCTCGGCCTTCCTGGCAGCCTTGCTGGCCGGTTGCACCACGCCAAGTGTCGACCGGGGATTCGTGGTGCGCTCCGACCTGCGCACCACCGACTGCGAGGGCAACGCATCTCCTGAAGACATCCATGCGACGCCGGGGAGCTCGGACCCGTTCAACTTCCTGAACCTCAGGGAGAACCCGCTGCGCGCCGAGGGACAGCCGGATCGACGGCCCCGGGTCCGGGATTGCACCAAGCCGGCCGGGGAGGTGCCGCGCACCGCCGGCCTGGCATTGAAGCGAGGCGATACCTTGTACCTGGGAACGGGCGCGGTCGGTCCGGCCTTCCAGGCCAACAACCTTCCAAGCCCGGTCCACGCACCCGCCGCGCTGGCAGGGCCCGCGATGGTCACGCTGCGCAGCGTGCATCCCACTGCCGGCCGGCTCTATGCCGAGGAAGACATGCTGCTCGCGGCAGCACTGTCGATGGCGCGTGCGCAAGGCGTGGCGACCAGCACCGCCCTCGCGAACACCCTCGACCGGCAACAGGTGCTGTTGTGGAACACCCTGGTGGATCACCTGCGCCTGTGGCGCAGTTCCGTGGGCAACCGGCCGCCGGGCGAACGGCCGGCGCTCGCCTTGCTGGTCGACCACGCGAGCTGGTGCCTCGACGTAAGGTCCCGGCTCGGTGCCGACGGCGTCGACGGCACCGAGCTCACGAGATTCTTCTCGGGCAGGGGAGGCGACTGCCCCGGCGGCGGGGACCCGCGCACCCACATCGAATTCAGCCGGAGAGCCAGTCCGGCGCGCAACGCGGTGCAGGCCATCGCCTCGGCGCCGATGCCTTCCGGCGGTTATTTCCCCAGCCCGCACGCGCTCGCGCTGTTCACGCAGGTCACCGTCGACCTGCACGGTGCACGGATCGGCGCGAACGACCGTGCTTCCTCCACCGGTGCGTGGACGTTGCTGGACTGGCAACAGGCCGACATCTGCAGGGACAACGAGGGAAAACCGCTGAAGCTGGCTGCATTCCGGATGCGCGACGGGCACTGGGTCCATGTCAAGCAGCCGGCGGATGCTGAAGCGACGGTCGGCCTGCGCCTGGTCTTCACCCAAACGCTGCAGGCCCGCGAGTTCTTCGACAAAGGGCATTGGTCGCAGCGCTGGAAACGGGTGCTCGACACTGAGGACCTCGACAAGCTGTACCCCCGCGATCTCAGCGCGGTCCGCTGGAGCGGCGAGCCGGCGGACCTGGCAATGTGCCTGATCGGCTCGACGCGGTAGAAGCCCATGGCAAAGCTAGACCTGTTCGGGGAAACGCTGGACTTGCCGGCTGCGGGCTTCAAGGGCCCGCTCGGGGGCTTGGCCAACCAGCTGGTGGCCAGCGTCTCGCCGGGAGCCGGTGGCCTTTCCGACGTGCGTTGCGAGTTCGATGGGCGTCTGCCACTCGGCTCGCTGGAACCCATCGCGTTCGTATTGCATTGCGAGGTGGCGGACGGGCGCTACCGTCCGCGTCGGGTCACGCTGAAGACCGCTGGCCGTCTCCTGGTCGACGATCGCCTGGGTTTCCCGGCCCTCGACACATGGGTCATCGGCGCTGCGGTGTCGCGGCGTCAGGGCCAGAGCGTCCTGCTGCACACCGACATGCGCATGGCCAAGCCTTTGCTGGACCGGCTGACGTCCGGAACGGCGGTGACGGTGGACGCGAGCAGCTATGCCGACGACGACTTTTGGATCAGTGCGGACTTCCGCGGCAAATCGTTCCATTTCGAGCCGATGGGCGGCGCACGGCTTTCGGTCAAGCACTTCTACGAGCAAGGCGGCCGGTTCGATAGTGACCAGTCCGTTCCCATGGCGGCAGTGCAGGTCACGCGGGATCGCATCACGGTCGCCGGTCGCACCGATCGCCTTTACGTTCACGGCGACCTCGTGGACAAGCGCCCCCGGACGACCAGCAACGACGTCTTCTTCCAGCATGTGCTCGTCAATGGCGAGCTGCAGTTCTCCGCGCCGCTGGACGATCCCGCACGGGTCCACCTGAAGTGGTCGTCCGTGGCGGGATCGAGCGAGCCGCCGGTGCTGCTCGCGCTGCGGTGGCGGGACGAGAACGGCCACCCGCTTGCCTTCCAGCCCGGGTCGGGCGACTTCACGCTCGGTGAGCGCAGCGGGTTCAATTTCACGGTGCCCGACGGCACCGACGCGGACCTGATCGAACTGGCCAACCACACCGTCGGCGTGACGGCGGCGGCGGGCCAGGCGTGGGTGCTGCGCGCGCTCGATCCCGTGGCCCACTACCGCTGGGACGACGAGACGCATGTGCAGTATGGCCCGGTGCGCCTGTCGCCCGGCGCGCCCATGGAGATCCACGGCATGGCCTCCGGCGTCGTGCTGCAGACGCCCGCGAAGTCAGGCGAGGGGGGGCTGGCGTGCGACTTTAGCTGCGCCGAAGTGAAGGACGCGCAGGGCCGTGTCATCGCGTGGCTGCCCGAGATCGCCCTCGGGGGCGACGGTCCTGAGTGGGCGTTGCAGGCGTTCCTAGAAGAAAAAGACAGCCGTGCCGGCGCGGCATTGTCGAAACGGCAGGCGAGCGCCAAGCCGGGTGCCCGCGGTCCGACGCTTCCCCTGGTCGACGCCATGGCCGTCGGCATGAACCTGCTCCCGCCCGCAGCAGGCAGCGTCCCGTATCAGGGCCTGGTGTTCGGCGCCCTGGGGAAGTGGCTGGGCGGGCATGACGAGCAGTTCGTGGGCCGGTCACCGGCGTGGCTCGCTTCGCCGGCGGTGCTGGCCGAAGCGCCCCAGGCGCATCTCACCGGCTTCGCGCTGGTGCCCCGGAGGGAGGGGCTCGGACGCGTCGTCGGGCAACTGCGGGCGTCGGGATGCCTCGACGAGCTGGTCCCCGCATCCCCAACCCTCCTCGACGTCCCTGCGGGCCCGGTGGCGCTCGCAGGTGAGGCGGCCCCAGCGCATGCGACCGGCTATGTCCACGGCCTGCAGGTGGACGACCAATTCGACGCGAAACTCCAGGAGATCGAACAGCGGTTGTCCCAGGCGCCGGTCTGGAACCAAGCCTGGGTCCGGCTGATGAACCAGTGGGTGACGCCTGACGCCGACATCCGGGCGGCGCTGGACGAAGTGCGCAGGCTGATGAACGTCAGGTCGTCGCTGCCGCCACCGCTGCCCGAAGAGTGGTCCGAAGACGTCGACCTCCAGCCGTGGCTCGACCTGAAGGATCGGGCCTGGGAGATGGCGTCCATGGGGGACCTGGACGACATCGAGGCGTTCGAGGGCGAAGGCTTCGCCGACGTGCTGGACGGGATGCACGTCGAGGAATTCGCGGCCGTCTGCCTGCTCGCCGCGGCGGATGTCGCGGACGAATCGGCGGCTCCTTTCGTGCCGCTGGTGCGCTGGCTCGATTCGCCGATGGGCCCCGACTTGTTCCGCAGGGTCGTTCGCCTGCTCCTGTCTGCATTGGCGCCCGGTGCGCACGCACGGTTCGAGAAGCTGGTGCAACAGTGCACCGCGGCCGGCCTGCAGCTACAGCAATTCTGCGAGCGCCTGCTCGGCGCCCCGTTCCTGGCCCAGGCCGGCCACCTGCTGGGGAACCTGGAGGGCATCCTCACCGACCTCGGGCTCGCGGACGCGGCGATCCTGCAGCAGATCCGCGATGCGTGGGAAACCGGTTCCTCGGCCGCCCTCAAGGCACTGAAGGACCGGTTCGGCCCCGTCCTGACCGACGATCTCCTGGACCGCATCGCCGCCGATGCCGACGATGCGCGCAAGCTCGTGGCGGCGCTGGGCGAAGCGGGAATCGCCGTCCACGACCTGGCGGACCTGCTCCGCAGACCGCCCGAGTACCTGTTCGCCACGCGCCGTTTCGCTTCGCTGGGCGCCAACTGGGACAAGGCGATGCGGCTGTGGAGCGGGCGATTCGGCCTGGCCCACCTGGCCGAGGGACTCGACTGGAACTTCTTCCTCGGCGACTCGTCGACGATCATCGTCAAGCTGGGCAACCGCAGGCCCATCGATGCCCTGCTGCAGGAGGCGCACGACCGATTCAGGAACGACGCGCGTCCGGATCCGCTCGGGCTGGCGGGCCTGGATCCCCGGGACAAGACCGTCGAAGGCGGACTCAAGCTGCTGCGCAGGAAGTTCGGCCCCGCGCTGCTCTCGCCCTCCTGGATCGGCCTGCTGATCCTGCGGCCTACCGCGGACATCAGCGAAGACCTGAAGATGCGCGACCTGTGCGGGCTAGAGTACATCGACCTCCTGTACGTCGCGGTGAGCGGCCGACCGCTCGAAGACGGCCGACTGGACGTGACGGCTGCGATCGAAAGCCGGTCGGAGGAAGAGGCGGTTGCCGAACTCAAGGGCCGTCCGCCCGAGGAATGGCATGGGGATGTGGACTTTGGCCTCACCCGGTTCTCGGTGAACATCCGCCGTTCGGTGTTCGATGCGGCCGACATCGCCTTCCAGCTGCGGGTGAAGAACCTGCTGGGCAAGGAGCACCCCAAGGGCCCGCAGGCCTCCGGCGTGCAGACGATCACGATCCGCGGGACGCTGCCCCCCGCCGACCCGGCCAAGCCCGACAAGGCCCGCGACATCCAGTTGGCAGCCGTGCTGGAGCCGCCGAAGGAGGTCCCGGTCAAACTGCTCTGCTTCGACCATGTCCTGTTCGCGGGCCTGCGCGTCGGCACCCGCGACGGCCGCACCTTCCTCGACATCGATGCGGACATCAAGTTCCGCGAGATGTCCGATGACGGCTATCCGGACTTCTTCCAATCTATCGAGCAGCTGAAGCTGCGCGGCTTCCGTATCGGGTTGCCGTCCCTCCAGCCGGGCGAGGGGCGCAGCATCGGCGAAGCCATCGGCCTCGATTTCGAATGGCCGTCGGTGGAGTTCTCCATGCCGCGCGCACGCGGGCTGCAGCTGTTCGGGCTGGAAGTCACGCCCATCTCGCTGGGCATCCTGCGCGACGCCGACGCGCAGTGGGATGCCTTCCGGGAGAAGTTTCTCGACATCGACAACTGGCAACTGCCGGCTCTCGGGCAGCACAAGATCGAGGTGCCGCACGTCCGCTTTCGCGCCGCATTCGGCTCCCTGCCGGCGCTCGGGGTGGCGGGCAAGCTGAGTTTCGACTTGGTGTTCGGCCTGCTGGTCAAGGACGGCAAGCCCGAGCGCCCGTTCATCGCGGTCGACGGCGTCGCGGGCAAGAAGATCACCATCGACCTGTTCCGGCTGATCACGATCACGATCGATCAGCTGATCTTCAAGCGCAACTGGACATTCAAGCTGGATGGCCACCCCGAGATGAAGGCCTCTGGCTTGGTCGTGGACCGGGCCGAGCTGAAGATCCTCAACTGGAACCCTTTCGGAGAGGGCGCCCACCTCAGCCTAGCGAACTTCCATCGGACGGATCAGAACGAGGAGTACCAGCGGCACGGTTTCGTCGCCGGCTACGAGAAGAAGAAGAACAAGGGCACCTCGTCGAAAGGCTTCGTCAAGGTGCACTGGATCGTCCTGGGTCAGAACATTGAGTTGCGCAAAGAAGCCTACGACTACCTGCTGTCGAGCGGGTCGGCGGCGGCTCTCCCCGGCACGGAGACGGAGTCGCTGCTGACCGAGCTCCTGGTCTACCAGGACGCGGAAGACAAGAACGCGCAGCTGCCGGAAGGCAAGCGGAAGAAGCGCGAGCTCGTGGAAGGCCAGCTCGCCGCGACTTTCACCAAGCGTCCCAGCTGGCTGTTCGGCATTTCCTTCAGCCTGGGTGACATCCTCGAGCTAGGCAACTTAGTGCTGCACGACCAGCACTACTACGGCATCCGCCTGCGCGACCGGCGCTGGGTAGCCGCCGTGTTCGGACAGGACACGATCGAGTTCGCGTACATCCCTGGGGCCCGTCGCGAACTGGACCGCTTCCGCACCAACCTGCGCGTGCCGCTGCTGGACATGCTGGGGCCGATGACCAGCGGCGAGGTCGCGCTCGAATGGGCGGTCAACTGGGATTTCCTGATCGACATTGGGTTCCCGTGGAAGACGGCCGCGGGCCACAACTGGTTCCGCGCGTTCTCACTGCCCGTCGGCACCTACGAAGGCAAGTTCGGCTTCTTTCTGGAGAAGAAGACGACCTACGACGTGGTGCCGGACAAAGAAGTCCTGATGCTCGGTTGCGGTGCGGCCTTCTACGTTGGCCTGTATGCCGGCTACGGCAACAGGGTGGCCTACGTGAAGGCCGGCATCGGCATCTTCGGTATGTACGAAGGCCGCTTCTGGCTTAAGAACGCCAACCTGAGCAAGCCGGAAACGCTGCTGAAGTCCACCATCGTGCGGATGGAGGTCAGCGGGACCATCGGCATCTTCGCCTATGCCGAGGGACGCATCGAGGTTTGGATCCTGTCGGCGTCGTTCCGCGCCTGGGCGGAGGCCTCCATGACCTCCACCATCACCTATGTGCCGGGGGGCACGTGCGCGGTGGGCTACAGCGCGCTGCTCGCCGCGGGCTATTCGGCCTCGGTCAAGGTGGGGTCCGGGTGGTTCAGCTGGACTTTCAGGGTTTCGGGATCGGTGGAGATGTCCGTCTCCGGACGGCTCCTACTCGCATGACCGCAATAGGGACGCCCAAAAGATGACGAAGCCGATCATCGCTGTCGCGATCGACATTTTTTCCCCAGGGGCATATCGCGCCCCCGCGTGGCCGGCCGAACTCGGCCCGGCGCCGGGGTTCCTGGAGGACTACGCCCATGAGAAGGACTACGTCTACGTGGTCCTCCAGCCGCTGCTCTTCCGGGGCGCGGCAGACGCAGCGAAGGGATTCGCGGTCGCCGCGGCAGTCGACCCCGCAGACTACTTCAAGCCCGGTCGCAAGCTCGATGCAGGCGACGTGGTGTTCGCCGACCAGGCGATGGCGCAGAGCCTGCCCGCGGGCGTGGAGGCCGTGCCCACCTCGCTGCCGCCGGGGACACGCATCTCCCTGGAGCTGATGCGCGGCAACGCGCCGTTGTGGACCTCGTCGCAGAGGGAGATCGGGCCGGCGGGCCAGCAGCAGGTGCCGCCTTCGCCGTTCCTGGTCGCGCTGGACGAATGGCCGGCGCTTGCGTCGCTTAACTTCGCCCACCCCTTGGCGAACGCGTTCTCCGAGCTGGATGCCTCGCAACGTGAGCAGGTCTACGTGTGGCTCACTGCCGTGGCGATGGATCTCCTTCGGTACAAGAAGGACCCGGGATCCCTCAGCCCCGCCCAAGCAGATGCGCTTGCCCTACTGGGGCTGGAGATTCCCGAGCCGACGCCTGCGGAGATGCGCAGGCACCTGGTGGACGCGTCGCGTGGCGAAAGGATGTACGACCGCCTGCTGCTCGACGATCCGGCGCAGCAGAAGGAACTGCGGCTGTCCGCTCCGCGCTTCAAGGTCGTCGATGCGGGCGCGTTCGCCAGGAGGGTCCGGGCCGAGGTCGGCGCCAGCCTGCCTGACAACTCGACGCACGCGAGCTACCTTCACGTGTGGTGGCACGCGATGTGCAAGGAGGCCGCGCGCACGGGGACCAGTGAAGCCTGGGCCGACATCACCCACCCCAGCGAACTCGCGGGCGCGCTCGGGCGGTACTTCGGCTTCGGTGAAAGGCTGCGCTGGCCGCTGCCGGCCTTCGACGTCACGTCCTCGTCGAACGAGGTCTTCATGGTTCCGCGTGGACAGT
>Ga0058867_1005946_pt1 | contig 11399 bp, 21 predicted proteins | sample TNRReaAerobicRNA_FD_59632 | JGI IMG/M metagenome (GOLD analysis project Ga0058867, IMG submission 59632) | Wastewater treatment Type I Accumulibacter community from EBPR Bioreactor in Madison, WI, USA - TNR Reactor, Time E -22min-Aerobic_ RNA... | ecosystem: Engineered > Bioreactor > EBPR >... | reverse complement strand
GTCTTTGCTCCTGATATGTATCATGTATCATTTTACCTGTTTACACAGAGGCGCCCGGCGCAGGTTGCTGGCGGCCTGATATGCGTCCCGTTTTCATTAAACCATCGTACCTGCGCATCAGCAAGTGGCTTTCTATTTGTTGTAAAGTATCTAATATAACACCCACACCTATCAGCATTGAAGTACCACCGTAGAATGATGCGAAACCACTGGTTACACCCAGTAAAGCTGCGATACCAGGCAGGATACCTGCAAGTGCCAGGAATATAGCACCGGGAAGCGTAATGCGGTCCATAATGGTGGCAATATAGTTGGCTGTCGGCTCGCCCGGTTTTACGCCCGGTATGAAACTGTTATTACGTTTCAGGTTATCGGCCATTTCAGTGGGGTTAAATATCAATGCGGTATAGAAATAAGTAAAGGCGATTACCAGTACTGCATATATCAGGTTGTACGGCGCAGATGTATAGTCAGACAATGACCTTACAAATCCCTGTGCTGTTTCGTTGTCGGTAAAACCAATCAATGTAGCAGGTATAAACATAATAGCCTGAGCGAAGATAATCGGCATTACACCGGCAGAGTTTACTTTCAAAGGAATAAAATCGCGTGAACCACCTGCTATTTCGCGGGCTGCATTACTACTGCCTATTACACGGCGTGCATAGTTCAGCGGTATTTTACGGATACCCTGAGTCAGCAATATCAGGCCAACAATCACAGCGATAAAGAATGCCATTTCCAGCAGGAATATCAGCAATCCGCCGCCACCACCAAGGTTTTTGGCAGCAAACTCCTGCATTACAGATTCGGGCAGGCGGGCGAAGATACCCACCATAATCAGCAGGGAAACACCATTACCTATACCACGGTCTGTGATTTTTTCTCCCAGCCACATTACAAACAATGTACCGGCAGTTAACACCACCACTGTAGATAACCAGAACATGAACGTACCAAACTCAGGAACGATAGCCGCAGCACTCTGCGTGCGCAGATAGGCCACATAAGCACTTGCCTGAAAAGCTGTAACCAGAACTGTAAGGTACCTTGTATATTGGTTTACTTTGCGGCGGCCACTTTCTTCTTTCTGTAATTTAGATATCTGTGGAACCACTATACCCGCGAGCTGCATAAAGATAGAAGCGGAGATATATGGCATAACACCTAATGCAAAAATGGACGCACGGCTGAACGAACCGCCGGCAAACATATTGAACAGGCCTAAGAGGCCATCCTGGCTACCTTCTAAAGCAAGAACCTGGGGGTCGATACCCGGCAATACCACATAGCTACCTATACGGTATATCAAAATCAGTATCAGAGTATATACAATACGCTTACGGAGTTCATCAATACTCCAGATGTTCTTAAGCGTGGTTATGAGTTTCTTCACAGGGAACTATTGTTAATCAAAAATGAAATGCGAATAAACGATAAAAGACGCATTTTACCAAATGCGTCCTTCTATCCGGAAATTAGTTACAGCAATTCTAAAGTGCTGCCAGATGCTTCGATAGCTTGTTTGGCTTTTTCGCTTACAGCGTTTACCTTAAATGGTATCTTCGCTTTCAGCTCGCCGGTACCCAGTATCTTAACTACTGCAGTACGGTTTACCAAACCATTTATATAAAGTGTATCCAGGGAAAACTCTTTTATTTCGTATTTCTCAATCAGGAAATCTATATCACCCAGGTTAAACACCTTGTACTCTACCCTGTTCCTGTTTTTGAAACCACGTTTTGGCATACGGCGCTGAATTGGCATCTGCCCGCCTTCGTGTCCTTTTTTAGACTGGTAACCTGTACGTGCCTGCTGGCCTTTGTTACCTTTACCAGATGTAGAGCCAGAGCCGCTACCTTCACCACGGCCAATACGCCTGCCGTTTTTTACTGCACCTGCAGCCGGTTTTAAATTGTGTAATTGCATTTGTTACAATTTTTGAACTTTCGCGGAATGTGAAAACCGCTCGCAGTTATGATTAAAAAAACTATTTTACTTCTTCAACAGTCACCAGGTGGCTCACGGTTCTCACCATGCCCAATACCTGGGGAGTGCCTTCTACTTCTACAGTAGCCTGCATCTTGCGCAAACCGAGCGCCTTAAGCGTACGCTTTTGGTTTTCGGGGCGGTCAATGCCACTTTTAATCTGCTTTATTCTCAATTTAGCCATGACGCTATTTATTGTACAATTAGTTAATATTCAATTAGTTAATGCCCTTACCTGCACTTATCCGTTAAACACTTTCTTCAGGCTTACATTGCGGTCTTTAGCAACACGTACCGGCTCGCGCAATTGCGCAAGTGCGAGGAATGTAGCTTTTACCACGTTGTGCGGATTAGCAGAACCCAGGTTTTTAGACAGAACGTCGGTAATACCTGCAGACTCTAATACAGCCCTCATGCTACCACCTGCGATAACACCCGTACCGTGAGCGGCTGGTTTTATCAGCACCTTTGCAGCACCTTCTTTGGCAAACTGTACGTGAGGAATAGTACCGTGCAATACAGGAACCTTAATCAGGTTCTTTTTAGCATCGTCTATGCCTTTAGTTATTGCCTCCTGTACCTCTTTGGCTTTACCCAAACCATGGCCTACAACACCTGCACCGTTACCTACAACCACCAGGGCTGAGAAACTGAAAGCACGTCCACCCTTAGTTGTCTTCACAACACGGTTGATGGATACTACTTTCTCCGTCAAATCCAGGTCTCCGGCTTTAATACGACTTATGTTTACTTTTGACATCAGTTACTTTATAGAAAAAAGTTCAAGAATAGTTTTACTTAGAATTTAAGGCCTCCTTCGCGTGCTCCGTCTGCAACAGACTTTACACGGCCATGATACAAATAACCACCGCGGTCGAACACGCATTTTTCAATGCCCAGTGCCAACGCTTTCTGTGCAAGTATTTTACCAACAATTGCAGATTTCTCCACTTTGTTGCCTGCATGTGCTACTACGTCTTTTTGACGAGAGCTTGCTGATGCAAGGGTTGTTCCTGTTGCGTCATCTATCAGTTGTGCATAGATGTCTTTATTGCTGCGAAATACAGACAAACGTGGTTTATGAGCAACACCTTTTACCCTTACACGTATGCGCCAGCGTAATTTCTGGCGGCGTACTACTTTTTTATCAAGAGCCATAATCTTCTTTTTTTGCGGGCTTCCCGTTTTGGCGGGAGCTACCGGAGTTATTATTTAGTATTCAAAAAGGCTTCCGCCCTTACGGGCGGAAACCGGTTATTTATTATTTACCTGCAGATTTACCAGCCTTACGACGTACAATCTCATTAGTGTAACGTACACCCTTGCCTTTGTATGGTTCAGGCTTACGCATGCTACGTATTTTTGCAGCTACTGCACCTAACAACTGTTTGTCTATCGACTCCAGTATGATTTTCGGTGGCACACCTTTTTCCATTTTCGCATCACCTTTCACTTCTTTAGGAAGGTCGAATATGATGTTGTGAGAATATCCTAAAGACATATCCAGTATCTGGCCTGTGATGGCTGCACGAAAACCCACACCCACCAGGTCCAGTTCTTTCTTAAAGCCTTCAGTAACACCGGTTACCATGTTTGCCAGCAAAGCGCGTGTCAAACCATGTACCGCACGGTGGCGTATCTGGTCTGTAGGGCGTTTTACTATTACTTCGCCTGCATTCACCTCAACTGTAAGGTCGCGGTCAACTGTTTGTTTCAATTCGCCCTTTGGGCCTTTTACCGTAACTACATTATCTGCACCTACAGAGAATGTTACGCCATTCGGCACTGTTATCGGGTTTCTTCCTATACGAGACATATTTCTCTTTGTTTATGTTGTTTGAAGCAGACCGGTCAGCCTTGTATAGGCATGGCTTAATGTATCCGCCTCGATTAATTTATTAATAAATTGCTGCCATTACTTCTCCGCCGATGTTCTGCGTACGTGCTTCTTTATCTGTCATCAAACCTTTTGATGTAGAAACGATAGCTATACCCAGGCCACTCATTATACGTGGAAGCTGCTCTGGTTTTGAATACTGGCGCAAACCCGGACGGCTAACTCTTTCTAATGATTTGATAGCCGGCTCTTTGGTTTCTGCATTGTATTTCAATGCTATTTTGATGATGCCTTGTTTGTTGTCATCTTCAAATTTGTATTTCAGGATATAGCCTTTTTCGTAAAGGATTTCCGTCATACGCTTCTTGGTGTTTGAAGCAGGAATATCTACTGTACGGTGACGCGCCATTTGTGCGTTACGGATACGGGTTAAAAAGTCTGCTATCGGATCTGTTACCATTTTTTGTACTAAGATTTGTAAATTTTATAATTGTAACCGGTTTCAACACCCATTGGCGTTGACCTGGCCACGTTTCTTTAATTACCAGCTGGCTTTACGTACACCCGGTATTTTGCCATCCAACGCCATATCGCGGAAAATGTTACGGCACATACCAAAGTGGCGCATATAGCCTCTCGGACGGCCTGTTAACTGGCAACGGTTTTTAAGGCGCACAGGTGATGCATTCCTTGGAAGTTGATCCAGGCCTGCATAATCTCCTGCTGCTTTAAGTGCCGCACGCTTCTCAGCGTACTGGGCAACCATCTTTTCGCGCTTGCGTTGACGGGCTTTTACTGATTCTCTTGCCATTTATTGTTCTTTACTTAATTAGTTGTTTTCTGTTTCTTTTTTCACATTCTTAAACGGTAAGCCTATCACTTTTAGCAATTCGTATGCTTCTTCGTTAGTTTTTGCCGTTGTTACGAATGTTATATCCATACCACTGATACGGTTTACTTTATCAATGTCTATCTCAGGATATATGATTTGCTCTGTAATACCCATAGTGTAGTTACCGCGGCCATCAAACGATTTGTCGTTGATACCTTTGAAGTCACGCACACGTGGCAGGGTTATCGCGATAAAACGATCAAGGAACTCATACATTTTAGTACCGCGCAATGTAACTCTACAGCCGATTGGCATGTTTTTACGCAGCTTAAAGTTAGAGATATCCTTTTTAGACATGGTAGGCACTGCTTTCTGGCCTGTAACCAGCGACATTTCGCCTATCGCGTCATCTATCAGTTTCTTGTCAGACACAGAGCCTTTAACACCCTGGTTCAAACATATTTTTACCAGGCGGGGACACTCCATTACAGAAGTGTAGCCAAATTTCTTCATCATTGCGGGCACCACCTCATCTCTGTATTGCTGGCGCAAACGTGGGATATATTCTGCAGTTTTCATTATTTAATTACCTCCCCTGATTTTTTAGATATACGTACAAAACTACCTTCTGTGCGCTCACGTTTGATACGTGCAGGTGCTTTAGCTTTCACATCCCACAACATTACATTGGAGATATGTATAGGCGCCTCCTGCTTAACGATACCACCCTGTGGGTTTTGCGCGTCAGGCTTGTTGTGCTTGGTGATGATGTTCACACCTTCAATAAGCACACGGCTTTTCTGAGGATACACAGCCAGCACTTTGCGGGCTTTTGTGCGGTCCTTATCATTACCGGCTATAACTACTACGTTATCGCCTTTCTTGATATTCAACTTCGGTTTAAATCTACTTTTCACAATACTTATGAATTAACTGTTGCTCGATACATACCCGAAAAACGGGCTGCAAAGGTACAACAAATTTTATAATACTTCTGGCGCCAGGGAAACTATTTTCATATACCCTTTGTCACGTAATTCACGTGCAACCGGTCCGAAAATACGCGTGCCACGGGGCTCATCAGCGTTGTTAAGCAGTACTACTGCATTATCGTCAAAGTTGATATAAGAACCATCTTTACGACGTAATTTCTTCTTGGTACGGACGATAACAGCTTTAGAAACAGTTCCTTTCTTCATAGCGCCACCGGGCAAAGAATCTTTAACCGTAACCACTATTTTATCGCCTACACCGGCATAATCCTGTCCGGAATTGCCCAGTACACGGATACAAAGGACTTCCTTCGCACCACTATTATCGGCTACATTGAGCCTGGACTCTTGTTGTATCATCTATAATAAGATTACTTAGCTTTTTCAATTATTTCCACCAGGCGCCAGCGTTTTGTTTTGCTCAGCGGGCGCGTTTCCATGATACGTACTGTATCGCCTATACCGGCAACACCTTCTTCATCATGCGCATGGAATTTGTTCGTTTTCTTTACGAATTTACCGTAGATAGGGTGTTTCACTTTACGTTCAACAGTAACAGTAATGGTTTTATCCATCTTGTCGCTGCTCACCAAACCTATACGGGTTTTCCTGCTTTTTCTTTCAATCGTTGTTGACATATCAAATTTTATTAAAAACCTAAAGCTCTTTTACGCTGTTCCGTTTTCATACGGGCTATCGTGCGGCGCAAGTAGCGGATAGAAAGCGGATTTTCAATCGGGTTAACTGCATGGCTGAACTTTAACTTCTTCAGGCGCAGCACTTCTTCAGTTACCCTGCCGTTCAGCGTCTGTTCGTCCAGCGAACGCAAATCGTCAACATTCGATTTTTTTGCCTTTGCCATTGTTGTTATTTATTTATAATTTCTTTAATATTAAGCTCCTACGTAATCGCGGCGCACTACAAATTTTGTTTTGATGGGCAGTTTCTGTGCTGCAAGTTCCAAAGCTTCTTTGGCTACTTTTTCAGGCACACCGTCCAGCTCAAACATGATACGTCCGGGTTTTACTACAGCCGCCCAGAATTCCAGGCTACCTTTACCTTTACCCATCCTTACCTCTGCAGGTTTCCTGGTTATTGGTTTGTCAGGGAAGATGCAAATCCAAACATTACCTTCACGTTTCATGTGGCGGGTCATTGCCTGGCGTGCTGCTTCAATCTGGCGGTTGGTTATCCATTTTGGCTCCAATGCCTTCAATCCGAAAGAACCAAATGATATGGTAGCGCCACGTTGTGCGTTTCCTTTGATTCTCCCCTTATGGGCTTTCCTGTGTTTTACTTTCTTAGGCTGTAACATTGTTACAATATTTTAATTAGTGCTCTTTTAATTATTTCTTTATTAACGACGTCCACCGCGGCCGGCTCCACCGCCACCTCTGCGTTCTCCGCCTCCACCGCCTCTGCGGTCACCGCCACGGTCTCCACCGCCGCGTCCTTCTCCACCACCACGTGGGCTTGGCGCTTCGCCCGGTCCGCCCCTGCGGTCAGAACCTGCAGAGAAGTTAGGGTTTAAATCACGTTTGCCTAAAACCTCACCTTTACATATCCATACTTTGATACCGATTTTACCGTAAACGGTACTGGCGAAGTAGGATGTATAGTCGATGTCCATACGGAAAGTATGCAATGGTGTACGGCCTTGTTTGAACTCTTCAGAACGTGCTATCTCAGCACCATTCAAACGTCCGCCTACTTTTATTTTGATACCCTCTGCACCCATACGCATAGCTGTAGAAATTGCCATTTTGATGGCCCTTTTATAGCTAACACGGCTTTCCAGCTGGCGTGCAATGGTTTCTGCAACTATCTGCGCATCCAGTTCCGGACGACGGATTTCCATGATGTTAATCTGGACATCGTCTTTTCCTGTAAGTTTCTTCAACTCTTCTTTAATACGGTCAACTTCAGAACCACCCTTACCTATGATGATACCGGGTTTTGAAGTATGGATAGTTACAATCAGTTTGCCCAATGTACGCTCGATAACAATACGGGAGATACCGCCTTTGTTGATACGCGCATTCAGGTAAGTACGGATTTTGTGATCCTCCACCAGTTTGTCGGCAAAATCTTTTTTAGCGCCATACCACATAGAGTCCCATCCGCGGATGATACCCAACCTGTTACCTATAGGATTCGCTTTTTGACCCATTCCTTAGTTATTATTAGTTGAATTATTCAGTTTCTTGATTTTGTTTCCCGGCCAGTTGAGCGTTTACAGCATTGCGGCTGTCCACGATTACTGTTACGTGGTTGCTACGCTTGCGTATGCGGTATGCACGGCCCTGTGGGGCTGGTTGCATACGTTTGATAACGCGTGCGCCATCCACCATAATGATCTTTACATACAGATTCGCTTCAGCAACATCAATACCTTCGTTCTTGTTTCCCCAGTTGGCTACGGCGCTAAGCACCAGCTTTTCCAAAGGCACAGAAGGATGTTTTGTGCTGAATTTCAAGGTATTGATAGCCTTTTCTACATCCATACCACGTATGAGGTCTGCAAGCAGACGCATTTTGCGCGGCGATGTAGGATAGTTCCGTAAACGAGCTACAGCTTCCATTGTTTCTTTTTTCTATTTAGCGGCCTGCCAGAAGACAAGACCAAATGTTTATTAGTTATTATTTACTTCCACTATGGCTTTTAAAGTTGCGTGTCGGTGCAAACTCTCCAAGCTTATGACCTACCATGTATTCTGTTACATACACCGGTATAAATTTGTTACCGTTGTGTACTGCCAGGGTGTGACCTACGAAATCCGGCGTGATAGTGGAACGGCGGCTCCACGTCTTGATAACGCCTTTTTTGGCAGAACCATCGTTTACAGCCAGGACCTTGCGCTCCAGCTTAACATCTACATAAGGTCCTTTTTTAATCGAACGAGCCATATTAAATTATTACTTTAAGTATTATAATTTTTTACCGTTTTTGCGCTGAATTATCAATTTATCAGAGCCTTTCAATTTACGTGTCTTTTCACCTTTCGCGTATTTACCTTTACGGCTACGTGGGTGTCCGCCCGAAGAGCGTCCTTCACCACCACCCATCGGGTGATCTACCGGGTTCATCGCTACACCACGTGTGCGTGGGCGGATACCTTTCCAACGGTTACGGCCTGCTTTACCCATTGACTGGAGCGCGTGGTCGCTGTTAGAAACCGTACCAACTGTTGCCATACAAGTGCTTAACACTTTGCGCAGCTCGCCACTTGGCATTTTCAATACACAATATTTTTCTTCTTTCGCGTTCAGTTGTGCATATGTACCTGCAGAACGTGCTATAGAAGCTCCTTTGCCCGGCTGCAACTCAATGTTGTGCACCACAGTACCCAAGGGCATGTTTTTCAGCAACAATGTGTTTCCTACTTCAGGTGGTGCGTTTTCGCCGCTCATTACAGTAGCGCCTACTTCCAGGCCCTGCGGAGCAATGATGTAACGTTTTTCACCATCAGCATAGTTCAGCAATGCTATAAAAGCTGTACGGTTAGGATCGTATTCAATTGTCTTTACCGTAGCAGGTATATTCAGTTTGTTACGTTTGAAGTCTATGATACGATATTTGGTTTTGTTACCGCCACCTATATAGCGCATCGCACGACGTCCGCTCGAGTTACGGCCACCGGTTTTTTTGTCAACTTCCAGCAAGCTTTTCTCAGGCACGTTGGTAGTAACCTCTGCATAAGCGTTACCTATTCTCCAGCGTGTGCCGGCTGTCATCGGTTTATATTTGCGTAATGCCATTTCTTTAGTTCTTTATCAGCTTAGATTGAAAATAAATCTATAGTATCACCTTCTACCAGGGTTACTACTGCTTTTTTATACGATGGTTTAACACCTTTTAATAATCCTGCTTTGGTAAAGCGGCTTTTGTTTTTACCCGGTACAACGATGGTATTCACATCATCTACCTTTACTCCGTAAAACTCTTCCACTGCTTTCTTTACTTCCAGCTTGTTAGCCCTTTTGTCCACTACGAACGTGTAGCGGCCGGAGCGCTCAATCTGCAGGTTTACCTTTTCGGTAATTACCGGCCTTATTAATATATCAGCAGGTTTCATTTTATATAAATTTCAGTTTCTTAATTATAAATTATGCTTCTGTTGTTTCTTCCTCTGTTTCGCTAAAAAGTTTAGCTGCAGATTCAGTAAATATCAACACACCGGCGTTTACAAGGTCGTATGTGTTCAGGTCGCTTAATACACCGGTTTTGTTCGATGATATGTTACGTCCGCTCAGGTACACATTATTATCCATGTCAGGCAGTATGAACAATGATTTCCTTGCACCATTCTGTAGTTTGCTGATGATAGCCGCGAAATCTTTAGTTTTCGGAGCATCCATTTTCAGGTCTTCTACTACTACTATCTTGTTCTCTTTTGCTTTGTGCGCCAGGGCCGACATTTTAGCCAGGTCTTTCACTTTGCGGTTCAGTTTGAAACCATAACCGTGAGGAAGAGGACCGTTAACTGTACCACCACCTTTATATAAAGGGTTGCGGATGTTACCTTTACGCGAGCCACCTGTACCTTTTTGACGGTGCAGTTTCTTGGACGAGCCATGAACCTCTGCACGGGTTTTGGTTTTGTGCGTACCCTGGCGCTGTGCTGCCAGGAATTGCTTCACTGCGAGGTAAATAACATGGTCGTTTGGCTCGATACCGAATATTTCTTCCGGAAGCTCTACGCTACGGCCTGTCTTTTCTCCTTTACTATTTAAAACGTCAACTTGCATGACAATATTAATTCTGAATTAAAACAATTGAACCATTGTGACCCGGAACAGAACCTGTAACTAATATATAGTTCTGATCAGGGAACACTTTCATTACTTTTAAAGCTTTTACTTTAACGCGGTCTCCGCCCATACGGCCGGCCATGCGCATACCTTTAAATACGCGGCTTGGGTATGATGAACCACCAATAGAACCCGGTGCACGCTGACGGTCATGCTGTCCGTGAGAAGCCTCACCAACACCAGAGAATCCGTGGCGTTTTACAACACCCTGGAAACCTTTACCTTTCGTTGTGCCTATTACACTGATTTTTTCGCCTTCGGCAAAAATCTCGCAGGTAATTTCTTCACCAACTTGTTTATCTATGGAACAGTTACGTAATTCTTTTACTACCGATTTGGGAGTCGTGTTTGCTTTCGCAAAGTGATTGAGGAGCGCTTTTGGCGTATTTTTTTCTTTAGCCTCGCCGTAGGCTATTTGCAACGCGTCGTAACCATCGCTTTCAACGGTCTTCTTCTGCGTAACCACACAAGGGCCAGCTTCGATGATAGTACAAGCTACCTGCTTGCCATTAGCATCAAACACACTGGTCATGCCTATTTTTTTGCCAATAATACCTTTCATTGTCATATATTTTAACCAAGCGCCCGGATTGCCTTGTGTGGAGCCGGGATTGGCTGTTTTTCAATTATTGTTAAAGAACTAACCTTACTGTTATGCTTTTATCTCTACTTCTACTCCGCTGGGCAGGTCAAGCTTCGAAAGAGCATCTACTGTGCGTGAAGAAGAAGTATAGATATCCAACAGGCGCTTATGTGTGCACAATTGGAATTGCTCGCGTGCTTTTTTGTTCACGTGCGGCGAGCGCAATACTGTAAAGATCTTCTTCTGTGTTGGCAACGGAATAGGGCCTGTAACCACTGCTCCTGTGTTGCGCACAGTTTTTACTATTTTCTCAGCCGATTTGTCAACCAGGTTATGGTCGTAAGACTTTAGCTT
>Ga0058867_1079095_pt1 | contig 11400 bp, 10 predicted proteins | sample TNRReaAerobicRNA_FD_59632 | JGI IMG/M metagenome (GOLD analysis project Ga0058867, IMG submission 59632) | Wastewater treatment Type I Accumulibacter community from EBPR Bioreactor in Madison, WI, USA - TNR Reactor, Time E -22min-Aerobic_ RNA... | ecosystem: Engineered > Bioreactor > EBPR >... | reverse complement strand
CTATTTTCTTGCTGAATCAATTGAAGTAATTCACTATTAGTCTCCTTGAGGATAATGCTAATGCAGTTGTAGGTTTTCATTATTGACGCTTTTCTAAGGCAAAATTAAGAAAATAAATAATGCAAATGGTATTATCAGGCAAATTTTAGCCAAACCTCACGTTAATCTCGGACAAATTTTCGTCTTTTTTGACATTCGCGGGACGCACAGCTTTTAACTTAACACCCCAAGCTTTCCGAAAATAACGATAAACCGTAGTATAATTCACTATTTTGCCCTCCAAATCCGAAACAAAGTTTTGCAATTCAACAAAACTTTGGAATCCTATTTGGGGATCATCCAAACGCGCTACTACGGATTCAATCGTTGATTTTTTCAATACCGAACTACTCCCCACCGCAGGGCCGGTTTGTGGGCGACGCAAAAAGGCTTCAATGTTCATATAAATGAAACCAAGATGCGACCGTTTTTTGGCTGATCCCAAGCGTCTTGGCAATCGCCAAATAGCTTTGAGCTACGCCTGAAACATAACTTTGCAGGGCTAAAAGTCGTTTCCGAACCGTTGGACTATTTTCTTGCTGAATCAATTGAAGTAATTCAGTATTACTTTCCTTTATAGTAATACTGATGCAGTTGTAGGTTTTCATTGTTGACGCTTTTCTAAGGCAAAATTAAGAAAATAAATAATGCAAATGGTATTACTACCTCAAATATACCGAAACCTTTTTGATACCCCAATATCAATACCCCAATATCTCCGCTAACCGCAGGAGGTTGGCATTCAGTTCGGTGTTATGCTTGATGGCTTGCTCAAAGGGGATGAGGACGGTCTCCCGATGCAGTACCCCCGCCGCGAACCCGCTTTTACCTTCCTTGAGGGCTTCCACCGCCGCTACGCCCAACCGCCCCGCCAGCACCCGATCCATACACGTGGGCGAACCACCCCGCTGAATATGCCCCAGAATCGAGACCTTCGTATCGTATTGTTTGAAACGCTCACCGACCTTGCGGGCTACTTCAAATGCACCGCCGGCATCGTCGCCCTCCGCTACAATGACGATCATCGAACTTTTGCGCCGATTCCAGCCCGACTCCAAGTGCGCGATCAAGGCATCTACATCCGTTTTCGTTTCGGGAACTAAGACGGCATCCGCCCCGCTCCCGATCCCGCTCCGTAAGGCGATAAAGCCCGCATCGCGCCCCATCACTTCCACAAAAAAGAGGCGGTCATGCGAGTCAGCCGTATCGCGGAGGCGGTCAATGGCTTGCATCGCAGTGTTGATTGCCGTATCATAGCCGATGGTGAAATCCGTGCCGTACAGGTCGTTATCAATCGTGCCGGGCGTGCCAATGATCTTCATCTCGGGAAATTCTTGCAGAAAGATTTTCGCACCCGTATAGCTCCCGTCCCCACCGATGACGACGAGACCATCCATACCCCGCTTTTGGAGGTTTTGGAAGGCTTGGGCGCGCCCTTCATAGGTCATAAAACGCGGTGCGCGTGCCGATTTAAGGATCGTTCCGCCCAAGTGGATGATATTTCCCAGCGTTTCGGTATGAAGGGGCAAAAAATCATCGTCCATCAAGCCGTTATAGCCCCGCTTGACTCCCCAAATCTCAATGCCGTGATAATGCCCCGCCTGAACCACTGCCCGAATACAGGCATTCATACCCGGGGAATCCCCGCCCGAACATAGTACCGCTATCTTTTTCATCTTCTTTACACTAAAATATAACTACTGGTATCACTTAACGGGATAAACACCAATTCATGCTTGTTCAAATCAAGGTTGATGCCCATATTTTCCATCGGAATCACGCCCAACAAAGGCTGAACACCGGTCGGCAAAGCCACGCAGTCAACGGTTGCTTCACGGTCGGCAATCTCAATCGTAACATCCCCGTAGATGTGTCGGGTTGAAAAGCCCGTTGCGGTTTGTACGGTTACTTCCCGTTTGAGTTTGAGTCCCAACTGCTTAATGACCTCTTCCGGCAAACATAAATGCGATGCACCCGAATCCGCCAATACATTTTCTAAAGTTAATGCTCTAACGTCCTCCGGTTTCTTCATCTGTTCCTCTGCCAGAATGGTATCTCGGTGATTGATGAGTTTAAGGGTAGTATATACGTGTCCCATATTAAAACGATTTCTTCCACCAAATTTACACCTTTTTGAGGAAAAAGAAAGGCAAACCGTCGGGTGCAACAGCCGTAGCCATGTTGAACTGTCCCGTAGCGGAATCGTTGTACAGGTTAGCGGGTAAGCCCAAATCAACTAACGAGCGTATTTCTTCGCCGGAAGGTTCGGTAAAGTAAATCAATGACGGGATGTTCCAGTTTTGGGTTTGATGGATGCCAATCAGAAGCAAATCATCGGTCATCAACACACCCGTCGGTTCTTGCAGGACGATCCGAAACCCTAACTGCATCCACGTTTGTATCGAAATAAATAAGTTGGTGGTTTGCAGGCTCAATTCCCCGAAACGTCCGCACAAAGCAATAGATGATCCGCTCGGCACAAACACAGTCGCCGGGTCGCGCTCCACCAAGCCGATGCCCACCTGATTCATCCCCCAAATGATGGCTTGTGAAACTTTACCTTTGGTATTGAACTCCTTATGCGCGAAAGTAACGCCCTTACCTTCAAAAAAACGGACACGCTCATCTACGTTCGGACTGAAGTAGGTGATCCCAAAATATCGCTCCTGATCCTGATTGAGGTTGATGACGATGATACCATCCGTCAGGGTCGCCCATGTGTAGGGTTCGGAACTTTTCGCTATGACGCGAAAGCCCAGCAGTTTATAAAACTCCAACGAGGGGGCAATGACGGGAACGCTGATGGTCAGATGTGCTATAGTACCGAGTTGCATAATTTACACTAAGGGCATCAAAGATAATACCCCCGAGCCTACCTTCCAACGGAAAGAAATCCCCGCGCCCTAAAACCGAACGCCAATCAGTAGATAATCATCCGTTTGGGGGGTAGAACCTCTGAAATCACTCAAAAAGAGGTCTGTCCGCGCCGGTAAGGTTTTCAAATCCTTGTTGCGCTGTTCGCGGATGAAATCGAGTAACTTCTTTTTCGTCAGCTTTTTAGACCAGCCTTCCCCGAATTGGTCTGCCATCCCGTCCGTCATCAAGAAGATGGCATCGCCCGCCTTGGCAAAGACCTCTTGGTTGGAGAAAGCAACATCACTCACCTCATCGGTAACGTAATTCTTGCCGATAGCCTGCTTGTTCGACCGAAATTCCAGCAAATCTTTACCGTTCCAAAAGATAAGCGGTAGGTTCGCCCCGGCATACTCGATTACCAAGCTGATGCGGTTAATCCGACAAAGGGCAATATCCAAACCATCCTCCAACTGTTGGTCGGAGGCATTATCGGTCAGGACTCGTACCATACGGGAATGCAATTCCGTTAATATATCCGCAGGCGTTTCCAACGGTGTTTCATCGATGATGGTACTCAACACATCCCGCGCCAATACCGACATAAACACGCCCGCGATCCCCTGCCCCGTGCAGTCCGCGACGGCTACGTATAGGTCGTCATGCCGATTTTGAAACCAGTAGAAATCCCCGCGTATGGGGTCGCAAGAACGATAAAACAAACCTACCTCCGAAAAAGTACGCTCTAAGAGTACGGGAGTACGCAGGATTGCCTGTTGAATCAAACGGGCATAGCGCGTGTCTTTCTCAAATTCCACTCGAATCTCCTGATTTTCAGCCGCTTGCTCCGAAATTGCCGGCACGATAAGCAACGTCGGTTTAGCCGTCGGTACATTCAATCCACCAAATATCCGTAGGTAATCAAAGCCTACCGCTAATGCCTGCGCTACTTTCGGGCGGTTATTCTTCAACGCTTTTTCCTGTGTATCATCCAACGCTTTTGCTATAACGAAGACCACCGCCCCATGCTTACCCGCATACTCAAAGGACAAAGAGCGGATTTCCGTGCCTTCCCAAACTTTTTCCAATGCAGTAGCATATTTATTGACGCTATCGGGCAGGGCTAAAGCGGGATATTTGTCTGTGCCGTTCGTCCAAAAGGTTTTCAATTCATCCGCTTTCGGTAAGTAAAGGACGGTTGCCGTCGCGCCGATACTTTCCTGCAAATGCAGGAGTTGCTTGTGGGCTTCGCCTTGCAGGTAGAGTTGGGTTAAGGTTTCGTTGCCGATCATGGGCGGGTGGATTAAGGGTGAATCGGACTCAAAATTCGGAACTTTTTGCGGAAAATGAATCAAAGAAAGGAATAAAAAAGAGTCGCCCCATATTAGAGCGACCCTTGTATATAAGGAAGTGAAAGGGTGTGCTTATTTTTTCGGCTCAAACTTGAGCGGACGGCGCGGTGTAACGGGCTTGGTATCAATCACGCTACCACGTTTCGTCGTGTATTTATCAACTTCAGGGTTATAGAAGATGCCCTTGTTATCCGGCTGGTTGTAGAGTTCCGGGTGGAGGTATTTACCTTTGTCGGTACTTGGTTTCTCAACTTCCGCTTGGAAAGGATATTTCTGCATATACGGATCGTTCCGTTGTGCTGTTAAAAGCCAGCTGACCTCTACGTTCGGCTTGTCGGTTTTGATGACGAAGCGGTTGTTTTCCAACTTTTTCAAGATCACCGCGTTTGCCAACTGTCCCATACTCGTTAAGGAATAGCGGAAGTCTTTGTTGATCTGCTGAACATACGTCGGTAAGGTAACCGTAGCTTCACCGTTGGCATCGGTTGTAATGTTGCCCGAATAAAGGTTCATGGCTTCGTTACTTTCAATCGCCGCGTGGTTAAGGTATTTGTTGGAAGGATCGCTGGGGTGGTCAATGTGGAAGGTTTTAACCCCACTGGCACCAATGTTTCCTTGACCAAAGATGGAATAAACTAAGTTGTTGCCTTGTGGCGGACAGCCTACCGCACGACCTAAGATACCGTAGGTAGAACCTTCGCCGTAAACCCCTACGCCGATGGCATCACAGGCTTTTCTGCCTAAGCCCATCACCCCGTAGTACGTTCCGCCGGCTACGCCTTGACTGACCGATATACCGAGTACCCCTTGAGAAAGAGACGTTTCGCTGGAGTTCGCACCGATGACCCCCGCAGTAGCACCGCTTTGAGCCACCCCTTGTACACCCGCCGAACCGCTTTGGTTGGAGAACGTTTGACCGCGAACCCCGAAGGTCGCATTGCTCGTCGTGGTTTCTACGGCTACCCCGAGAACCCCCGAAGATAAACCTTGTTTGGTCGAAGTCTGTCCCCAAACCCCGTAAGTAGCCTCCGTGCCGTAAGATGCACCGAAGATACCCGTCGCGTTATCGCTGTTGCTGTACGATTCACCCAACACACCGGAGGTTACGCCCGTCGTTTGTTCCGCCGAGCCGTACACCCCGTACACATTGCCGATACCCGCTACGCCGGCACCTTCCGTGGGATAAGTAGCACCCGTTAAACCGTTGGCATAGCCCACGAGGGAGAAATTCTGCCCCGTGGAATAGACCGAGAACTGATCCCTGCCGTTGGCGACGAGGCGACCTGCTACAATCTGACCATTGGCGAGGATGCGCATCCGTTCCAAGCTGTCGGTACGGAACATCAACGGATCAGGTCCGTTCGTTCCTAAATAATCACCGTCATCCACAATATCAAGATCCGGGTTACCGCCGATTAACCAGCCAGCACCACCCGTTTTACCCGGGATCCATGCTCTGCCGTTCCAAACCCACGTTTCACCAGCTTGAAGACCGGCACTGGAAAGAGAGATTTCTCCGGGATTTTTCGTATTATCAACCACGATTGGATCAAGACCGATGTATCTTCTTCCACCACCCGCTTTAGTGGTGTCAATAAATAACGTGTCGTTTCTGTAATAGAATATAGACGTATCTACGTTAGTTCTTGGATAACCAACTTTCCAGCAATTACAGATGGAATCCCAAGCGATGGATTGACCGGGTTTCGGATTGGCGATCGCTATCCGTCGGACTAAGTGTTCCTTGCCGGTGGAATCTAAATCCCACGTTAAGATGTCTCGTCCGCCCGGTGTCACTTTCTCGATTCTGGCATCCCCCCGAACATCCAACATGGAGCGCGGAGCGGGTGGAGGGTCTTGGTCGCTGATACTCACCCCTTGCGCGAAGGCGGTAGCACCAAAGAAGCAAAATACTGCAAACGCTAATAGGTTTTTGAAAGACAGTTTGCGCATCATATAGGATGTATAAAGGGTTGTCAAAATTAGAAAAAATTACGGTTGCTTGCGGTTAGTGTCGGTGATTTTCTAGCGTACTACGGTAATCATACCGTTTTGCTCCCAAACTTTCTGGAGTTCTGCCGGTGGTACGGCATCGTCCGCTGTCATACGGATTTTGTAAACGTAAGCACTTTCGGGTACTGGGTCTCCATCATTAGTTTTGCCGTTCCAAAGAACGATTCCTTGGGGACTATCCACTCCATCTGCTTTAGTGAATGCTTTGCTGTAGATGAGTAAACCCCAACGATTATAGATTTCTACTGATACGTCTGTGAAGCCGTAGAACCACGCGACCCAGTCTTGGTTAGTAGCATCACTATTCGGTGAGAAACCCGAAGGAACATATGCCGCACGGTTGGGTAATAAAAACAGACAGGTATCGCCTTTGCCTTCACAATCCAAGTCAGGATCGGTAGGAGCCGCGGGATTTTTCACCCGCACACTGAAGCAGTATTCTCCGGGCGTGTAGCTGGGTGGTCCCGGGTCAACGCCGAAATCAGAGGGAAATTCGGGATAGCGATTCGTTGACGTTCCTACTAAGATTCGTTGCGGTGGGTCGGAACTTTTATCCAAGTATTCCAGCCTCCACTCATACGTTAGTCCGTCTATGTTCTCGGGATTATCCTCAAGTTTGATTTTATCGTTAATACGAAAAACCCCTTTATTGTCAGGATTAGTAATATTCGTCAAAGACAAGCCATCCAACGCTTTCACGGGATAGAGGGCAAAGACGGGATGTCCAAAATCGTTCCAGTCTGCTTTGAAGAAAGCAGTACCTTCATCCGTAGATTTCAAGTCTTTCCAAACATCAGTACTACCACTGGGACTGGTTCCGTCCTGAATGGAATTGTTGAAAATACCAATGTCATTAAAGACACCATCGGATTTTTCATAACGAATCCTTAAATCAACCTTACGGGTAGTATCCATGCGGAACTCATCATCCTTTAAGTCGGTACTGTCATCAATGATATGATAGAAAAACTGATTCAGCTTACAGACGGTGGGATTATCAGCAGGGCTATAAGGGTAACCGTTGTTTTCAGCACTGGTTGCCACCACTCGCACGGCAAATACACGCTCTTCCGCATTTTTGTTGACGATGGTTACCTCTCTTTTATACGGATTTAAACCAAAATTTCCAACCGGAAAGATGTAATCCTCTCCGACGTGATCTTTCATATGCCAAACCAATCGCCCTCCTTTGTAAGGCGGTACCGGTGGATTAGGATATGTATACCAATCTGTTAACAATGAATCGTCTTCAGCACTTACGAACCCATTTCCAATGGAAACCACTGCCTTCGGGTCAGTATTGAGTACGACCATATGGGCGGCGGGATTTTGATACCTTAGAGGATCACCGGAAGGATAGCAGTTACTCAACTGACTACCATCAATAGTAAGAACACTCGGCTCATCAATAAAAGATTTGATCTTCTGTACAACGGGCACGGAATGATCTTTCTTCTGAATGTAGAGGTTATTGAAACGTGTTTCTGTCTTTCCCCGAATTAACGAAATCGAATCCCCCCTGAAACGTAATTCGGATTGAATCGGATCAGGTGCTTTCGGGAAAACGAAGACGTTGGGTTGCCCTGCAGGCACGTTATTCACAAAATCCCCGTAAAGGAAGATGCGCCCGTTGTTGTCAATCCTGGAATTCCCATCGAATCGAAGACCCATTGGTCTTTGGGCGGTTCCTTGAACGTTGAGAATCGTATTTTTTCCGATATAGCTTTTGGCATTGGAGTAGTACATCCACGTTCGTTGTTGTGCCGAACCTGCGGATGCCAAAAGCATCAGGGTGATGAAGGTTAACGTAACTTTCAGCTGTTTCATGAGATCAACAACCAAATGGGGGCTTATAAAGAAAGGTCAAAATTAGAGATTAATGCCTGAAGTGCCAAAAAAAGTTTATTTCCGCCTTCCCCCCAAAAGAAATTAGCCGAACGGGGAAAAATAAACGCTTAACGGTTGGCACTTGGCTCACTTTTTCGGAATTGGTAATACATCATCAAAAAGCGTTCCAACCTTGCGTTCCTTCGGTACAATTTTTACAGATTTCGATACTTTTTCGGTCAAGGAATAGTTTTTTTCTAAAATCATGGTAGGCTTGGCTGTGATTCCACACTTCCTTAAAGCCCGATTCAAAGGCATTCCCGAACGGATGCTCCGCATTTTTATCAAAACAGCAGGGAACGACCTGCCCGTCCCACGTGATTTCCGCCCCCTGCCACATCTTTTTACAGCGATTCGGCAGGTCATTTTTGATGGTGAAACCGTCGGCGGTGGGCGTATATCGGCGGTGGGTTTCGTTCTCGGGTATCCATTCGGTATCGTTTTCGTAGCCGTACACCTGCGCCGACTTGATCTTTATTCTATCCACACCCCACTTTTTGCCCAGTTCGCGGACGGTGGAAATCTCCCCTTCGTTGTGCTTAAAGACGATAAACTGTAAGTCCACAATCGGCGTGCGGGATTTCAGCTTTTGCTTCCAAGCCATGAGGTTTTGGATGCCGTCCACCACTTTTTGGTAAGAACCTTCCTTGCGATAAACTTCGTAGGAATCCTGATTCGTGCCATCCATCGAAATAACGAGGTGCGAAAGCCCGCTTTCGACCGTCAGCCTTGCCGAATCTTCATCCAAAAAGTGGGCGTTGGTGCTGGTGAGGGTGAATATTTTTTTCTCATAGGCATAGGCAACCATCTCCAAAAAGTTCGGATTAAGGTAGGGTTCGCCCTGAAAATAGAGGATCAAAAAGATCAGTTCGGGGGAAATTTCATCCAACAGTCGCTGATAGTTTTGGAGTTGGAGTCTGCCCGTGGGTCGGGTGAAAGCCCTTTGCCCCGAAACGCAGTGCGGACAGCGCAGATTGCAAGCCGTAGTCGGTTCGATGCCAATCGAAAGCGGATAGCCCCAAACGTGCGGTTCGCGGGTGTACAACGTATAGTAGTACGATGCGTAGTTCAGCCCCACATTTTTAATCTTGCGGAAGGTGAGGGTCGGCAGGAGCGTCCGCAGGTAGCTGGTCAGGTAGCGCATCGTCGAGATTACGAAAAAAACTAAAGGCGGAAGCGGAATAAATCCGCAGATCAAAGAAATGCGGGAGGGCATCGAATCGTTCCGCTTGGGCGTGTTCCAAGATGAACCAACCTTCTGGATGTACAAGTTCACGGGTGAAGGCAAGGCTCACGATTTCGGACTTATTATATAGGTTATAGGGCGGGTCGGCAAAGATGACATCATACACCTGACTTTCATTTTGGAGGAAAGCGAGTGCGTCGGCTTGGTGGATGTGCCAGTGGTCGGCATTCCATTTCTGCTGAAGTTCTTTCAGGTAGCGGATGATTTTAGGATTTTTCTCGATGGTGGTAACGGATTTCACTCCCCGACTGAGGAATTCCAACGACACTGCCCCCGACCCACCGAACAGGTCTAAGACATCTATATCCGTCCACTGATACACTAATCGGTGATCTAAGATGTTAAAGAGGGCTTCGCGGGCGCGGTCGGTGGTGGGGCGAATACCGCAGTCGGCGGGCGGTTCGATGGTTCTGCCTTTCCATTGACCACTGATGATGCGCATAGCTTATGATTTATTTTAGGATGATATTCTTGCCCGCAATTTCTTTTCCAGAAAACCGTGCAGGGGGGCGAATCCCAACGCAATTACGGAATTAAAGACTAACTTTTGGACGGGAATACCGCCCGTGTATTGATCTAAGATGGGATCAAAGAGGATTAATAAAAACTCAAAGAGTATCAACAGTGCGGCGAAAAGGCTGATATCCAACACCCGCGCGGGAATCTTGAGTTTGCCGATAAAAACTAATCCGCCAAATAATACCAACAGCCCCGCAAAGATGGAAAGGTATTGGAGGTTGTTTCTTCTATCGGTTTCGAGTTGCTCTTTACGTAGGGCTTCGGTTTGTTTGCGTTTGGCTTCTTCAGCTTCTTTTTCAAATTGGTAGCGCGACTCGATGCGTCCAAATTCTTTAGCTTTGTCTTCATTGTGGAGGGAGTCGGAATATTGCTTGAAGAGTTTGTGATGCTCAAAGGCTGATTTGAAGTCGCCGAGCGCGGAGTCGGCTTGATAGCCAAGTCTCGCTCCATCTTTGATATATTCTAAGTGTTTGATGTTTAGAGCGGTTTGCAACCCGTTTCGGATATACTGCCGAGCTAAAACATATTGGCGTTTACTTAAATAAACATGCCCGATATTAGATTGCGCAATACTGATACCGGCACTATCCCCGATCCGACTCGAAATGTTTAGGCTTTTTTGAAAATAATTTAGGGCTACTTCTTTGTTAGCTTGTTTGTCATAATTTTCTCCGATATTTAATAAGCAAATGCCTATACCATATTGATTATTGAGTTGCTCCATGATCTTCAGGCTTTTTTGAAAGTAACTCAGGGATTGGGCATAGTCTTTTAGTTTACTGTAAAGACTTCCAATGTTCATCATGCAGGTAGCGGTTTCGTATGGTTTATTGAGCTTTTCTAAAATTTTAAGGCTCTTTTGGTAATAGGCTAAGGCTTGATTATATTGTTGTAATTTATTGTAGACAATCCCAATGTTCATCATACATATGGCAACCCCGAATTGATTATTGAGTTGTTCCATGATCTTCAGGCTTTTTTGGATGTAATTTAAGGCTTGGGGATAGTTACCCTGTTCGATATAAATGGTACCGATATTAGACAAACACGATGAGACTTCATAGGGTACATTTAACTGTTCCCATGCTTGAAGACTTTTACGGAAGAAGGCTATGGCTTGCGGAAAGTTACTTTGAATGGAATAAACGTTACCAAGATAATTGAGGCAAACAGCGATTGGCTTCCGCTCGCCGATTTGTTCTCTAACTCGAAGTAATTTATGAAAATAAGCGATGGCTTGGGAATAATTGCCTTGTTTATGATAAATAGTTCCGATATAATGAAGACAGGCATCAATACCTTTGAGGTCTTTAATTTTTTCGGAAAGGGTTAATCCCGCTTGTCCATTTTTAAATGCGTTTTCATATTCACCACCTTTGCTTAGCTCCCAGCACAACCGACACAGACTCCTCCCCCTCACCGTATCCACCTTCGTGGTAGCAATCACTTTTTGCAGGCTGTCGATCTTCGCGTTTTGCGCGAAAACAGCAA
>Ga0058867_1502457_pt1 | contig 11421 bp, 8 predicted proteins | sample TNRReaAerobicRNA_FD_59632 | JGI IMG/M metagenome (GOLD analysis project Ga0058867, IMG submission 59632) | Wastewater treatment Type I Accumulibacter community from EBPR Bioreactor in Madison, WI, USA - TNR Reactor, Time E -22min-Aerobic_ RNA... | ecosystem: Engineered > Bioreactor > EBPR >... | reverse complement strand
GTCCGGTTGGAATTTAACATCAAACCTTCCGAAATCTACCCAAGATATTCATGGAAATCTCCTCAAAAAATATAAATTTGAAAAAAAAACCTATGGAAACTAAAACACATTCAAAAAAGTGGGAAGCATATCCCATCAAGCACGAAGGAAAAAGTAGGATCGCTGTAGTTTTTGAAAAAGCCCCAGGGTTGATAGCCCGCATCAAACGGCTGGATGGAGCGCGCTGGAGCAAATCACTTGGCGTATGGCATTTGCCGGACACGCCGGCATACAGAGAAAGATTCGGTCTTGCCCCGATTGTCCTGTTGAACGAAGCCCACCAAAACAGGATTGTTGAATTTCAAAACTGGCTTCGGTCCAGGCGCTACAGTGAAAACACCGTAAAAGTCTATGCGGATGCACTAAAGTCCTTCCTGCTGTTTTTCAATACAAAGCAGGTGGAAGAAATCCACACCGAAGATGTAATACGATACAACAATGAGTTCATCCTCAAAAACAGCTTGTCTGCTTCCTATCAGAACCAGATAGTTAACGCCATAAAATTGTTTTTCAGCAACATAGAAAACAGGAAGTTGGATCCTGCTCTTGTGCATCGTCCAAAGCGGGAAAAGCCTTTGCCCAACGTGCTGAGCAAGGAAGAAGTAAAGCGGGTTTTGGAAGCGCACAGCAACCTAAAGCACAAGGCAATGCTATCTCTTATATATAGTTGCGGCCTCCGCTGCGGTGAACTGTTAGCCCTAAAGCCGGAGCATATTGATAGCAAGCGTGGACTTGTCATCATCAAGCAAGCCAAGGGCAACAAGGATAGGATTGTGCCACTTAGCCCGAGAATATTGGAACTGCTAAGGTCCTATTATCCTATGTTCAAACCCAAAACATGGTTGTTCGAAGGCCAAAAAGAAGGCACGCCATACGACGAAAGGAGCCTTCAACAAGTATTGAAGCAGGCATTGGCAAAAACAGGAATCAAAAAACCAGTGACCTTACATTGGCTGCGACACAGCTACGCCACGCATCTACTTGAAAACGGTACCGACCTGCGTTATATCCAAGAGATTTTGGGACATAAGAGCAGCAAGACGACGGAGATTTACACCCATGTGAGCACAAACAGCATCAAAAAGATCGCCTCTCCATTCGATGATTTGTAAAAAATCACCATATTTGTTTTGAGCAGATAGCCGCTACTTATTGGCGGCTATCCCTCCAATTCCAGGTCGATAGGCGCTATGGAGTAGCGGGTATAAATGAGTTATCAGCAACCCTAAAACCCGACAGTGCGACCATTAACCGACAGACATAAACCGACAGACAATGTAATTTTCGGCAAAGCCGTTTGGCTATCCCTTCGCAAAATAAAAAGAGCTGCAAAGCCACCCACAAGCCGACCCACTTTTGCAGCACATTTTATTTTGCCCAACCGCACCAGTGCCACCCGACAGAATTGTGCTAAACCGACAAATTTTTTCCCTACATTTGCACCGTGAAAAAAGTTTTGACACTCATATTCAGTTTTTACCTTTTTGCTCTGGCAGTTATGCCATGCAGCGACAAGGACGACTGTAAATATCAGGGTGCCGACCAATCTACTTTTGCCTCTACCGACCATTCAGACCACGACACTGATACCGAGAATTGTTCTCCCTTTTGTATGTGTGCCTGCTGCGGACAGTCTATAACCAATATTTTTTACCCAACCACTTTACGCAACCTGACACCTATTGCGACAAAGGACTTCCCTGTTTACAATGCCTCTTTTGTTTCGGAGGTGTATTTGTCTATCTGGCAACCGCCAAAAATCAGTTAATGAATTTATGATGTTCCGCTGAAAGCGGAACAAAACAACCTTACTTACGGTGCTAACGCACCGCAAGTAATCCTGTATTCATTCATTAAACTGATTAAAAAAATGTTAGACAAAATAATTGCGTTCAGCATAAATAACAAATTCATCATTGCATTGATGACACTTGCACTCATTGTTTGGGGAGTGTGGAGTGCAACCAAACTGTCTATTGATGCAGTTCCAGACATCACCAACAATCAGGTGCAAATTATTACCGTTTGCCCAACCCTTGCAGGACAAGAGGTGGAACAGTTGGTAACTTACCCTATTGAACAAAGTATAGCCAATCTTCCTGACTTGGAGGAATTGCGGAGCATTTCCCGTTTCGGACTTTCAGTAATTACCGTTGTGTTTGACGACAAAGTAGACATCTACTTTGCAAGACAACTGATAAACGAACGGCTGAAAGAAGCCGAAAGTAAAATCCCCATCGGTGTAGGAACTCCCGAATTAGCACCAGTCAGCACAGGATTGGGCGAAGTATATCAATATATCATTCACCCGAAAAAAGGCAGTGAAAGCAAATACACCGCTATGGACTTGCGGACAATGCAAGACTGGATTGTTGCCCGACAACTTTACGGCACACCCGGAATTGCGGAAGTAAATAGCTTTGGCGGACAACTGAAACAGTATGAAGTAGCAGTAAACCCCGACCGTCTTATTGCAATGGGCATAACCATTCCTGAAATTTTTACGGCTTTAGAAAAGAACAACGAAAACACAGGCGGTGCTTACATTGACAAAAAACCAAACGCCTATTTCATTCGTGGAGTTGGTTTGATTGGTTCGTTTGACGACATCAAAAACATTGTAGTGAAAACAAATCCAAACGGTATTCCCATTTTGATTAAGGATGTTGCTGAAGTTCGCTTGGGCAGTGCGGTTCGTTACGGTGCTATGACTTACAACGGTGAGGTAGATGCAGTTGGCGGAGTGGTAATGATGCTGAAAGGTGCGAACAGTGCCGATGTGGTTAGCCGCATTAAAGACAAAATGCAAACCATTCAAAAATCATTGCCCAAAGATGTAGTTATAGAACCATACTTAGACAGGACAGATTTAGTAAACCGAGCCATCAGCACGGTAGAGAAAAACCTGATTGAAGGAGCTTTAATAGTAATCTTCGTATTGGTTTTATTCCTTGGAAACCTTCGTGCAGGACTTATTGTAGCTTCTGCCATTCCTTTATCAATGCTATTTGCATTGGGCTTAATGAATGTATTTGGCGTAAGTGCAAACCTGATGAGTTTAGGAGCAATTGACTTTGGGTTAATTGTGGACGGTGCAGTAATTATCGTAGAAGCCACTTTGCATCATTTGGGTTTGCGAAAAACAATTGGCAGACTTTCACAAAAAGAAATGGATAATGAAGTTTTTCAATCTGCTTCTAAAATCCGAAGCAGTGCAGCGTTTGGAGAAATCATTATCCTGATAGTTTACATTCCAATTCTTACGCTTATAGGTATTGAAGGTAAAATGTTTCGCCCAATGGCTCAAACGGTTTCCTTTGCCATAGTTGGAGCATTGATTTTATCGCTTACCTACATTCCAATGATGTGTGCAGCGTTTCTTTCTAAAAACATTTCGCACAAACAAACATTGAGTGATAGAATGATGGATTTTTTCCAACGCATTTATGCACCACTTTTAGAAAAAGCTATTCATTTCAAAAAAGTAATTGTAGCTGTAACCGTAGCTGTTTTTGTTATTTCAGTTTTTCTATTTTCAAAAATGGGTGGTGAGTTTATTCCAACCTTGCAGGAAGGCGATTTTGCTTTTCATTGCATTTTACCGCAGGGCACATCACTTTCACAGAGTTTAGAAACCAGTATGCAAGCATCAAGGCTCATCAAAGAATTTGACGAGGTAAAAATGGTAGTTGGTAAAACAGGAGCAGCCGAAGTGCCAACCGACCCAATGCCACCCGAAGCCACGGATATGATGATAATTCTAAAATCGCCAACCGAATGGAAACGTGATATTTCGTATGATGAATTAGCCGAAGAATTTGAAGAAAAATTAAACACAATTCCTGGCGTTTTCTTTGAAAAAAACCAACCCATACAAATGCGGTTCAACGAATTGATGACAGGCATTCGCCAAGATGTTGCCGTGAAAATTTTCGGTGAAAATATGGACACACTTTTAAGCTATGCCAATAAGGTAAACGCAGTGGTGCAAAGTGTAGACGGAGCAACCGAACCAAGCGTTGAACGTGTGGCAGGTTTACCACAAATTGTAATCAAATACAACCGTTCGCAAATTGCCAATTACGGCTTAAACATTGAAGATATCAACCACATAGTAAGCACGGCATTTGCAGGCGGAAGTGCTGGAGTTGTGTACGAAAACGAACGCAAATTTGATTTGGTGGTTCGCCTCGACAGCACACACCGAAACAATATTGACGATGTGAGCCATTTGTATATCCCAACAACCAACGGAACGCAAATCCCCCTTTCGCAAGTTGCCGAAATAAAAATGGAATTAGGTCCTGCACAAATTAGTCGTGAAGATGGCAAACGCAGAATAGTTGTGGGCTTCAATATCAAAGGCAGAGATGTAGAAAGTGTTGTTACAGATATTCAAAAAGAGCTGAATGAAAAGGTAAAACTCCCCGAAGGATATTATTACACTTACGGAGGCACTTTTGAAAATCTGCAAGCAGCATCAAAACGCCTTATGATTGCTTTGCCAGTGGCATTAGCACTCATTTTTATGTTGCTCTATTTCACCTTTGGTTCAGTAAAACAAGCATCGCTAATTTATACTGCCATTCCAATGAGTGCAATAGGTGGCGTATTCGCCTTGCTCATTCGTGATATGCCTTTCAGCATTTCGGCTGGTATTGGTTTTATTGCCTTGTTTGGTGTAGCAGTGTTAAACGGTATTGTGCTAATCGGAACTTTCAATCAGTTAGAAAAAGATGGAATGACTGATATTTTAGAACGGATAAAAGAAGGAACAAAAATTCGTTTGCGACCTGTGTTAATGACAGCAACAGTTGCTTCATTGGGCTTTTTGCCTATGGCACTTTCTCACGGTGCAGGAGCAGAGGTGCAAAAACCTTTGGCAACCGTTGTAATTGGCGGTTTGCTTACCGCTACTTTCCTAACACTTTTTGTTCTGCCTTTGCTGTATGTGATGTTCTCTAAAATCAAAAAGACTAAAAGAACAATTTCTACAACAGTCATTTTAGTTTTTGCCTTATTTTCTTTCAATACTGTCAATGCTCAATCGCAAACAACCAAAACCATTTCGGTTGAAGATGCTATAAACACGGCATTAAAAAACAATTTGGAAATTCAATCGCAACAACTCAATGTGCAATCTTCAATTACCTTAAAAAAGTCGGTGTTTGAATTGCCAAAAACAAATGTCAATTTTCAGTTTGGGCAATACAATAGCATCAATCAAGACAAGGCTTTTCAGGTTACGCAAAGTATTCCATTTCCTACTTATTTCACCGCAAAATCAGGTTTGTATAAAGCAGAATTGCAAAGTAGTGAATTGCAACAGCAAGCCACCGCCAGCGAAATAAAAGCACAGGTGCAATACTGGTTTTATCAGTTGCAGTATTTGCAAACCACTAAAAAACAACTGCAATCTTTAGATAGTTTGTATAACGATTTTGTGAGTGCAGCAGCTTTGCGATACAAAACAGGTGAAACCAATTTGTTGGAAAAAACCACAGCCGAAACCAAGCGGGGACAACTTTCGCTTTTGCTCAAACAAAATGAAACAGACTTTGCAACGGCTTACAATTCGCTAAAAACGCTAATGAACACAAGCGAAGAATTTACGATTGACAATAACGAAAACTTTCAACCGCTTGTATTAAGTAGTTCGTTCGACACCACACTTATTGCAAATAATCCATCACTGAAAGTGTTGTATCAGCAAGCCGTAATTGCAGAACAAACCAAAAAGGTAGAAACCGCATCTACCTTGCCTGATTTCAGTGTTGGTTACTTCAATCAATCCTTAATTGGGACACAAACGGTTAACGGTTCAGATGTTTTTTTTGACGGCAACCAAAGATTTCAGGGTTTCAATGTAGGTATTAGTATTCCGCTTACTTTTTTCAGCAACGCTTCAAAAATCAAATCGCTTGATTTCAAACAACAGGCAATGCAAAAAGAAGCCGATAACGGAAAACTGATTTTACAAAACCAACTGCAAAATGCTTTTCAGCAATACAATCAGCACTTGGAACAATACAATTACTACAAATCAACCGCTTTGCCCAATGCCGATATAATTATTAGCACCGCAAAAGTTGGTTTCAATAGTGGCGACATTGGCTACATTGAATACTTGCAAGCCCTGCAAACTGCTACCGATGTGCAGTTAAATTATCTGCAATCCATCAATCAAATTAATCAATCCATCATCAACATCAATTTTTTAATCAACAAATAAATTTCACAGAAATGAAAAATGTAATCTTCATAGCAGCCCTTGCAATATCCATAGTATTTGCATCCTGCAATAGCAATAAAACCGAAACACACGGAGAAGAAACCGAGCATCACGATGAACACGAAAACTCCAACACGGCAATGCTTACATCCGAGCAAATGAAATCTATAAAAATAGAGTTGGGAGGCATTGAGAAAAAACAGCTTACCGCTTCACTCAAAGCAAACGGCTTATTGCGTGTGCCAAACAACAATAAGGCAAATGCGACAGCCCTGTTTGGTGGAGTTATTAAATCTATTTTGGTGCAAACAGGAAATACAGTTACCAAAGGACAAGTAATTGCCACCATTACCAACAATTCTTTCATTACCATGCAGGAAGAATTTTTAAGTGTATCCTCTAAAGCAGAATTGGCACAATTGGAATTTGCCCGACAAAAAGAATTGCAACAAGGCAATGCCACCGCATTAAAAAATTTGCAGGTAGCCGAAGCAGAATTAAAATCTTTAAAAGCAAAAAAGGCAAGTCTGCAAAAACAGTTGGAGTTAATCGGCATCAATTCCGAAACTCTTACAAGTGAGAATATTCAATCGGTAATCAATATTACAAGCCCCATAAGCGGAGCAATCAGTAATGTATTGGTTAATATCGGAACCTATGTAGATGCCAACAACCCCATTGCCGAAATAGTCGACAACAGCCAACTGCATTTGGATTTGTATGTGTATGAAAAAGATTTGCAGAAACTAAAAGTTGGGCAAACCATTCATTTCACACTCACCAACAATCCGGGCAAAGAATACGATGCCGATGTTTACGCCATCAGCAACACGTTTGAACAAAACACCAAAGCCATTGCGGTTCATGCAACAGTTAAAGGCAACAAACAAGGATTAATTGACGGCATGAGCATAACCGCCTTAGTAAGTTTAGAAAACGCAACCGTTGATGCAGTGCCTACAAATGCCATTGTTAACCATGAAGGACAAGACTATATCTTTATTGTTACCGATGCCCACAAAGAAGAAGAACATCATTCGGAAAAAGAAACTGCCGAACACCAACACGATGAACACGGACACGAACACGGTGAGAAAGAAGAACCTGAACACACCGAAGAAGGAACAACCTTTGAAAAAATCCCCATCCGAAAAGGAACGACTGATATAGGTTACAGCGAAATTACTTTGCTCAAAGAAATTCCTGCCAACAGCAAAGTTGTAGTGAATGGTGCATTTTTTATTTTGGCTAAAATGAATAATAAAGGTGAGGCACACGAACATTAAAAATTCAAAAACAATGAAACTACCATTTAACGATAAAAAATTCCTCTTTCTTCTTTTCGCGATTGCCATTGTAATTGCCTTAGAAGTTTTATCCATCATCGGCATACATATTCCTATGCCTTATGCTCCTTTCGTTTTCGCAGTATTCATTTTAGGAATTGGCTACAATGTTTTGTGGAACGGAGTAAAAGCAATCTTTAAACTCAAATTCAGTAGCATCAATTTGCTAATGACAATTGCCGTTATCGGAGCATTTTATTTAGGCGAATATCCCGAAGCAGCAGTTGTAATAGTATTGTATGTTTTAGGTGAACGGTTAGAAGATATTGGAATAGAAAATTCAAAATCAGCATTAGATGAATTGGTAAGTAAAGCACCCAAAACCGCTTTTGTAAAATCACAAAATGAATTTGTTCCCATTGATAAAATTGCAATCGGCACAATCATTCAGGTGAAAGCAGGTGAAATGATACCGCTTGACGGTAAAATTATTTCTGGCGAAACTATGGTTGATGAAGCTACAATAACAGGTGAACCCATTGCAAAAGACAAACGCACAGGCGATAATTTATTTGCAGGAACACTCAACAAAAATGGTTTCATAGAAATGGAAACAACAAAACTTTCTGTTGATACAACTTTCTCAAAAATCATTCGGCTAACTTTTGAAGCACAGGGCAATAAAAGTGAAACTCAAAAATTCATTCAGCAATTTTCAAAGTATTACACACCTTCCATGATTGCAATGGCTATTTTAATTTTTATAATTCCAGTATTTGCAATGCAATTAGATTTTAACCTTTGGTTGCAACAAGCCATCACACTTTTGGTTATTGCTTGTCCTTGTGCTTTGGTAATTTCTACACCTGTTGCCATATATGCAGCCATCGGCAACGCATCCGCAAAAGGAGCATTGGTAAAAGGTGGCAAATATATTGAAGCCCTTGCATCAATAAAAGCAATTGCTTTAGACAAAACACGAACCATCACTTTTGGCAATCCTATTGTTTCAGATATTTTTCCATTGAACGGAACAAGCAGAGAAGAACTTTTGGCTTGCACCGCAGGTGCAGAAATTTTCAGCGAACACCCATTGGCACAAGCAATTGTTGATGCAAGCAAACGAGAAGGATTTGAGCCACATAAAACCGAAGGTTTCAAGAGCATTATGGGCAAAGGTGCAACAGCAAAATGTTTGGTGTGTGAGGACGAAACAATTTATGTAGGCAAATTAGATTTCATAAAAGAGCATCAACACACCGATAGTGAAGCGGAAAAAATTGTTGCGGAACTTTCAGCACAAGGCAAAACAAGTGTGGTAGTAAGTTTCGGAAATGGAGTTGCAGGAATTATAGGATTAATGGACGAAATAAAACCTGACAGTGCATCAGCATTGAAGGAAATAGAATCAATGAACATAGAACCTATTATGCTGACAGGCGACAGCGAAAAAGCAGCAAACTATGTTGCCCAACAAGTTGGCATCAAAAGAATATTCGGTAATCTATTGCCCGAAAACAAAGCCGAAAAAATCAAAGAACTTTTGCAACAATATAGATTTGTAGCAATGGTAGGCGATGGAATAAACGATGCACCAGCATTAGCACAAAGCACTGTAGGAATAGCAATGGGAGCAGCAGGAAGCGACACAGCAATAGAAACTGCAAACATTGCATTGATGAATGACAAACTTTCACTTATTCCGTTTCTCATTCAGTTAAGTAAAAAAACATTGAGAAGAATAAAATTCAACACCATCGGAGCAATAGCCGTAAAACTAATATTCATTACACTTGCATTTATTGGTTACAGCAATTTAGTTTTCGCCATAGCAGCAGACGTAGGAGTAACACTAATTGTAATTTTGACAAGTTTACGGCTAATGAATTACAAAGGATAAAATGGAGAGACCTGCAAACTCAAAACCGACTGCATCTAAAGCCAACGCATTTGCACTCACATTTGCTTTTGCCTCAACGCACTGGCAGCCGCAGCAAAAGCAAAAGAGAGTGCAAGCAACCGCACCCGTTCAACGCAGACAGACACTGCAAACTAGACTGACAACACTTCGGAAGGACAGAAGGGCAGCTGATAACAGCACCTATAAGAAATTGGCGGTTCAGTGGTTTAATGAAGTTCAGTTTTTCAATCAAACTTTCGTGCAGGTTGACAGTTTTGTGCTTCGAAATCGCCAACTTCTTATAGCTGCCAACCGTTATAGGCAACCCTACCAGACGACAACGATAGAGTAACATATGGAAAATATAGTTAAGCATTTTGATAAATACCTTCCACTAAACGACAACGAAAAGGAAGCCTTTACAAGTCGTTTGACGGAGCGTAAAATAAAACGAAAACAATACATTTTACAAGAGGGCGACACCTGCAAGTATTTTAGTTACGTGGTTGAGGGTTGTTTTAAAACTTATGGAGTGGACAATTCTGGCAAAGAACACAACCTTCTATTTGCTGCCGAAGACGAATGGATTACAGACCTTGACAGCTTACACAAAGAACGACCCTCAAAGTTATTTATTGAGGCAGTCGAGCCCTCGGTGATACTTCAAATATCCAAAGGCGACCTTTGGTATTTATACACCAATTATCCGAAGTTTGACAGAAACTTCCGTGTAATTATTGAAGACAAATACATTGAACTTCAAAACCGACTACTCCAAACTTTCAGCACGACAGCATACGAACGCTATGAAAGTTTCTTGGAACAATATCCGAACCTTGCCAACCGATTACCCAATACACAAATTGCATCCTATCTTGGAATTACTCCCGAATTTCTTAGTAAAATTCGGAATGAGAGAGCTGTCAAATAAAATTGCCCTTAATCTACATTAAGACTATTTCTTAAACTTGTTTATAGGTGTAGGCTGTTCGTTCACCGCATCTTTGTATTGTCAATTTTGACATAAAACAAAGGGGCTGGTTCACTTTTGAATGCTGCATTTAATGTGCCTGATAAAGAAGTTCTTTTTTATGCTTCCGATAGTACCAACAGTAACCAACAAATTGAAGAACTTATCATGAGTAGTGGTTTTGTGCCCTTCAACGTTGGTGGTGTTGACCAATCTATCAAAATTGAAGTATTTGGCGAGCTGCACGAATTTGGAGCATTAGGTAAACCAGTGACACTTGCCGAAGCGAAAAGCAAAATTTCTCACGCTTAAAAATAAACGCAATGAAACATGTAATGATGCTCGCAATGGTGCTTATAGCATTCGCATCTTGCCAAAACGAAACTAAAAAACAATCAAACCATTCAACACAAAACAATATGGAACAGACAGCAGAAAAATCAGCAATTGAAAAATTACTTTTCTCTTACCGTGATGCCTTAAACGCATCAGACGTAAGCAAAGTGTTGCCACTTTATACAAACGATGGCGTATTTATGCCTTCCAATGCACCTTCTGCAATTGGGCAAGAACAAGTAAAAGGTTCTTATGAGTTTGTTTTTTCGCAAATTCAATTAAACATTGAGTTTTATATTGACGAAATAGTGGTTAATGGCGACTATGCTTTTGCACGGACAACTTCAAAAGGCACGACTTTAATTCACGCAAACGGACAAACTGTAGCAGAAGAAAACAGAGAACTTTTTGTTCTTCAAAAAACAAACGGACAATGGAAAATAAGCCGTTATATGTTTAACAAAATGAAATAAACAGACAAGAATAGACACATACTACTGGAGAGTTGTCTAAAATTAGATTTGGAGAGGAACAGACCACGGGAAAAAAAACTGGATTTTTCTGCGTGGGTGGATTCGATTGCGCTGTCAGAAAAAGCGGCGCCTGTGCCGGGACTGGTGCTGGACATGGTGCTTTCTATCCATTTTTTAGGGGTCAT
>Ga0058867_1104293_pt1 | contig 11421 bp, 9 predicted proteins | sample TNRReaAerobicRNA_FD_59632 | JGI IMG/M metagenome (GOLD analysis project Ga0058867, IMG submission 59632) | Wastewater treatment Type I Accumulibacter community from EBPR Bioreactor in Madison, WI, USA - TNR Reactor, Time E -22min-Aerobic_ RNA... | ecosystem: Engineered > Bioreactor > EBPR >... | reverse complement strand
GGCGATAAGTCCCATAGCGATCCCCGACACAGCGGCTTTGATTTTGATACCTGAATCCATGAGTGCCAGTGAGCCGGCGCAAACCGTAGCCATTGACGAAGAGCCGTTAGATTCGAGGATATCGGATACTACGCGCACCGTATACGAATTTTCATCGGGCAGTACCTGGCGCAGCGAGCGGGCTGCGAGGTTGGCGTGGCCGATTTCGCGACGGCCGGGGCCGCGTTGAGGTTTGATTTCGCCTACGGAATACGCGGGGAAATTATAGTGCAAAATAAACTTATCGTAGTGTTGATCGAGTGCATTGTCGATCATCACCTCGTCGAGTTTGGTGCCGAGCGTCACCGAAGTAAGGCTTTGCGTTTCACCACGTGTAAACAGAGATGAACCGTGGGCGGCGGGCAGGTAATCGATTTCGCACCAGATGGGGCGGATTTCGTCGAGTTTGCGGCCGTCGAGGCGCACGCTTTCGTCGAGCACCATATGGCGGATCACCTGTTTTTTGAGTTTATCGTAGTAGCCGGCGACTAAATCGCCGTTGGCTTCCATATATTCTTCGCCCTTCTCTTGGGTCAGGGTCTCAATCGTTTGCTTTTTGATTTCATCGAAGCGATTTTTGCGGTCCTGCTTGGGCAGAAAGCCTTTGGCCACTTCGAAAATAGGCTGGCGAGCCAGTTGGTCGATGCGGGCTTTGAGCTCTTCATCCTGGGGCGCCGGCGTCACAGGGCGTTTGTTGGCGGCTTTGTCGCCCACCAGCTTAGCCAGTTCAAGTTGCGCATTGCATTGAACTTTGATGGCGTCGTGGGCTATTTTGATGGCTTCCACGAGGTCTGCTTCGGCGCATTCTTTGGCTTCGCCCTCCACCATATTTATATCGTGAAGCGAACCGGCTACGATGATATCGATATCGGCATTTTGGAGCGCCGATTTAGAGGGGTTCACCACAAACTGGCCGTCGATGCGAGCTACGCGAACTTCTGAGATGGGGCCCATGAAAGGAATATCGGATACCGCCAGGGCGCTGGAAGCCGCCAGGGCGACCAAGGCATCAGGAGGCGTATCTTTATCACCCGAAACCAGGTTGATAATCACCTGGGTTTCATTCATGAAGTCGTCGGGAAAAAGCGGGCGGATGGCCCGGTCTACCAGTCGGGAAATAAGCACCTCGTTGTCGGAGAGCTTCGATTCGCGGCGGAAGAAGTTGCCGGGGATACGACCTGCGGCGGCAAATTTCTCCTGGTAATCGACCGAGAGGGGGAAGAAATCCTGGCCTTCTCTCATTTCTTTTGCAGAAACTACGGTAGCGAGGATCATCGTATGGCCCATTTTGACGAGAGCTGAGCCGTCGGCCTGGGTGGCCAATTTGCCGGTTTCGAGGGTAATCGTTCTTCCGTCCGGTAAATTAAAGGAAGTGGAAATAGGAATCTGATGTCCCATTGTGCATTACTGAATTAAAAGTTGTCGCAAAATTATTTGTCTCTGTTCTATCCGAATTGCTGGCCCTGGCGGGCGGTGGTTGCCGCAGTTGTTGAGATGAGAAATGGCAGATAGCTCAGTCAGCAAAGAGGCAAGGAATTGGCCGGTTAAAAGCATAATTGTGCTGGAAAACGCGCCTTGTATTCTATAAGATGCAAAAAAAAAAAAGAGGAAGTACCCCATGATGGAATACTTCCCCTTTTGTTACTTGCGGAGGCCGAGTTTTTCGATCAACTCGCGATATTTTTGAAGGTCTTTCTTCGACAGGTATGAAAGAAGTTGCTTGCGCTTGCCTACCAATGCCAGCAGCGAACGCCGGCATGAGTGGTCTTTGCGGTTTTCTTTCAGGTGTTCCGACAGTTTTTGAATTCTGTAGGTAAATAGTGCGATCTGTCCTTCTGTGGAGCCGGTATTGGTTTCTACACCACCGTACTCTTTGAAAATTTCCGCTTGTTTTTCTTTCGTCAGATAAATAGCCATTGTTGTTAGTTTTGTACCGCTAGTGATCACAAGAATCAGTTACAGCGGCGCAAAAGTACGTTTTTTCGGGAATATAGTAAAGGATTGGGGAAAATAGTTATCAGTTGTAGGTTGTAGGTTGTAAGTTCCCATGAATGCTGAACTTACAACTTACAACCTACAACCCAAAATATTCCCACAGAATTATTACATTTGGCCGTGCTTCAATCACTGGAAAAAACACGAAAAACAATGACCAAGTCGAGAAAGCAGCGTCGTTTGGAGAACAGAGCGAAAAAAGAAACAGCCAAGTTTACCAAGATCATTCTCATCACCACATTAGTGCTGTTGATACTGGTTTACTTGATATACCGGGGCATGTAGCGTTAGCCGGCGTTTCGCTTCAAAAACTGTTTGCGCTCTAGTGCAAAGGCGATAAGGAAGGCGGCTACCATCATCGCCAGATTCCAATACCAGGCAAGTGGCTCGCGACCCGTTTCTACAAAGATCGGATCGGCGGGGAGTGTAAATTTTTGTGCCGACAATTGGACGGTGCGGTCTTTCTCTTTGCTCAAATCGCGGATGATACCCTTGAAGGAGCCTTGGAGCCGGGGCGCACAATTGGCATTATCAACACAAATAGCTGGAAACTTTTCGGTCCAGCCGATAAATCTAGGCTGCACGGTCTGGCCTTGGTCTATTTGTGCAAGTTGTGCACTCGAAACCAATGGAAAAATAATAATCGGCTTGTCGGTTTTGCGCTTTCCCGATACGTACACATAATCGCCTGTTGTCCAGGCATCGCGCAATTCGATATAATCAGCATCGCCGATACCCTTGGTCAGGGCTTCCTCCATGGTATACGCCCGCAGCTTGTGTGTACCAAACTGCAAGGAGATCAGGCTGTTACAGCCATTTATAAATACCACGATACAAACCAACACAGTAATAATTCGGAATAGCATAGTTTTTCTGCATAAAATTCAGGCTAAAGTAGAAGCTATTTTCGACTTGCAAAAACATCCTTTGTTTATTTTCGCTTTCCGAATGGCCTAAACACCGCATACATAACATGGAATTTGGCAAATTACAGGACATCAGCCAGGTAGACTTCCGCCTTCCGCCCGACGCACCGTTTTCATGGGAGGCTCTGCTCCGCGGCGATGACACTGAGCCGGCGCCTGTTTTGTATATTGGCTGTACGGGCTGGGGCATGCCCGAATGGGTGGGCACGGTATACCCCGCCGGGGCAAAGCCGAAGGATTTTTTGCGCCATTATGCCCGCCAATTCAACACCATCGAGCACAATACCACCCATTACCGCATTCCTACCCCCGAAACGGTGGCCAAATGGCGGGAAGAGACGCCTGCCGATTTTCGTTTTTGCCCCAAAATTCCGCAAGTCATCAGCCACAGCGGCGATTTGGGATTGGGCGGCGAGGCGCTCTGGCAATTTTGCGAAGTGATTGCGTTGCTCGACGACAAGTTGGGCTGCTGTTTTTTGCAGTTGCCTCCATACTTCGGCCCCGAAAAAATGCCGGTCATTAGCCGGTTTGCTTCGCGTTTCCCCAAACATATCCCGCTGGCGCTCGAAGTGCGGCATCCCGGATGGTATGCCGATGCGGGCGCAGCGGCAGCGCTGTTTGATTTGCTGGAAAGCGAAGGTATGTCTACCGTCCTCACCGATGTGGCCGGTCGCCGCGATGTATTGCATATGCGACTTACTACGTCCACGGTGCTCGTCAGGTTTGTGGGCAACGCCTTGCACCCTAGCGATTACAGCCGCTGCGATGACTGGATAACCCGACTGCGCAATTGGTACGAAAACGGCCTGAAGGAGGTCTATTTTTTCACCCACGAACCCGACAACCTGCTCGCGCCGCAATTGGCACAATACCTCTGGCAGCAAGCCGCCGCACAACTCGGGGTGCAGGTGAGGGGGCCTTCGTGGCAGGATAGGCAGATGTCGTTGTTTTGATGTTATGGGTTGTCGGTTATGGGTTGTCGGTTCTTTTTTTATAATTTTGTTTTTTGCCAAACCTGCAACAGAACAAACTGGAACCCACAACCCACAACTCACAACTCACAACCGAACCATGACCAGTAATTCCTCGCTATTAATCCACCGGGATATTAGTTGGCTATCGTTCAACTATCGAGTATTGCAGGAGGCCAAAGACCCTGCGGTGCCTTTATTTGAGCGCATCAAATTTCTGGCCATTTATTCCTCCAACCTCGATGAATTCTTTAAAGTGCGCATGGCCAACCACCGCAACCTTTTGCGGGTGGGAAAAAAGACCAAACGCGAGCTCGATATTTCACCCAAGCTGATTGTGAGGGAGATACAATTGATTGTTAACAAACAACAGGAAGAATTCGGCAAGATATTTGAGAAGCAGATCATTCCCGAACTAAAAAAACACAACATACACATACTGCGCCGCCTCGACCTCAATGAGGCACAGCGCCAATACGTGGAAAATTACTTCAAAGAGCACATGTTGCCCTACGTGCAGCCTGTATTGTTGGTAAAAAACAAGATCAGGCCTTTTTTAAATAACGGCGCTTTGTACCTCAGCATACTGATGAAGGCCAAAGACACCCCAACCGGCCCCCGCGAATACGCCATCGTTAAAATTCCTTCCGACCACCTGCCGCGTTTTATTGCGTTGCCCTCTGCGCCCAACCGCCACGATATCATCATCCTCGACGACATCGTGCGGCATAGCGTATCGTGGATGTTCCCGGGGTATCACATTATCGACACCTTCTCGATCAAGCTGACCCGCGACGCCGAGTTGTACATCGACGACGAGTTTTCGGGCGACCTGATCCAGAAGATCAAAGAAAGTTTGTCGCGTCGGCATGTGGGACCGGCTTCCCGGTTTGTATACGACCGCGACATGCCCGCGCAGTTGTTGGCTTTTCTCAAAGACTCTTTCGACCTCGACAAATTTGACATTCTCAGAGAAGGGCGCTATCACAATAACTTTGACTTCTTCCGCTTTCCCGACTTTGGCATGCATCACCTCAAAAACCCGCCCATGCCTCCCCTACCCTACGCCCCCCTGGAGGAAGTCACCGACTTTTTCGGCGCCATTCGCAAAAGCGACCACCTGATTCACGTGCCTTACCAGTCGTATGAGCCTGTGGTGCGTTTTTTTGAAGAAACTGTGCGCGATCCCAAAGTGACGCATATTAAAATCGTATTGTACCGCGCCGCCCGTAAATCTCGCATCATACAAGCGCTCATGGACGCCGCCAAAGCCGGCAAGCAGGTGTCGGTATTTATTGAAGTAAAAGCGCGTTTTGACGAAGAGGCCAACCTCGAATGGGGTGAAAAGCTTGAACGCGCGGGCGTATCGGTGCATTACAGCTTTCCCGGGGTGAAAGTCCACGCCAAATTGGCACTGGTACGCCGGGTAGAAGGCCGCCAAGCACGCATCTATACCTATTTATCGACGGGCAATTTTCACGAAGATACCGCCCGGGTGTACAGCGACTTCGGCTTATTTACCGCCGACCCCCGACTTGTCAACGAGGTGGTGCGCGTATTTTCCTACCTGGAAACCGTTCAGCCCCCCGTCCAGCCTTTCCAGCACCTGCTGGTGGGGCAATTTAACCTGCGCAGCGAACTGGAGCACCTCATAGATTTTGAAATTACACAGGCAAAAGCCGGCAAAAAAGCTGAGATCATACTAAAAGTCAATAGCCTGCAAGACGAGCAGCTCATCGACAAACTATACGCAGCCAGCAAAGCCGGCGTGCACATCAAAATGGTAGTAAGAGGTATCTGTTGCTTGATACCCGGTCTGAAAAACGTAAGCGAACGCATCCACGCGGTGAGTATCGTAGATCGCTACCTGGAGCACGCCCGAATATTTATTTTTCACCACGCGGGCGAGGATAAAATTTATCTTTCTTCTGCCGACTGGATGGTGCGCAACCTCAATTACCGGGTGGAAACGGCTTTTCCCATCTATGACAAACAGATCAAGCAGGAAATTCTGGATTTTATGCAGATACAACTCAGCGACAATGTCAAAGCGCGCCTGCTGGATAAAACGCTGAACAACCCGTATTACAAAAACGGCGGCGATTTGCCCATAAGATCCCAGTTGGAGACTTATTTTTATATCAAACGCAAAAATGAAATGGAAGCCGCCGCCCCCGCGCTGCCGAAAACCAAAGGTTCTTGATAATTTTTTTAACACAAACGTAATAATTTGACGATTGTGCGCATTAATTATCGATAAACCCTTTACACATTAAACTTATGGACACCAAACCTGATGCCCCCTCCGCTCAAACAAATCTCTTCTGCTTATTTCTCATTTCGCGACTCAATAAGCCCGATTAATCGAACTTCACTCCCGGCTGATCTGGAAAAGTTTGCACTTCCTTGCATTTTAAGAATATCTTTGATACCACCAAGAATTAAAACATCTGAAAAATGAAATGGTCTAGATTAACCTTTTTGTCAAAGGCACTCATCACAATTTTGATCACTGCGGGTATTGCCGGCATCATCTACATGGTATCGCCCGGCTTGCGCGTGGGTATTTCCAAGCAACTGAAAGGAATTGAAGTTACCGACAGCGATGTCGACAACGTTGTTACCGCCGACGAGATGGCGCTTCCTTCGAGCAATCCTTCCTCGAAAGTAGCCTCCCAGCCGCTGGTGCGCATCGGCGCCTATGCCTGGAACGCGCAGTCCGGTATTATCGTGTCCAACGGCGGCCCTCGTACTACCGCAGGTTCGCTGATGGAGAAAAACAATGTCAATCTCGAAATCATCCGCCAGGACTGGCTATCAGAACTGCGCAACCTGCAGGTGAAGTTTGTAGAGGAATACGACAAAGGGAAAAGCTACCCCAAAGAAGGCGTATTCGCGGTTATGATCATGGGCGATGGCGCGCCGTATTACATCAGCTCTACCCAACAGGCCCTTAATGACAAGTACGGCGAAGACAAATACCATCTGCAAGTGGTGGGTAATGTGGGTCTGAGCTACGGCGAAGACAAACTCATCGGCCCACCCAAGTGGAAACTGGACCCCCAAACCATGAAAGGCGCCCTGATCTCTACGGTTATCGGCGACGGCGACTGGGTGACCTCGGTAAACTACGCTTTTGCCAACGGCCTCAAAGTAAATCCCGATCCCGGCACCTACGACCCCGATGCGGTGAACTTCTACCCCTCGGCCAACGACGACTATATCGAGTCGGCCAAGGAACTCATCAAATCACAGCGGGAAGGCTGGACCGTGCCTCTCAAGGAAGTTAAAGACGGCAAACTCACCGGCAAAACCCTGAACCGCAAAATCGACGGCTGCGCCACCTGGACTCCCGGCGACAAGATGGTGTTTGACGAATTGTCGGGTTTTACTGATATCGTATCTACCCGCGAATTCAACAACCAGATGGCCACCACGGTCATCGCCGTAAAAGAATGGGCGGAAAAAAATCCACAGATTGTGAGCAACATCCTGCGGGCATCGTATACTGCTTCTAACCAGATGAAGCAATACGACAGCTGGCGCAAGCGCGCTGCCGAATGTGTGGCCAATACCTACCAGATGGAAGACGCTACCTACTGGTACAATATGTTCAAAGGACAAAAAGGCGAGAAAAACGGCATCACCTATAATATGGGCGGCTCGAGGGTGTTTAACCTCTCAGATGCACAGCAATATAACGGCCTTACCGATGGTATCAATCGCTACAAGGCAGTGTACGACCAGGTATCGTTTTACCTGAAAGAACTCAATCCCGCAGGATTTAACCAAAACGTAAGTCGCGTAGTGCCTTACGAAGAAGCCGTCAACCTGTCTTTCCTCAAAAGCATCAAGGACATCGATACGGGCGAAGCGTATACCACCGATTACACCGAAAAGGCCACCAAGGTGCTGGCCTCGGGTGAGTGGCGCATCAACTTCGCTTCGGCCAGAGCTTCTATCAAACCCGAAGCTAAAGACGTACTCGAACAGATCTACAACCTGTTGATCCAGGCAGAAGACGCCAAACTCGAGCTCGAAGGGCATACGGATAATGTCGGCAACCGCGAAGACAACTATGCCTTATCGACTGCGCGCGCCGAAGCCGTGAAGAGTTATCTGATGCAACGAGGCATCCCCGGCAACCGCTTCCAGAAAGTGGACGGCAAAGGCCAGGACGAACCCGTGGCAGATAATGCTACTCCCGCCGGTAGAGCGCAGAACCGCCGGGTGGTGATTACTTTGTTGCAATAACCGGTTGTGAGTTGTGGGTTGTGGGTTGTAAGTTAACCCACAACCCACAAACCCACAACCTACAACCTACAACCGCTATGAACTTCCGCTCCTGGTTTCGTCCATTCGAGATTCTAAAAAAAGAACACAACATTGCGCTCATTGTAATATGGGTGGTGATGGTAGTGGGCTATTGGTTTGTGGCCACATCGGGAGAGAAAAAGCTATTTCCGCCGCCTGAAAAAGTTATTGAAGGATTGCAGGCGTTATACGGAGAAGGCCTGGTAGTACACATTGCCAGTTCATTGGGATTGTGCCTGAAAGCTACGCTGATATCTGTGGTCGTATCCCTGTTTTTTGCTTACCTGTCTCCCGTGCCTTTTATGCGGCCTGTGGCTATCGGGCTAAGCCGCATGCGCTACCTACCGCTTACCGGCATCACCTTTTATCTGGCTATGATGATGCACGATGCGCGTTCGATGCAGGTAGGGGTGCTTGTGATTTTTATGAGCCTTTATTTCATCACTTCTTTATTGGGTGTGATTAAAGATATTCCGCAGGAAGAGATCGACCACGCGCGTTCGCTCAAATGCAGCCGCTGGGAGGTATTGTGGGAAGTAATCGTAAAAGGCCGGATCGACTATGTAATCGAAGTACTTCGCCAAAACCTGGCCATCACCTGGATGATGCTCGTTACGGTCGAATCTATCCTGGTAGCTGCCGGCGGCCTGGGAGTATTGATCAAAAATAGTGACAAATTTATGAACCACGGTCGTATAGTGGCATTGCAATTGGTAATCCTGCTGGTCGGCCTTGGCATCGACTGGATATTGAATACCACCCGAAAGTCGCTTTTCCGCTATTCTAAAATATAAGCAAAGCCAGGCATGAACCAATACGAACAAAAAGATACCATACTCCACGCTGAAAATGTAAGCGTGTCATACGGCGAAAAAACGATCATCAAGGATATCAACTTCCTCGAACAGGATACCGTGCGGCCTGGCAAAGTACAGGGGCAGGTCATCGCTTTTCTGGGGCGGTCAGGCCGCGGCAAATCTACCTTGTTTCGGGTAATTACGGGATTAAACAAACCCACGACTGGCAGTGTGCTCATTCCAGACCCCACTAAAAAGCCCATCAACGGAAAAATTCCCGCCAAGGATGTAGCAGAAGGCGATGTGGGGTTTGTTGATCAAAAATACACCTTATTCCGCCATAAAACAGTGTACCAGGCGCTCATATATGCGATGCGAAATTCCCCCCTGTCAAAAACTGAAAAACACGACAAGATCATGCGCTATCTTGCCGAATGGGGACTCGAGAAGTCCAAGGATCAATACCCCAACGAACTCTCCGGCGGGCAACGCCAGCGCACGGCCATCCTCGAGCAATTGCTGAGTTCCGGCCATTATATCGTGATGGACGAGCCTTTTTCAGGCCTTGATATTGGTAATATTTTGAATGTAAAAACGGCTTTCAAGCTTATTAACGAAAGTCACGATCTCAATACGATTATCTTTAGCACCCACGATATCGAATTGGCCGTCGAACTGGCCGATTCGCTATATGTAATCGGCTATCCCCGCAATGCCGAAGGCAAGCTGGAAACCTACGGCACGATCCTCCACCACTACGACCTCAAAGCTATGGGGCTCGCCTGGCACGACGGCTTCGGCGCCCAACACCGCGAACTGGCCGAGGAGGTGAAGAAGGCGTTGCTGGCCTCCTGAGTAACTTTGCGACTCGACTGTACGACTTTGCGACTGTAAGACTATACGATCAGGGAAACTTCGTATCTTTATTTGTCCAATTTTTCGTCGTCGTACAGTCGTACAGTCGTACAGTCGTACAGTCGTACAGTCGTACAGTCGTACAGTCGTACAGTCGTACAGTCGTACAGTCGTACAGTCGTAAAGTCCTTATTCCACTGCCACCTTCTGCACGCCTGTGAGGCTGCCGTAGCTCATCACCACCCAATACATTCCGGGATTCAAGGTATGCAAATCCAGTTCATAGCGAGCTGCGGGGGATTCCGTGGAGGAGTAAACGCGTGCTCCCAGGGCATTATACACGGCAACGACAACCTTATCGGAAGGCGTTTCTGAGAGAGTGAGCGTAAGTTGCCCAGTAGTGGGATTGGGGTAACACCGGAACGGCAGCAGGCCTGCAACAGGGTCATTTATACCTACGGCCAGGTCGCTACAAGGCGACACAGCCCACTCGTCGTTATTACTAGCAGAGGCGCATTCGCCGCACATCAGGCGTTTAAAGAAGCAGGCGCCACGTTTAACAACCGTAGTTTCGGGAAAAGTGCAATGGCCCAGGCTCAGCATTTTGAGGTTAAGTTCTGAGCAAGTTCCATCCGATTGCAGATGTTGGTGAATGGGTTGCGAACCGTATGCATTGATAAAAGCCTGACAATTTAGACAGCTCAGCACATGTCCGTATTGTGATGGCACTACGCAATCGAGGTCGTCATGAAAACTAACGACAGGGATGTCTTTGTTGAGTACATCGAGCGAAACCGCTGCACCGCAATTGTTGAGCACGCCCCTGATGTGATAAGTAGCTTGAATATCGTTGACGCCATCATCGAGATCGCCGATTTGCTCCACGCAATAGGGGCAAATAGTACCTGCTTCCTGTTGGGTAAAATAAGCGGTATGCATGGCTGTCACAGCCCCCGCGCTACCGCCTCCCACAAAAAACGCCGAAGTATCCACGCCGTACTGCCCGGCGTTGGCAGCCACGAAGCGAAGAGCGGCCCTGGCGTCCTGCACGGCGCGGTATACGGCCACGGGTAGTTTATTGGCCTGGTTGCCACAGAGCAGACAGATGAGCAGTCCGGCATTGGGGTCGCAATCCCACCCGAGTCGGTAAGTCATGGTAGCGGCCACAAAACCCCGTTGGGCGAAATTTCGGCACATATTGCGCATATCGTTGCGATTGCCACCGAGGAAAGCCCCGCCGTGGATAAACATGATAAACGGCCGCTTGGTCAGCTCGTCGGCATCAAGCGACGGGAAGTACACATCCATACGCAGCGTATCGACCACCTGCGAGGGCCAGCGTGGCGCTGCACCGTACACCACATTGCTATCAACGAGAATATCGGCCTCTTCAAAATAAGGCGTCTCCGAAAACCGGCCTTCGATGCAATACTGCGAAAGCTGGGAAAAACCGGCTATTGCCCCTAGAAGGGAAAAAAGCGTTACAAGTGTCAATCGCATAAGCGGAGGTTATTGGGTTGTAAA
>Ga0058867_1001925_pt1 | contig 11520 bp, 11 predicted proteins | sample TNRReaAerobicRNA_FD_59632 | JGI IMG/M metagenome (GOLD analysis project Ga0058867, IMG submission 59632) | Wastewater treatment Type I Accumulibacter community from EBPR Bioreactor in Madison, WI, USA - TNR Reactor, Time E -22min-Aerobic_ RNA... | ecosystem: Engineered > Bioreactor > EBPR >... | reverse complement strand
ATGCGCCAGGTCATTCCCTTGCGCGGCCAGTCGCCAAAGAATCCCTCTCAGCGCAACTCCGGCAGCTTCGGCAGGACTTTTTTCCTGTTCAGGTCGTCGCTGGTGTGAAAACATGCGCTTGTCCGCTTGCTGCCCTCTCTGGTATCTTTGGCGCCCGCGTGGCTTGGCGGGTTGGGCGGCGACGGACGCTGCGCCGTGCCGAGAGATCGGTTGATGCTGGCGGGGCCACACCGGCAAGGGCCAGCAAATTGCTGAATGCACAAACATTCGGGCAGGGCGGTAGCGTGCCTGAAGGCGCGGCAGACGCTGCCCGGCGCGCGGCATTGGCCGACGGCCGGGCAGTGACGAACAAAAAAAGTGTCATCGTCAGCAGCATTTGCCGCGTCTCGCCGCCTCACTTACGGACAGGCATCCCCCATGACCACTCCCAAGAAAGTTGCCCTGATCACTGGCGTCACCGGCCAGGACGGCGCCTACCTGGCCGAACTCCTGCTCAACAAAGGCTATGAGGTGCACGGCATCAAGCGCCGTTCGTCGCTGTTCAACACCGATCGCATTGATCATCTCTATCAGGACCCGCACGAGCTTGGGCGTCGCTTCATCCTCCACCACGGCGACCTGACCGACTCGTCCAGTCTGATCCGCATCATCCAGCAGGTGAAGCCGGACGAAATCTACAATCTGGCCGCGCAAAGCCATGTCGCCGTCAGCTTCGAGGAGCCCGAATATACCGCCAACGCCGACGGAGTCGGCGCGCTGCGCATGCTCGAGGCGATCCGCATTCTCGGCCTGGAAAAGAAAAGCCGCTTCTATCAGGCCAGCACCTCGGAACTCTACGGCCTGGTCCAGGAGACGCCGCAGAAGGAAACCACCGCCTTCTATCCGCGCAGTCCGTATGCCGTGGCCAAGCTCTACGCTTACTGGATCACCGTCAATTACCGCGAGGCCTACGGCATTTATGCCTGCAACGGCATCCTCTTCAACCACGAAAGCCCGGTCCGCGGCGAAACCTTCGTCACCCGCAAGATCACCCGCGCCATCGCCCGCATTGCCCTCGGTCTGCAGGACTGCCTCTACCTCGGCAATCTTGGCGCTCTGCGCGACTGGGGCCATGCTCGCGACTACGTCGAGATGCAGTGGCTGATGCTGCAGCAGGAACAGCCCGAAGACTACGTCATCGCCACCGGCGTGCAGTACAGCGTGCGCCAGTTCGTTGAATTTGCCGCCGCCGAGCTGGGCATCGGCGTGCGTTTCGCCGGCGCGGGAGTGGAAGAGGTCGGCATCGTAGCCACGGTCGCCGGCCAGCAGGCCCGGGTCAAGCCGGGCGAGGTCATCGTCCGCGTAGACCCGCGCTACTTCCGTCCGACCGAAGTCCAGACGCTGCTCGGTGACCCGAGCAAGGCGCGCGACAAGCTCGGCTGGACGCCGACCACCAGCCTGCGCGAGCTGGTCAGGGAAATGGTCCTCGCCGACTACAGCTCGGCCCGGCGCGACGCTCTGGTCAAAGATGCCGGCTTCCAGATCTTCGACCATCACGAATGAGCGCACCATGACGCCAACCAGGATCTACGTCGCCGGTCACCGTGGCATGGTCGGCGCTGCCATCGTCCGAGCCCTGCACCGACGCGGCGAATCACAACTCATCACGCGTAGCCACGGCGAGCTCGATCTCACCGATCAGTCCGCCGTACGCACCTTCTTCGCGGCCGAAAAGCCCGCGCAGGTGTATCTCGCCGCCGCCCGGGTCGGCGGCATCCACGCCAACCACACCTATCCGGCCGAATTCATCTACCAGAACCTGATGATCGAGACCAACATCGTGCATGAGGCGTGGCGGGCTGGCGTACAGAAACTCCTGTTCCTCGGCAGCAGTTGCATCTACCCGAAGTTCGCCGCGCAGCCGATGCCTGAAGAAGCGTTGCTCACCGGCACCCTGGAACCGACCAACGAACCCTACGCGATTGCCAAGATCGCGGGCATCAAGCTCTGCGAAAGCTACAACCGCCAGTACGCCACCGACTACCGCAGCGTCATGCCGACCAACCTCTACGGCCCGGGCGACCACTACGACCTGCTGAACAGCCACGTCATCCCGGCGATGATCCGCAAGCTGCATCTCGCCAAGCTCGCCGCCGCGCACGACTGGCCGGCGATCGAGCACGACGAAGCCCACAACGGCGCCATTCCGCCAGACCTTAGACGCCAGTTGCACGATACCTGCCGCGTGCCGCTCGAACCCTGCCTGACCCTCTGGGGAACCGGTACTCCGCGACGCGAATTCCTCTACGTAGACGACATGGCCGAAGCCAGCGTGCACGTGATGAATCTCGACCGGGCCAGCTACGAGGTGCATACCCGGCCGATGCTCTCGCACCTCAACGTCGGCAGCGGCGAAGATATCGCCATCCGGGAACTCGCCGAGACGGTCGCCGAGGTCATCGGCTACCCCGGTCGCATCGAATTCGACCCCGGCCAACCCGACGGCAGCCCGCGCAAGCTGCTCGACGTTTCCCGCCTGCACGCCATCGGCTGCCACGCCGGCGTCGGCCTGAAGGAGGGCCTGCGGCGCGCCTATGCCGACTTCCTGCAGCGATGAGGCGGCTAACGGTCATGACTTTTCCAGGCACCCCCGATCATGAAAGTCATGGCCGTTTCCCTCTCCCCCGACCCCTCCCCCGCGCGGGGGAGGGGAGGTTCGTGAGTCGCATACGCGACTTTCACATTAAGCAGCCTTGCGCCACCGTTGCCATAGCGCGGGATTGGCACGTTCCTGGCAATGCGGCGAGCAGCATGAAGCAGGCAAGCACCTCTTTCCCTGCGCTGCAGCGGCAGGGCAGACAGGCGGCCCCTGCTGCGGCCGATTGCTGGCCCTGAGTATCGAGTGATGGCCCTCGCCTGCAAGCTTACGCACCACGGCGCTGTCGATGGCGTTACTGGTTCCTGCCACCAGCTCAGCCTGGCCGATGGGCAATCGGTGCTGGTCGACTGCGGGCTCTTCCAGGGGGCGGAAACCTCGCGTGAGGGTGCCGGGGCGCAACGTCTGCAGATCACCTTTCCCATTGATCGCGTGCGCGCGCTCGTCGTCACCCACGTTCACATCGACCATGTCGGACGCCTTCCCTACCTGCTGGCGGCGGGTTATCGCGGACCGCTCGTGTGCAGCCAGGCCTCGGCGGCGCTGCTGCCGATGGTGCTGGAAGACGCCCTGAAGGTCGGTTTTACCCGCGACCCGGCAGTCGTCAAGCGCTATCTGGCCCAGCTCCGCCAGCAGACCATCGCCGTGCCGTACAAGCAGTGGCGCACCGTTCTCAGCGGCGATCCGGCGCTGCGTGTGCGGCTTTCGCCGGCAGGGCACATTCTCGGTTCGGCGTATGTCGAGTTTGATCTGGTGCAGGGTCGGGAGAGGCAGCGCATCGTTTTCTCCGGGGACCTCGGCGCCCCCTACACGCCCTTGCTGCCGGCACCCCGATCGCCTTACGGTGCGGACCTTCTGGTCCTCGAAAGCACCTACGGCGACCGCACCCACGAAAGCCGCAAGGACCGTCGCCAACGTCTGCAGGCGGTTTGTGAACATGCTTTCGGCAACCGGGGTACCTTGCTCATCCCCGCCTTCAGCATCGGCCGTACGCAGGAACTGCTCTACGAGCTGGAAGAGATCATCCACCGCAACCGGCAGCGTCCCGCCGCCCCCGGCGTGACCTGGGACGACCTCGACATCATCGTCGACTCGCCACTGGCGGCCGATTTGACCGCCGGCTACACCAGGCTGCGCGAGCACTGGGATGCCGAGGCCCGGCGGAAACTCGCGGCCGGCCGTCACCCGCTGGACTTCGAACAAGTCACGACCATCGACGACCATGCGACTCACCTGCGCGCCGTCGAGTACCTGGCGCGTACCGCTCGCCCGGCAATCGTCATTGCCGCCAGCGGTATGTGCAGTGGCGGGCGGATCGTCAATTACCTCAAGGCGATGCTCGGTGACCCGCGCCACGACGTGCTACTGATCGGCTACCAGGCAGCAGGCACGCCGGGCAGGGACATCCAGGAATACGGCCCGCGCGGCGGCCATGTCGATCTCGATGGTCAGCGCTACGCGATTCGCGCCGGCATTCACAGCCTCGGCGGCTATTCTGCGCACGCCGACCAGCAGGACCTGCTGCACTTCATCGCACGCATGCGCAGCAAGCCACGGCAAATCCGTCTGGTGCACGGCGACGTGGGCGCCAAGGAGGCGCTGGCGGCAGCGATCAGGCAGCGGCACCCCGAGATCGACGTCCTGGTGCCCTGAGTGGGGGCGCATTTCTCCTGGACGCCTTTCGCTTGCTGTCATGGCGACACGCGGCACGCGCTCCTTGCGGTCGGACTGCTGCAAATAGTCTTGCCATGCGGGCCAGCCGAACTTGCAGAGGCGTCGGCTGGCGGTTCTCTGAAGGGCCACAAGGGCGTGTCGCAACAGAGGTGGCCAAGTCCCCAGCCGCTGTGCGTTGTGAGCGCTCCCGCTACGCTCTTGCTCACCTCTTGAAACCTCGACCATGCGATCCGCCGAACGGTTCGTGAGTCGCTGGCGCGACTTCCACAGTAAGCAGCCATGCGCCTGACCCGACAACAGATTGAAGCCATCAACACCCTTGCTCGGCAATTAGCGGGAGAGAGCGTGCGCATACGTGTCTTTGGTTCAAGACTCGACGACGCCGCGCGCGGCGGCGATCTCGATCTCATGATCGAACTCAGCGACCCGGTGGCCAATCCCGCCCTGCTTGTTGCACAGCTCTCAGCCAAGGTCTCCCGTATTCTGCAAGGGCGAAAAGTCGACGTGCTGATCAGCGCCCCCAACCTGCGGCGGTTGCCCATACATGCCGTGGCCTATCGGGAAGGGGTATTGATATGAGTCTGGATTTCACTGTTGCTGAACGCCTGCGATTCCTGATCAGAGTCGTAAACAAGGAATCCAAGCATCTGAAAACAACCGACGAGCGGCTGTTTGCTGTTCCGTTCACCGCGAAAACGGCCGCCCGGCTCGACGCAGACCCTGATCTGGCCGAGCGTGTCGAAGCGTTCGCGAGCAGATATGGCCGCTTGCAGGATACCCTGGGGGACAAGCTGTTACCGCTATTGCTGCGCGCGCTGGGGGAAAAGACAGGAGCTGCCATAGACAACCTTGACCGCGCAGAACGCCTGGGTCTGCTCAATTCGGCAGATGAGTGGATGACCATGCGCAAGATCAGGAACCTGATGGTTCACGAATACATTGAAGACCTGGATGTGCTCACCAGTGCCTTGCAGACCGGGCATGCGTTTGTGCCGGTGCTGCTTGCCACAGCGAACGCAGTGGTTGCCGAGGCGGAACAACGCGGCTGGGTTTGAGGGCGCCCGGCAGGGCGCCGCAATAGCCACTCGGTTCCGCCGTCACTCCTGCCTCGCCCTACACGCCAGAGCACAGCCTAAAGGATGAAGACCCAAGCCTCCCACGATTCGGGCTACAAGCTGCTTTTCTCGCACGCACTGGTCGTCGAGGATCTGCTGCGCGGGTTCGTCGCCGAAGACTGGGTCGCCGAACTCGACTTCGCCTCCCTCGAGAAGGTCGGTGGCAGCTACATCACCGACGACCTGCGCGACCGTGAAGACGACCTGATCTGGCGTGTTCGCCGGCAGGGCGAGTGGCTCTACGTTTATTTGTTACTCGAGTTCCAGAGCACCGTCGACCCCTGGATGGCACTGCGGATCATGGTTTACACCGGCTTGCTCTATCAGGATCTGATCAAGACAGGCGAGATCCGGCGTGGCCAGAAGCTGCCACCCGTTTTTCCACTGGTGCTGTACAACGGGCGCGATCGTTGGACCGCGGCGCGCGACGTTGGCGACCTGATCGAACTGTTGCCCGGCAGTCTGAAACGGTATCATCCAGCCCAACGCTACTTCCTGCTGGAAGAAGGCAACGTCAGCGCGGACCGTCTGGCCGATACGCAGAATACCGTAGCCAGCATCATTCGCCTCGAAACCAGCGCCGCACCGGCGGAAGTGCGGCGCGCCGTGGGGCACCTGATCAAACGTCTGCAAGGCCCCGAATACGCCAGCCTCAAACGTGCTTTCGTAGTCTGGATCAATCGCATCGTCCTCAGACGATTGATGCCTGGTCAGGAGATCCCGGAAGTCAGCGAACTACAGGAGATTGACACGATGCTTGCCGAAACCGTTGAAGAGTGGACCCAACAATGGAAGCAGGAGGGCCTGCAGCAAGGCCTGCAGCAAGGCCTGCAGCAAGGCCTGCAGCAAGGCCTGCAGCAAGGCCTGCAGCAAGGTGAAGAACAAGGCGAAAGGAGACTGCTCGAGAAACTGCTCGAGCGGCGCTTCGGCCCGCTTTCCCCCTTGCTGCGTGAACGCCTGGCCCAGGCCAACCGTGGGCAACTGGAGACCTGGGGCCTCAACCTGCTTGAGGCTGCCACGGTAGAGGAGGTCTTCAACAGCCAGTAACCCGCCCCGCATTTTCCGCAGGAGCCGGTCAGCCCCCTTCGTGCCGGGAGGTTCGAATTGCTCGACCGCGAGCACCGCGCGGAGGAAATTGAGGGCATCCAGCCCTGGGCGCCGAACTCGACACAGCGCAGCAGACTGACGTCAGTGGCCGGGAGTGGCGGTGTCGGCAGTTGCAGCAAGAGAGAATGGCCTTCGAGCGCAGCGACGACAAGGCTTGCTACACTGTCTCCAATTTCCTGCCGGGAGGGATGCATGCGATTGGCGCCGGGGGAACAATCAGCGATCCGCGAAGCGATTCACGAGGCCGACGGAGAGGCTTCGATCTACCTTTTTGGCTCACGCGTCGATGCGGCAGCCAGCGGCGGGGATATCGATCTGCTGGTGCTCTCAACGAAAATCAATCTCATGACGAAGCTGGGTATTCTGGCCCGGCTTCACCAGCAGCTTGGCGAGCGCAGGATCGACTTGGTGGTGTATCCGGATACTTCTCGGCCGTTTCCTCGCATGGTCATCGAAGAAGGCGTGCGATTATGACGCAAGTGAAAGCTGAACTCCTGCAGGAAGAGCTGGCAGGCCTGCAGCTTGCCGCCGCGCATCTTCAATACTCGACACATCGATGTCGCGACCTCATGGGTCAGCAAGCGTTGCCGCCAGAACAACTGGAGCGGCTGGAGTCATTCACCAGCCGTTTTGCCCGATTGGCGGACTTGCTCATTCAGCGCGTGTTCCGCTTGATCGATGACATCGAGCTGACCGGTGGTGGCTCCCTGCTTGACCGAATCTACCGTGCAGAAAAGCGAGGTTGGGCCAATGCGGCTGAACTGATCACGATCCGTGAGCTGAGAAACCTGATCGCTCACGAATACGCGACGGAGAAAATGCTCGAGATCCATACCGCCGTCGCAGCGCTGGCCCCGAAACTCCTCGCAATTGTGCCGAAGGTGATCGCATACGCCGACATCACCCTCCAGAAATACGCAAGATGAGATCTCGCAATGGCCCGGTTCTGGTTCCTGCTTGATGCCGTTGCCGGACGAACTGGAGCACTGACTACTGGCAGAAGTATCGACGAACGGGAAGGGAACGTCTCCATGCGTTATGTCAGTCTATATCACCTGAGGTGATTTCCAGAAAAAGGCATTCCGGAAACGCGATGAATGGCGCTTGTTGCCCAAGGAACTCCTCCCCCTTCAAGGGGGAGGTTGGGAGGGGGATGGGGGCGAAGGGACTGATCTCTTCGTTGCCTGATTACCCCATTCCCACCCCAACCCGTCCCATCGCAAACGTCGCTGGCGCGACCGTCCCCTTGAAGGGGAGGGGGCGCGTGCCGAGGTCCGGTAAGTGCATTGCGGGAAATCACCTAACAGAACGCTTCGGCATCGAAAAAGACCGTCAGGAAGGTGAAGTGGCCTTCCTGCAGGGGCTTCTGGTCCGTCGCTTTGGCCTACCTTCGGGAAGCGGTCGGCGCACACCGGGCCGGCGCCAGCAGCGATTAGCTTAAAACCTGGGCGATCAGTGTGCTCGATGCACCGAGTCCCTGGATGCCGTCTTTGACCCGAACTGAGCGCTAGCCGAGCGTGTCAGGCATTCTCCGTCGGCCAGCCTGTCGTGCCTCTGTCGATGAACTTCGTACACCGTCCCCGTAATTCCATGGAGAACCACTCCCAACTCAACGACGACTACGACAGCCCGTGGAAAGAGGCGCTGATGCGTTACTTTCCCGAGTTCATGGCCTTTTACTTTCCGTTGGCCCATGCCGCAATCAACTGGCGCGAAGGGCACGTTTTTCTCGACAAGGAACTGGCGCAGGTCGTCCAGGATGCGGAGCTCGGCAAGCGCCTGGTGGACCGTCTCGTCCAGGTTGTTACGCGGGAAGCGGGCAAACAATGGGTCTACGTCCACGTTGAAGTGCAGGGGCAGCAAGAGGCGGGCTTTGCCGAACGGCTGTTCACCTACAACTACCGCCTCTATGACCGTTATCGTCGACCGGTCGCCAGCCTGGCCGTGCTGGCCGACGAAAGCGAGAACTGGAAGCCCAGCGAGTTTGGTTATCAACTGTTCGGCTGTACGGTCGGCATCCGCTTTCCCACCGTCAAGATCCTGGATTACGCGAGTCAGACCGAAGCTCTCCTCGAGGACACCAATCCGTTCGCACTCATTACTGCCGCTCACCTGCTCACGCGTGCCACCAGGAGTGACCCAGAACAACGGTGGGCGGCCAAGTGGCGGTTGGCCAAGTTGCTCTACGAGCGCAATTGGGATAAACAGCGCATCATCGACTTGTTCAGCGTCATTGACTGGCTGATGCGGCTGCCGGACGAATTGGAGCAGCGACTACTGGAAGAAGTTTACGCACTGGAAAGGAACGTCTCCATGCCCTATGTCACCTCTGCAGAACGCTTCGGCCTCGAAAAGGGCCGTCAGGAAGGTCGTCAGGAAGGTCGTCAGGAAGGTCGTCAGGAAGGTGAAGTCTCCCTTTTGCAGCGGCAACTAGTCCGTCGTTTCGGGCACATCCCGGAAACAATCCGCGCACGCTTGGCCAGCGCGAGCACCGATCAGCTCGAAACCTGGGCGATCCGGGTGCTCGATGCCGAATCCCTGGATGCCGTCTTTGACCCGAACTGAGCGCAAGCCGAGCGTGTCGGGCATTCGCCGTTGGCCAGCCCGCCGTGTCCCTTTCGATGAATTTGACATACCGTCGCCTTGATTGCAATGATCCTAACCCGCGCACTTGCAGGTTCAACTCATGCTGGATTTACAGACCGTCGCTCAGGCTCATGGGTCGGTGAATAAGGCTCCCGGCACCTGTTCCGCGAGGCCGCGTGCGCCTGCGGCCACCACAGCCGCTATCGGCCGCCGCGTGCGGAGGTCCTGCCCGAATGGGAAGGTGCGCGGGTGGACGCCCAGCAGATGCTCGGGCCGCGCCTCGCAGGCCTGATCGACCAGACCGTCCGGCAGAGTGCCGGCCAGGTCGCGGGGGTCGAAGACCTGCTGCTGGAGGAGATCCAGCGTGCTGACCTGCTGCACCTGGACGAGACGCCGTGGCGGGAAAATGGCGAGTTGCTGTGGCTAAGGGTGTTCAACGCCGTCACCACGGGGGTGTACTTCATCGGCCCCCGCGGCGCCGAGATCTTCATCAATGCCCTGCAGGGCCCATTCCGCGGCGGTCTCATGAGCGATGGGTACGCGGTTTACCGCTCGTACCTCAACCGTATCCGCTGCCTGGCGCACCTCCTGCGCCAGGCCCGCGGATGGGCCGAGTCCACGTGTCGGCGGGGCAGTCAGGTGGGCCAGCAACTCATCGACCTGCTGGGGGGCCTGATCCAGGCCGCCCGCGAGGGCCCTGCCGAGGACCTGGCCGAACAACAGCCACCGGCCCTGGCCCAACTCAAGGCCTGGTGCGAACTCCACCCACACAGTCCCTTGGCCAAACTCGGCGAATTCTGCCGGGAGCAGCTGAACGACTGGGAAGCGATCGTCCGGCCGCTGCTCGACCCGAGCCTGCCGCTCACCCACAACGCCGCCGAACGTCTGCTGCGCCACTGGGTGATTGCCCGTCGCTTGAGTTTCGGCACCCGCAGCGAGCAAGGAACGCGCGCGGTTGCTTTGCTCGCCAGAGTCATCGATACCTGTCGTGCCCTTCATCCAGGCCAAGCGGGTTGGTGCCCCGGCAAACAGCGCTTATTGCCAGGCGCCTCGACTTGACCGCGCGCAAGGGTTGGATCATCCGCCTGGAGGACGGTTTCTGGCGGCAGCACTGGCGACGATCAACATTGGTCTTCCATGAAAGCCAACTGCCCAGGCTTCGGCGCTGACGGCGGTTCGTTTGTCTGCCAAGCACGCGGCAAAAACGCCGGATGAGGAAGTATGGCCTACTCTGCCTGACGACAGCGTGGCAACATGCGAGGGTCCGCCCAATGGTCGGTGCAGTAGGGTTGCCACCCCTGCAAAGGAACGGCTGCCAGCCCGCCCGCCGCAGACCCCATCGGCAAGCCAGTTTCGCTGAATGCTCAAGCATTCCGGCAGGGCGGTAGCGTGGCTGAAGACCTTCTGATCATGCGGTCATAGTTCCGCAGTGTCTTTGCTGCGTTCTCGGGCGAATTCATATACTGTCCCCAAATTCATGCAAACCCAAGTTCTGCTCTCGAGATCGGAGCGTCGGGTAGAATCGGCTTACAGACCATTGTTGAGGGAGGTCGACATGAGAACCAGGTACGAAACCGATGTCGTGGCATGGGCAAACGAGCAGGCCAGCCTCCTTCGTGCCGGGCGTTTCGAGTTGCTCGACCGCGATCACATCGCGGAGGAAATCGAGGACGTGGGCAAGAGCGAACAGCGTGAACTTGCGAGCCGGATGTCGGTTCTTCTGGCCCATCTGCTCAAGTGGCGATATCAGCCCGAACGGCGGGGAGCCAGTTGGGAAAAGACGATCCTCGCGCAGCGCAAGGAGATTGCCTATGGACTGAGTGACGCCCCAAGCCTCACCCCCAAGCTTCAGGAAACGCGATGGCTTGAAATGGTGTGGGCCAAGGCGGTTGCTCGGGCGGTTGGGGAAACCGGCCTCGATTGCTTTCCCGATGCCTGTCCCTGGGCGATGGAAGAAGAAGTCCTCAATGATGCCTGGCTACCGGATGTCTGAAGAAACGCATCGCGAGTAACCGAGCCCTGACGCCGTCGCGTCGCCGGGCAAACAAGGGCTCTGGAGGGTATTTCATATACTGGAGTTGTTCCCTGTTCTAAGCCGATGATTTCAAGAAAGTTTTAGGTTCCACAGGCCTGCCGGAATCCAGAAAAGAGAATCAATGATCGAGTCCAAGAGGTTTCGTATCCGGTGAGTGAGGCAGTGGAAACTCTTCATGCCGCCGATCGAATGCTCCACGAGGACTCGGGGCCTCGCATGCTGCCGGTTATGTTTTGCCTGCGTGGCGGTCAGTTGTGGTTTTGGGATGGCTTTCGATTTTCTCGGCATCTTGTGAGGCAAGTGTGTTGTCGATTGTTCGCCATAATCTTTATCCGCCCCGAGAAAGCCGAGGTCAAGCCACACCTTGA
>Ga0058867_1066152_pt1 | contig 11588 bp, 8 predicted proteins | sample TNRReaAerobicRNA_FD_59632 | JGI IMG/M metagenome (GOLD analysis project Ga0058867, IMG submission 59632) | Wastewater treatment Type I Accumulibacter community from EBPR Bioreactor in Madison, WI, USA - TNR Reactor, Time E -22min-Aerobic_ RNA... | ecosystem: Engineered > Bioreactor > EBPR >... | reverse complement strand
GCCAATTGGGCCCGGTCGGTACCTTTTTTCTCTGGTCGCATAGTGGGTCGATTTAAGTTTTAAAGTTAGGGGTTTTTGGGGTATTAGGCAAGAGGGGGGCGTTTTTTGCACAGTCTGACGGCTGCGTGGACGACGTGGCGGCGAGTGTTGGCTTTGCGGGTTGGGCTTTCGCCGCCATGTGCGACCATGCATTGTTCTCAATATTTTTAATAATCTACATGAGCCTTCAAACCTAATCTATGCTCTATACAAATGTCGCAAACTCTAATTATTCTGTCGAGTTCTTCTTTAAAATGCTCAAATGGCTTTTTGAAGGTTAAATGTACTTTTTTTATATATTTGCCAAAACCATAGTCTCTCTCAACTTTAATAATTTCTATTGTAGATGGGAAACACGAGGTATCCATAATGACATTTGTTCCTTTTCCATTTTTATCTCTTACATTAATCACACGTGTAACTTCTAACAGACTGCATTGATTGTGTTCATCAAAATTAAAAGATATATCATACGGTTCGCTCTCTTCATAAATTTTATCTTTGACTATTTTATTCAACTCGCTTCCTTTCAAAGTTACATAAAGGAAAGTTAATAGTTTCGTATCTTCATATTGAAAATAGTAATAATTGCCTAACGGAAAGCCTTCTTTTGTTCTGAGAATATTGCTAATTTCAATCAGTTTAGACCTGATTTCTGACGGTTCAAATATCTTTTCAGAAAATTCAAATTTCGTGAATGCAAAGATAAAATCATAATATTCTTTGTCTTTACCAAAGTAGGGAAGCACTTTTTCTGGAAATAGTATTATCATTAAAGAGACTGTTGAAAAATCGGCATAACCCGAAGGCATCCTTGTGCCTATAATTTCTGATAGATTTTGAATTTTACCTGTTTCTGAATTTGCAGGTACTAAGAAATGTGAAACACTCATTTTTTATGATTTTCAATTGTTGAGAACTCATCTATACCCGCAGCACTGTTTGTATATACGCCACTACGGATATATCAAAAGGCGCATGGCACGTTTTACTTATCTTTTATGGCGTATAAATCCCAATAGACGCATTAGTTCCTCCGCATCTCCCAACGCGCTTATGTCCGGGCGTCTTTTAGCCCCCATAGAAACTTCCTACATTCGATTTTTTCACAGGAGGCCGTTCAAGTGGTTGTGCTGTACAAAGCTAACAGAAGTTTAAAATAAAGTCAACTGCTTTATAAAAAAAACTTTTCACCCGTTGAGTCTATCGAAAGGGCTCTGCACCCGGTCGGCCCCGATTCGGATAATGTATGTATATATCTCGGTCGTCTTGCTGCTTTCGTACCCCAGCAGGTCTTGTATGTAGCGCAGGTCTACGCCACTTTCCAACAGGTGGGTAGCAAAAGAGTGGCGTAGGGTGTGAACGGTGGCATAGGGATTGATGCCAGAACGTTCTTTGCACGCCGTGAATACTTTTTGTACGCTGCGAGCAGCGTACTGTCCCCCATCCTGTCCTTCAAACACCCATTCTACGGGGCGGAACACGGCGATGTACTCTTGCAACTGCGTGATTAGTGACAACAACTTTTGCCTGGCATGACAAATTCAGGCGCGTGCTAGTCCAATATGAATGGTGTCAGCACCTCTTTCCCGGATTCAACCTCCTCGCATTTACCCTCTAACCTACGGCATGTTCATTGAGAAAAAACTGCAACTGGCGCATAAGAAAAATTACGCTTCAGCGTATGCCGTAGTAATACCCATACCGATAGCATTTTAGCAGCGCGCCTTGCGCATAGGCCGGCGCACCTCCTTTGTCATTAGTTCTTTCGGCGGGTATACTGAACCCCAGCCGGGTCAGATGGCCCAACTGATCCACAAACAGATCAATAACCCGAACAAAAGCATCCGAAGCGATGGCTTCCTCCAACAGACCTAAAGCCAATTGGGTCCGGTCGGTACCTTTTTTCTCTGGTCGCATAGTGGGTAGATTTGAGTTTTAAAGGTAAGGGTTTTTGGGGTGTTAGGCAAGAGGGGGGCGTTTTTGCACAGTCTGACGGTTGCACTCACGCCCGTGCCGCCCTGCGTTGGCTTTGCGGGTTGGGCTTTGGGCGGCATGGTCGGGAGTGCGTTGTTATCCCTTTTATTATTTTTTGTCTGGTCGGCTTTTAAAATTTCATCTTCTGTATCCTAACCGCATTGAGTATCGCCAATAGCGCCACGCCAACATCCGCAAAAACCGCCTCCCACATCGTCGCCAAACCGCCTGCTCCGAGCGCCAGCACAATCAATTTCACCCCAAAAGCAAGGGCAATGTTTTGGAAAACGATGCGCCGTGTCGCTTTCCCGATTTGGATGGCGGTGGCGATTTTGGCGGGCTGGTCAGTCTGGATGACTACGTCGGCGGTTTCGATTGCTGCATCGCTGCCCATGCCGCCCATGGCAATGCCCACATCGCTCAATGCCAAGACGGGCGCATCGTTGATGCCGTCGCCGACAAAGGCAATGACCCGTGTTTTATCTTGTTTCAGTTCCTCCACTTTTTGGACTTTGCCTTCGGGCAGGAGGTCGCCGAAAGCCGTGTCAATGCCGAGGTTTTGCGCCACTTTTTGAGTAATGACGTTTTTGTCGCCGCTCAACATGACGGTTTGCCGAACCCCGTTTTCGTGCATGGACTTGACGGCTTCGGCAGCGTCTTCTTTTATTTTATCGGCAATCAAAACGCAGCCAACGTATTGATTTTCAAGGGCTAAAATGACTATCGTTTCCACGATGCCGTCAACCTCCGGGGCGTAGCCGATGCCGAATTTTTGCAGCAATTTGGTGTTTCCAGCCAGCACGGTTTTGCCGTTGACCTTGCCTCTCAATCCATGCCCTGAAATTTCCTCGACTTCCGTTGCCTGATATGGCGAAGCGTCGTTTTTCGTAAATTCGGCTATCGCTTTGGCTATCGGGTGCGTGGATTGGCGTTCCAATGCCGCCAAGGTTTTCAGCATTTCCGCCTCCTCCATGCCCGCTGCGACGACTTTTTGCACCTGAAAAACGCCCTCCGTCAACGTCCCCGTTTTGTCCATGACGACGGTGTTCACCTTTGTCATCAAGTCCAAAAAATTGGAGCCTTTGAACAAAATCCCGTGCCGGGAAGCCGCCCCGATGCCGCCGAAATAGCCCAACGGAATGGAAATCACCAAAGCGCAAGGGCATGAGATGACCAGAAAAACCAATGCCCGATAGAGCCAATCGCTGAACACATAATTGCCTGCCACGAAATAAGGCACGACCACCAGCGCAACCGCCAAAAAGAACACAATCGGCGTATAGATTTTGGCAAAACGCCTTATCAAAAGTTCGGTCTGCGCCTTGCGGGCGGTGGCGTTCTGCACCATGTCGAGGATACGGGCGAGCGAACTGTCGGCGTATTTTTTGGTCACCCGCAGTTCGATGACCTTGTCGAGGTTCAACATTCCAGCCAGTACGGTCTCGCCTTTTTCGATGGTTTTTGGTTTGCTTTCGCCCGTCAAAGCCGCTGTGTTGAAACTGGATTTTTCGGAAAGCATCTCGCTGTCGAGCGGCACTTTTTCACCCGAACGGACTTGGATGATGTCGCCGATTTCAACGGTTTCGGGCTTGACGGATTGATAATTCCCGTTTTTCAACAGGTTGGCAAAGGCGGGGCGCACGTCCAAAAGTGCCTTGATATTGCTTTTCGCCCGGTTGACTGCCGCCGATTGGAACAGTTCGCCGATGGCGTAAAAAAGCATCACCGCCACGCCTTCCGGGTATTCGCCGATGACAAATGCGCCCACCGTAGCCAACACCATGAGCGTAAATTCCGTGAAAAACTCGCCTTTGGCTATCGCCCCGAACGCCTCCCGCATCACCGGGAAACCAACGGGCAAATAGGCAGCGAGATAAAAAGCCAGCTGGACGTAGCCTTTAAAAAAAGTCTGCGGAATGTAATGGTCGAAAGCAATGCCGAGCAAAAGCAAGGTCAGACTGACCACCGCCGGCAAATACTGCCGCCAAACGCCATGTTCTTCGCCGTGCTTATGGTCGTGGTCATGCCCGTCGTCGTCGCTGTGCTGTTCTTTTAGCAAATTTTGGGCGTTGGCTTGGGTGTAGATTTTTTCTTCGAGGGTGCAGCAAAGTTGTTTGCCGTCTTTATCGTAGATGTGTTGATGCGCCATTTGCGTTATTGATTATTGTCCAAAATGTGTTTCAAGTCAAGAGGGATTTCCATAAGCAAAAGCGGCGGCACGTTTGCCCCGCCCGTATTGCCGACCGGAATTTGCCCGACGAAAGATTTGACGCCGCCGAAAACCAACCGAAGTATCTGCCCCCTGATTTCCCGCCAACTTTTGATTTGAAAACCGAATTGCAGCATTTTCCAATGCACATAAGAGTGTTCTTTCGGGTAGGCTTGCCCCAGAATGTGCGCCCGCTCCAAATGGTGCCATGCTCGCGGCAATTCTCCTGTTTCGAGCGCATTTTGGTAAAGTCCGAGTTCTGCCCGGTAATGTTGTTTTAAGCCTTGCGGCATATTCCAATAGAATTTCATGTTGAAAATAATTTAATGTTGAGTATAAAAAAGAGGTTGCCGCCACCAGTTCAGACAACGGCAACCCAGTTGTTTTTTCCTAAAACTCAATGCTCATGCCCGCCGCCACCTTCCGATTTCGTCAGGTGCGATTGCAGGTAATAAGCCCCTTTGACGACGATGTTTTTCGCCGTTTCGATGGGCTGCAAAAAGGTCGTCTGCACGTAGCCAAGTTGCGAAGTCCCTGTTTTCACTTCAATTCTTTGAAAGTGGTACTCCGTGCCTTCGGCTGTTTTTTCCTCCTCTTCCAACACGAAAACGAACTCCCGACCCTCGGCTTTGATGATGGCATCCACGGGCAGCGCATCCACCGAGTTGCTGCCCACGTCCACCAGCGCATTGACATACATGCCGGGGATGAGCATCTGCCGCTCGTTCAGGATGTCGGCATGGACGGCGACCGATTTTGTCTCGTTCTCGAACGACTTGCCGACGCTGAAAATCTTGCCCCGGATTTCCGAGCCGTCCTGATTGGTCAAGATGAAGCGGACGTTTTGCCCGGGGCGCACTTTGAACAAGTCTTTTTCATAGACCAGCAAATCCACGTGCATTTTTGAGTTATCCACGATGCTGAAAAGGGGCTTGCCGACCTCCGCCGCCGCCCCAATCGTCACGTTGATTTCGGTAATGTTGCCCGAAATCGGGGCGACGATGTTGATTGTGGGCGACTGTGAATTGCCGCCAAACTCAATGTTTTGTCCCAAAATGGCGATTTGATTTTGCAGCGTCTTGATTTTCGCTTCCTCGGCTTGCAGGTCGGAACTGACTTTTTGGAAGACCTTTTTGGCGTTCACGTTCTCGTCGGAGAGTTCTTTTTGGCGGGCAAATTCGAGCCGCAAAAACTCCAAATTCGCCTGTGAAGCGGTCAGTTCCTGCGAGAGTTTTTCCCGTTCGAGGCGCAGGTTGTTGTACGCCATGCTCTGCATCGTCGCCAGCACCTGCCCCGCTTTCACGGCTTGTCCAGCTATGACTTTGATGCTTTGAATGGTTCCCGGTAGTTGCACGCTCACCTGTGCCTGGTTTTGCGGCGGCAGTTTGGTGTAGCCGTTGGCGTTGATGACCTCGCTCAAATTCTTCTTTTCAAAACCGCCCAAGACCAGCCCGGTCGTTTTGTACTGTGCCTCGTTCAGATGCACTTCCTTGATCATGGGGTTTTCTTCGTGCCCGCCTTCTTCGTGGGCGGCTTCGGTTTTTTCGCTGGCATGGTCGTGACCATCGCCTTCGGTGTGCTCGTGGCGGAAAAACAATGCCCAGATGAGGACTCCGAAGAGGGCGGCGAGGGCGATGCCGCCGTATATTTTCAAATTCTTGTTCATTTTATTGAATAGTTGAAACCGATAAATCCCGCTTTTAATAATCGGGATTTATTGATTGATGAGAAATTGAAGAAAAACCACCGTCTGGTTGAGGCTGTTGACCGCCTCCAAATAGGAGCGTTGGATTTCCAGATTGGTTTGCAAAGCCTGTGCGTACTCAACATAGCCGATGTCGCCGCCGAAGTAGGCTTTCGAGGCGTTTTCGACGATGGATTTCGCATTGGGCAACGCCGAATTTTGGTAGTACGCCACGTTGCTTTTCCAAAAAACAAACTGCCCGGCTTGCTGTCGCAACTGGTTTTGCAACTGTGCTTGCAGGTACTCCCCGTGTTTTTGCTGCGCCATGATTTGCAGGTCGGCGGCTTCGATTTTTACCCGGTAGCCTTTCGCCCCGAAAATGGGAACGGAAATGCCCAACTGAACGCCCTGAAAACGAGGCACACCATTGTAATTCACCACCTGCCCGTCCACTTCTTGCGGTCCGGTCAGGGATTGAATGAAATAGCCCGCCCTGAAATCGGGCAGCCGCTCGGCGTTTGCCAGCCGTTTTTCGGCTTCGACAAGGGCGATTTGGTTTTGGGCAAAGCGGAGTTGCGGGTTGTTGCGCAGGAGGCTCGTGTCCGTGATTTCGGAAAAATCGGTCGCCGAAAACGTCGGGTTTTGGACGGAAAAATCCCCCGGAAGGTTGAGCCATTGCCGTAAGCTCGATTTTTCCGTTTCAATCGAAACCCGCACTTGCTCGATGTTTTGCAGCAAGTTTTTTTGCCTTGTTTCGGCGGTCGTTTTTTCCAAAAGGTTGCTTTCGCCCGTTTTGAGTTTCAGGGAAGCCGCCCGCACGAATTGCTGCAAGAGGCTGTCCTCCCGCAGCAAGACCTTTTCCAACGCCATTAGATATTGGATTTGAAACCAAGATTGACGGACGTTGAACATGAGTTCGCTTCGGGAAATGGCGAGTTGCGATTGGGCAACGCCCGTTTGCCGTGTGGCGAGGTTGCGCCTTGCCCGCAGCGTGGAGGGGTTCGGGATGTCCTGCGAAACGGAGAAATTCTGGTCAAATCGGCGGGTGTTGTACTGCCCCAGTTGCGCCCCGAAATCGGTTTTTGGCAAGATGCCCGCCGCCCGCTGCATGGCTTCGTGCGACTGGATTTCAAAAGCGTTCGCCTGCAATAAGGGGTTGTTTTGCTGCGCCAAATCGAGGGCTTCGGGCAGTGAAAGGGGGGGCGTTTGGGCGGTTGTTTTTATGGAAAAACAAAAACACAAAACCAGCACGGCTACAAGCGGAGCGGCATTTTTGCGCCCGTCTTTCAGTTTTTCTTCAAAAAGGTAGTACAAAATCGGCAGCACGATGAGCGTCAGGAGCGTGGCGGTAATCAAGCCGCCGATGACGACGGTCGCCAGCGGTTTTTGAACCTCTGCACCCGCCCCAGTGCTCAACGCCATGGGCAAAAAGCCGAGCGAAGCCACCGAAGCCGTCATAATTACGGGGCGCAAACGGACTTTCGTGCCTTCCCGGATGCGCTGCAAAACGTCCGTCATGCCCTCGCTTTTCAGTTGATTGAAATAGCCGATAAGGACGATGCCGTTCAAAACCGCCACGCCAAACAAGGCGATAAAGCCCACGCCTGCCGAAATGGAAAACGGCATTCCCCGCATCCAGAGCGCAAACACGCCGCCGATTGCCGACAGGGGAATGGCGGTGAAAATCAGGAGCGATTGTTTGACGCTGTTGAAGGTGAAAAACAGGAGGACGAAAATCAGCGCAAGCGCAATGGGGACGGCAATGGAAAGCCGTTTGTTTGCTTTGACGAGGTTCTCGAATTGCCCGCCGTAGGTGATGAAGTAGCCGGGCGGTATTTTGAGTTTTGCGTCCAAATTCGCCCGAATTTCATTGACCACGCTTTTTACGTCCCTTCCCCTGACGTTGAAACCAATGACGATACGCCGCTTGCCGTCTTCCCGGCTGACCTGAATCGGACCGGGTTCAAATTTGATGTCCGCCACCTGTTCGAGCGGGATTTGGCTGCCGGAGGGCAGCGAGACGAAAAGATTTTTCAGGTTGCCGATGTCTTGTCGGCTGTCGTTTTGGAGGCGCACCACGAGGTCAAAGCGTTTTTCGCCTTCATAGACCACACCCGCTTTTTCGCCTGCAAAACCAGTTCGGACGACTTGATTGAGGTCGCCGACGTTTAACCCATAGAGGGCGAGTTTGTCCTTGCTGTACTTGACCGTGATTTGCGGTAAGCCGCTGACGGCTTCCGGGCGGGCATCCTCCACGCCTTCTACGTTTTGTATCAACGGCATCGCCTGTTCCGCCAAGCCCGCCAACAAGTCAATGTCCTCGCCGAAAATTTTCACCGCCACGTCGCTGCGCACGCCCGTCATCAGTTCGTTGAAACGCATTTGAATGGGTTGGGTAAATTCGGTCGTCACGCCGGGAAGGTCTTCGAGGACATGTTCCATTTTGGACATCATTTCTTCTTTTGTCTTTGCGGAAGTCCATTCGGACTTGTCTTTCAAAATAACCATTACATCGGCGACCTCCATGGGCATGGGGTCTGTCGGCACTTCTGCGCTGCCGATTTTGGAGACGATTTCCCGGATTTCGGGAAATTTTTCCTTCAACATTTGTTCGGCTTTTGTGGTCGTCTCAATCTCTTGACCGAGCGAACTGCCGGGCGGGATGATGACGTGCGTTGCAATGTCGCCTTCTTCCAAAGTCGGGATGAACTCGCCGCCCAATCGGCTGAAAACGAGCATCGAAACCGCAAAAAACAGGATTGCCAAACCGACAACAACGGCTTTCATTTTCAATGCACCTTCCAAAAATGGCGCATAAATCCGATAACAGAAGGCAATGATGCGGTCAGAGATATTTTGCGTGTGCCCCGTTTTTTTGCTCAAAAACAAGGCGGTCATCATCGGGACGTAGGTCAGCGACAGGATGAACGCTCCCAAAATGGCAAACGAAACGGTCTGCGCCATTGGGCGGAACATCTTGCCCTCGATGCCGACCAGCGCCAAAATGGGCAGATAAACGATGAGGATAATGATTTCGCCGAAGGCTGCGCTGCCCCTGATTTTTGAGGATGCCTGATAAACAGCGTCGTCCATTTGGGCGGTCGAAAGTTTGCCCCTGTCCGTGATTTGCAATCGGTGGACGATGGCTTCAACGATAATCACCGCCCCGTCCACAATCAGCCCGAAGTCAATCGCTCCGAGGCTCATCAGGTTGCCCGACACGCCAAAGAAGTTCATCAAACTGACCGCAAAAAGCAAGGAAAGCGGAATGACCGACGCCACCACCAAGCCCGCCCGCAAGTTGCCGAGCAATAAAATGAGGATGAAAATTACGATGAGCGCACCTTCCAAAAGGTTGGTCTGGACGGTTCCGATAGCATTTTTGACCAATTTGGTGCGGTCGAGGAACGGTTCCACGTCCACGCCTTCGGGCAGGGATTTTCGGATTTGTTCCATTTTTTCCTTGACCAGCGTGACGACCTCTGCGCTGTTTGCGCCTTTGAGCATCATCACCATGCCGCTGACGGCTTCGCCCTTGCCGTCCTTCGTCGTTGCGCCGTAGCGGATGGCGCTGCCAAACTGCACCGTCGCCACGTCCCGCACCAGAATGGGAATGCCGTTCTGGTTTTTGACGACGATTTTTTGGATGTCGTCCAAGCCGTTGACCATGCCGATGCCCCGGATGAACCAGGCGTTGGGTTTTTTGTCAATGTATGCCCCGCCCGTGTTCTCGTTGTTGCGTTCAAGGGCTTCGAGGATTTCGGGCATGGTGGTGTTCATGCTCCGCAACTTGTCGGGCTGCACGGCGATTTCGTACTGTTTCAACAAGCCGCCGAGGGTGTTCACTTCCGCCACGCCGGGCGTTCCGATGAGTTGGGGTTTGATAATCCAGTCCTGCACGGTGCGCAAGTCCATGGCGTTGTACTTGTCCTCAAAACCGGGTTTCGGGAACACAACGTACTGGTAAATCTCACCCAAACCCGTACTGATGGGCGCCATTTCGGGCGTTCCCATGCCTGCGGGGATGTTGTTCTCGGCTTCTTTGAGGCGTTCGGAAATTTGGGTTCTTGCCCAAAAAACATCCACTTCTTCCTCAAAAACGACGGTGACGACGCTCAACCCGAAGCGGCTTATGGAGCGTAGTTCGATGATTTTGGGGATGGGTTTTACCGCCTGTTCGATTGGGTAGGTGATGAATTTTTCGACCTCCTGCGCCGCCAACGTGGGCGAAGTGGTGATGACCTGCACCTGATTGTTGGTGATGTCGGGCAGTGCGTCAATGGGCAGCCGGGACAGCGAAAAGATGCCCCAAACGACCAAAGTCAGCGTGAACAAGCCCACGACGAACTTATTCTTTATGCTGAAATAGATGATTTTATCAAGCATTGAAATGTAGTTTAGATTGAACAAAACGCCGAAAAGCAGTGGCGGAGCCACCGCCTTTTGGCGGGGTGCGGCGAAGCCGCACCGGACTTTTTTTGTTGCAATCTAAACTTGGGGAGGGCGAAAAATGGCGTTGAGATGCCCGCTTTGCCAATCAAAAGCGTAGTGGAATGTGCTTTTTTCCTCAAATTCCGGAAGGATAGGTTTGAAATGCCATTTGAATTCTTTGCCAAGGGCTATGATTTGCCCGCAGCAACTGCAAGTGCAGAAAGGGGAGCAATGGTCATTTCCGGTTTCGTGCGGGCAATCGGAGTGGTTGTCGGTATAAAAATTTGCCAATTCAGCACTTGTCGAGCCATTCGTTGCGTGAATGTCCGTACATGGCATTAGGCTTAATGCCAAAAAGTACAGGCTGAATATGTGGCAAAAGAATTTCATCGGCGTAAATAACGTGGTTTTGGGTGGTTTGTTTTGTTTTATATCTTATTTTTTTAGTTGGGGATAACTCGTCTATACCCGCCAATCCCCTCCATAGGCCCAATGGCATATATACCCGCAGCGCTGGTTGTATATACGCCACTGCGGGTATATTGAAAGGCCCATGGCGCGTTTTGCTTACCCTTTATGGCGTATAAATCCCAATGTGCGGCGGGGTAGCGTCCTTATGCGAGCAAGGTCTGCCGGAGCTTAGCCATTCACCTCGGAGATTCAAAGTACTTTTGTGCGTACGCAAAGTTAAGCCATTCCGTTCAAAATATCAATATGAGATAAAAAAATACGCTATAAATGTAGTCTACCCAAAAGGGTTTTGCACGCTGCTACCCATAGCTTTACCGCCCCGCGTGAGGGATAGCAGGGAGCTCCTGCGACCGGATAGCCCGACCCCCGGCCCCCTTGCCAGTTCCCCCCTTCGCCAGGGCATAGCGCCAAAGGGGGCCGGGGGGCACGCCCAAATCATCACTCAACCTCACCCTCAACCTCACCCTTAACCTCACCCTCACCCCCCGCTTACTCCACCCAATCCAGTACCGCTGAGAGGTGGGCGGCTTGGCGGAAGAGCGGATGCGCGATGTTCACCTCAATGGTTTCGTGTACCCAGGTGGTGTGGTAGGGCACATGCACCCCGTGCCCCCCGATGTTGAGCACGGGCAGCACATCCGACTTGAGGGAGTTGCCGATCATCATAAATGCCGAGGGCTCGATGTCGAGATGCCGGATGAGCTTGAGGTAGTCGGCTTCTTTTTTATCCGACATGATCTCGATGTGGTGGAAATAGCCCTCCAAGCCCGATTTTTT
>Ga0058867_1082392_pt1 | contig 11607 bp, 7 predicted proteins | sample TNRReaAerobicRNA_FD_59632 | JGI IMG/M metagenome (GOLD analysis project Ga0058867, IMG submission 59632) | Wastewater treatment Type I Accumulibacter community from EBPR Bioreactor in Madison, WI, USA - TNR Reactor, Time E -22min-Aerobic_ RNA... | ecosystem: Engineered > Bioreactor > EBPR >... | reverse complement strand
TGAAACGTTTGCTGTTCGCCGCGGTACTGGGTGCCGCCAGCGGAGCCGGCAGCCTGCCGATACACGCCGCCGATGTCGGCATATCGGTAAGCATCGGCCAGCCGGGCTACTATGGTCGCCTCGACCTCGGGACGTATCCACCGCCACAACTCATTTACCGACAGCCGATGGTCGTCGAGCGGGTGCCTGTTGGCCGTCCGCCGGTCTACCTGAACGTACCCCCAGGCCAGGCGAAAAATTGGCGCAAGAATTGTCACCGCTACAACGCCTGCGGCGAGCGGGTGTACCTCGTGCGGAACGACTGGTACCAGCGCGAATACGTTCCGCGTTACCACGAGTATCACCGCGACCGCAGCCATGACCGCCCGGACGATTACCGCGACGATCATCGTGGCAAAGACAAGAACAAGAACCACGGTGACCCACGCGACCAGGGCCACCATCGCTGAGGTAGGGCGATAGCGGCCTCCTGGGTCGAGGCCTGAGCGATCGGACGCCTGGCGAGGGAGCTTGCTCTCAGGTCTGTGCTCGCTGCGGCGGCGGCTGACTTGGCGAGAACTCCCGCCGGCGCTGCGCAGGCGGGGTCTTGTCGGATCGCTGTGAAGCGGGTGGCGTCGGGCAGAAAACCGAAGTCGCAACTCCGTGGAGCGAGCCCTGCTCGGCTCAGCGGCCGCAGAACTTCGGCTTGCGCTTGGCGAGGAAGGCCGACAGGCCTTCGCGATAATCTTCGGTCTCGAGAAAGGCGAATGAAGCGCGCAACTCCTGCTCGCTGAGCGGAATGTCGTGCTGCAGGCGGCGCACCCACTGCTTGTGCCAGGTGGCCACCAGTGGTGCGCCGTCGCAGATGCGCCGAGCGCTGGCATAGGCTTCGGCGACGACCTCGGCATCGGCCACCACGCGCGTCACCAGACCCTTGGCCAGCGCCTCGGTTGCCCCCAGAATGCGCCCTTCGAGCAGAATCTCGAAGAGCGTCGCCGGCCCGGCCAGACGCAGAAGACCTTCCATTTCGCCCGGATACATCGAAAAGCCGAGCTTGTTGATCGGCGCGCCAAAACGCGACGACTCGCCACAGATGCGCAGATCGCACTGCGCGGCGATCTCCAGGCCGCCGCCGATGCAGGCGCCCTGCACCAGCGCAATCGTCGGATGGCGGCAGTCGAACACCGCCTGCAAGGCAGCCCCGGCCTGCGCGTGGTAGGTCAGCGCATGATCGAGGGTATCGCGCCGGGTGAGGAACTCGCCAATGTCGCCACCGGCCGCAAAGGCCTGCACGCCGTCACCGCGCAGGACGACACAGCGTACCTCCTCGTCTGCAGAGAGCGCGCTGACCTCCTGCGCCAGCTTTTGCCACATGGCAAAGTCGATGGCGTTGAGCTTCTCCGGATTCGACAGCGTGACGGTGGCAATGGCCGCCTCGCGCGTGCAGACGATGGTGCCGGTCACGATACCAGTTCTTCCTCAGGCAGCGCGCTTCTGGCCAGCGCCTCCCGGCCGGCGAGGATATGGTCGTGCATCGTCGCCTGCGCGCGCGCCGCGTCGCCGGCCCTGATCGCGTCGAGGATCGCCGCGTGCTCGGCCAGCGACTGCTGCAGACGACCGTCGATAGTCAGCGAGAACAGGCGCGTCAGCTTGAGCACCTTGCGCAGGTCCTGGATCACCTGGCGCAACCAGCGGTTCTCGGACATTTCCTGGATGCGACAGTGAAACTCCTGATTGGCCTCGAAAAAGCGTTCGATCTGCTGGCTGGCGGCAAAGCGTTGCAATTGCCGGTGGATCGCTTCGAGCCGGGCGATCTGCTCGGGCCGTGCCCTGTTCGTCGCTTCCAGAGCACAACGGCCTTCGAGCATGGCCATCAAGGGAAAGATCTCGTCGAGATCCTGCTCCGAGATCTCGGTCACGAAACAGCCGCGGCGTGGTCGCAGCGTGACCAGACCTTCGGCGGCAAGGACTTTCAGGGCTTCGCGCAGCGGCGTTCGGCTGATGCCGTATTCGAGCGTCAGCAGTTGCTCGTCGATACGCGTTCCCGGCAGCAGCTCGTGGGCAAAGATTCGCTGCCGTAGTCTTTCAGCGACTTCCTGATAGAGTGCAGTCTGGGCTATGCGACTCGGCGGCATGGTTCTTCTTCGCTGAGCTGTTCGGGGTCTTCAACGGACCTTGCTTTCATAATTATGGATACAGTATTATTCGCTGGGCGGGGTGTCAAGAGTTAAAATAGCTCGCGCAAGGCAGCGCGACCCCCTGCCCGGTACGGCTTCTGCGTCGTCAGGCGGGAGCACCGCCCCAATCCACAGATTTCTTGAAAGGTTCCGTCATGTCCAACGCGAACAATGCTGCACCCCTGGATTCCGCCAGTCTCGAGGCCTGGAAGAAGGCAGCCGCCAAGTCAGCCCCCGGCGGGAACGTCGACGCGCTGAACTGGGTAACCCCCGAAGGGATCGTCGTCAAGCCCCTGTACACCAGCAAGGATCTCGCCGGCCTGCAATACGCCGACACCCTGCCTGGCCTGGCGCCTTTCTTGCGTGGTCCACAGGCGACGATGTACGCCGTACGCCCGTGGACGATTCGCCAGTACGCCGGTTTCTCGACCGCCGAAGCCTCGAACGCTTTCTACCGCAAGGCGCTGGCCGCCGGTGGCCAAGGCGTTTCGGTGGCTTTTGATCTGGCAACCCACCGCGGTTACGACTCCGACCATCCGCGCGTCACTGGTGACGTCGGCAAGGCCGGCGTGGCGATCGACTCGGTCGAAGACATGAAGATCCTGTTCGACGGCATTCCGCTCGAAAAGGTCTCGGTGTCGATGACCATGAACGGCGCCGTGCTGCCGATCCTCGCCGGCTACATCGTTGCCGCCGAAGAGCAGGGTGTGCCGCAGGACAAACTCTCGGGGACGATCCAGAACGACATCCTCAAGGAGTTCATGGTTCGCAACACCTACATCTATCCGCCGAAGCCGTCGATGCGGATCATCGCCGACATCATCGGCTACACGGCAAACAACATGCCGAAGTTCAATTCGATCTCGATTTCCGGCTATCACATGCAGGAAGCCGGCGCTACGCAGGCGCTCGAGCTGGCGTTTACGCTGGCTGACGGTCGTGAGTACGTCAAGACGGCGATTGCCTCCGGCCTCGACGTGGACTTCTTTGCCGGCCGCCTGTCGTTTTTCTTCGCCATCGGCATGAACTTCTACCTCGAAGTGGCCAAGCTGCGCGCTGCCCGCCTGCTGTGGTGGAAGATCATGCAGGAGTTCTCGCCGAAGAGCCCGAAGTCGATGATGCTGCGCACCCATTGCCAGACCTCCGGCTGGTCGCTGACGGAGCAGGACCCGTACAACAACGTCGTGCGGACGACGATCGAAGCGATGGCCGCCGTTTTCGGTGGCACCCAGTCGCTGCACACCAACGCCCTCGATGAAGCGATCGCCCTGCCGACCGAATTCTCGTCGCGCATCGCCCGCAACACGCAGCTCGTCATCCAGGAAGAAACACACATCACCAGTGTCATCGATCCGTGGGCGGGCTCGTACATGATGGAGAGGCTGACGCAGGATCTGGTCGACGAGGCCTGGAAGATCATCGAAGAGGTCGAAGCGATGGGCGGCATGACGCACGCCGTCGAATCCGGCTGGGCCAAGATGAAGATCGAGGGCTGCGCTGCCGACAAGCAGGCGCGCATCGACTCGGGCAAGGATGTGATCGTCGGGGTGAACAAGTACAAGCTGGCCAAGGAAGACGCGATCGATATTCGCGACATCGACAACAACGCGGTGCGCGACGCCCAGATTGCCCGTCTCAAGCAGGTTCGAAGCAGCCGTGACAGCGACCAGGTCAACGCCGCGCTGGCCGATCTGACGCGCTGTGCCGAAAGCGGTGAAGGCAACCTGCTCGACCTGACGATCAAGGCGATGCGCCTGCGCGCGACGGTGGGCGAGGTCTCCGACGCCATGGAGAAGACATTTGGCCGCTTCCGCGCCACGCAACAGACGGTTTCCGGCGTCTATGGCGCGGTTCTCGAAGGAATGGCGAGCTGGGAGACGCTAAAAGCCGAGATCACCAGGTTCAACGAAGAGGAAGGGCGCCGGCCGCGCATCATGATTGCCAAGCTCGGCCAGGATGGTCACGACCGCGGCGCCAAGGTGGTGGCCACCGCCTTTGCCGACCTCGGTTTCGATATCGACGTCGGGCCACTTTTCCAGACCCCGGAGGAAGCCGCCCGTCTGGCGATCGAGAACGACGTCCATGCCGTCGGCGTTTCCTCGCTCGCTGCCGGGCACAAGACGCTGCTGCCGGCTCTGGTCCAGGCGCTCAAGGCGCAGGGCGCCGATGACATCATCGTCTTTGCCGGCGGGGTGATCCCGGCGCAGGACTATGACTTCCTTTTCCAGGCTGGCGCCAAGGCCATCTTTGGCCCGGGCACACGAATCGAGGATTCGGCGATGACCGTGCTGGCCGAAATCCGCAAGGCACAGAAGCACGCCACTGCCTGAACGAGCGCGCCCCACAGGGTAGATGGACATGACCAGCGCCTCTGCCGGCAGTCTGTCGGCTGCCGACCGGCATCTCGTTGACGGAGTTCTGGCCGGTCGCCGGCGGGCTCTGGCCAAAACCATCACGCTCGTCGAGTCGACGCACAGCGACCACCAGCGTCGAGCGCGGCAGGTGTTGACCGAACTGCTGCCGCACACCGGACGGACGATCCGGGTCGGCATATCGGGTTCGCCGGGGGCCGGCAAATCGACCTTCATCGAATCGCTGGGTATCTATCTGATCGAGGCCGGCAAGCGCGTTGCCGTGCTGGCGGTCGACCCGTCGTCTTCGGTTTCGGGCGGGTCGATCCTCGGCGACAAGACGCGCATGGAGCTGCTCTGTCAGCGCGATGAAGCCTTCATCCGCCCCAGTCCCTCGGCCGGTTCGCTGGGCGGCGTGGCCGACAAGACGCGTGAGGCGATGCTGGTCTGCGAAGCCGCCGGCTTCGACGTCATCATCGTTGAAACGGTCGGCGTCGGGCAGTCGGAAACCACGGTTGCCGGCATGGTCGACGTGTTTGTCCTGCTCCAGTTGCCGAATGCCGGCGACGACCTGCAGGCGATCAAGAAGGGGATCGTCGAGATTGCCGACGTGATCGTCTTCAACAAGGCCGACATCGACGAACGGGCCGCCTCCTTCGCCCGCGGTCAGATGCGCGCCGCGCTGACCATGTTGCGCAGCGCCAGCCCCAACTGGCGGCCGCCGGTACTCGCCGTCAGCGCGCTGGCCAAGCGCGGCATCGGCGAGTTCTGGGCAGAGATCGAACGGTACCGGACGACGATGACCACCAGCGGCGAATTCGACGAGAAGCGACGCCGGCAGGCCGTGAACTGGATGTGGAATCTGATCGATTCCGGCCTGCGCCACCATTTTCGTTCGCATGTCGCAGTACGCTCGGCGCTGCCCGGTCTGGCCGCTGACGTCGCTGAAGGACGCACCACGCCCGGGGCCGCAGCGTCACGACTGCTGGCCTTTCTGAAGCACTGAGATCCGTTATTGCAGCGAAACCTCCGATTTGTTTGAGTAGTTCTGATTGACGCGACCGTTAGGGAGTAGAACTTATGCACGACATCATTCGCCAGCTTGCAGAAAAGCGCGCGGCGGCGTGTCTGGGTGGTGGCCAGAAACGCATCGACAACCAGCACAGCAAGGGCAAACTGTCTGCCCGCGAGCGCATTGAGCTGTTGCTCGACAGTGGCTCCTTCGAAGAGTGGGACATGTTCATGGAGCACCGCTGTCACGACTTCGGCATGGTTGACCAGTCGGTTCCGGGTGATGGCGTGGTCATCGGTTGCGGAACGATCAACGGCCGCCTGATGTTCGTTTTCTCGCAGGATTTCACCGTCTTCGGCGGTTCGCTGTCGGAAGCGCATGCCGAGAAAATCTGCAAGGTGATGGACCACGCAATCAAGGTCGGGGCGCCGGTGATCGGTCTCAACGACTCGGGTGGCGCACGCATTCAGGAAGGGGTGGCTTCGCTCGCCGGTTACGCCGAGGTGTTTCAGCGCAACGTGCTGGCCTCGGGCGTCGTCCCCCAGATCTCGCTGATCATGGGCCCCTGCGCCGGCGGCGCGGTGTATAGCCCGTCGATGACCGACTTCATCTTCATGGTCAAGGATTCGTCGTACATGTTCGTCACCGGTCCCGAAGTGGTCAAGACGGTGACCCACGAGGATGTCACCGCCGAGGAACTCGGCGGCGCGGTCACCCATACCAGCAAGTCGGGAGTGGCCGACCTGGCTTTCGAGAACGATGTCGAAGCCTTGATGATGATTCGCCGCTTCATCAGTTTTCTGCCGTCGAACAACCGTGAAAAGCCGCCGCGCGTGCCGTCGCAGGACCCCGCCGACCGCCTCGACTTCTCGCTCGACACGCTGGTCCCGGACAACACCAACAAGCCGTACAACATCAAGGAACTGATCATCAAGGTGGCCGATGACGGCGACTTCTTCGAGTTGCAGCGTGAATACGCCAAGAACATCGTCATCGGCTTTGCGCGCATGGACGGTTCGACGGTCGGCATCGTCGCCAACCAGCCGCTGGTGCTGGCGGGCTGTCTCGACATCAAGAGCTCGATCAAGGCCGCGCGTTTTGTCCGCTACTGCGACGCCTTCAACATCCCGGTGGTGACCTTCGTTGACGTGCCCGGCTTCATGCCCGGTACCGCCCAGGAGTACGGCGGCATCATCAAGCATGGCGCCAAGCTGCTTTACGCCTACGCCGAATGCACGGTGCCCAAGATCACCGTGATCACTCGCAAGGCCTATGGCGGCGCCTATGACGTGATGGCCTCCAAGCACCTGCGCGGCGATGTCAATTTTGCCTGGCCATCGGCCGAAATTGCGGTGATGGGCCCGAAGGGCGCTGTCGAGATCATTTTCCGCGAAGAAAAGAACGACCCGGCCAAGCTCGCCGCGCGCGAGGCCGAGTACAAGGCCAAGTTCGCCAATCCCTTTGTTGCCGGGGCACGTGGCTTCATCGACGACGTCATCATGCCAAACGAGACGCGCAAGCGGATCTGCCGCTCTCTGGCGATGTTGCGCAACAAGCAACTGGAAAACCCGTGGCGCAAGCACGGCAACATTCCGCTTTGATACCCGGGGAGAAATAACGATGTTCAAGAAAATTCTGATCGCCAACCGGGGTGAAATTGCCTGCCGGGTGATGAAGAGCGCCAAGAAGATGGGGATCAAGACGGTCGCGGTCTACTCCGAGGCCGACAAGGACTCGATGCACGTGCTGATGGCCGATGAAAAGGTGTGTATCGGCCCGGCGGCCTCGAAGGAATCGTATCTGGTGATCGACAAGATCATCGCCGCCTGCAAGCAGACCGGCGCCGAGGCCGTGCATCCCGGCTATGGCTTCCTTTCGGAGAACGAAGAGTTCTCGCGTCGCCTCGAAGAAGAAGGCGTCATCTTCATCGGCCCGAAGCACTATTCGGTGGCCGCGATGGGCGACAAGATTGCCTCGAAGAAGCTGGCGATCGAAGCCAAGGTCAATACCATTCCTGGCTACAACGCGGAGATCGGCGATTCGGCGCAGGCCGTCGAGATCGCCAAGGGGATCGGTTACCCGGTGATGATCAAGGCCTCTGCCGGTGGCGGCGGCAAGGGTCTGCGCGTCGCATTCAATGACCAGGAAGCCTTTGAAGGCTTCGAGGCCTGCCGCAACGAGGCGCGCAACAGCTTCGGCGACGATCGCGTGTTCATCGAGAAGTTCGTCGAAGGTCCACACCACATCGAGATCCAGGTGATCGCCGACTCCTTCGGCAACACCGTCTACCTGCTCGAGCGCGAGTGCTCGATTCAGCGGCGGCACCAGAAAGTGCTCGAGGAAGCGCCGTCGCCGTTCATCGACGACAGCATACGCAAGGCCATGGGCGAGCAGGCGGTGGCGCTGGCCAAGGCAGTCAGGTATCAGAGCGCGGGTACCGTCGAGTTTGTCGTCGGCTCCGACAAGTCGTTCTACTTCCTCGAAATGAACACCCGCCTGCAGGTCGAACACCCGGTGACCGAGATGATCACCGGTGTTGACCTCGTCGAACTGATGATTCGCGTCGCTGCCGGCGAGAAGCTGCCGTTCACCCAGGACGACATCAAGCCCAACGGCTGGGCAATCGAGTGCCGCATCAACGCTGAAGACCCGTTCCGCGGCTTCCTGCCGTCGGTCGGCCGCCTGGTCAAGTACCGGCCACCGGAGAACGTCGAAGGGCAGGTGCGGGTCGACACCGGCGTCTTCGAAGGCGGCGAGATTTCGATGTACTACGACTCGATGATCGCCAAGCTGATCTGCCACGGCGGCACCCGCGACCAGGCGATCAGCCGCATGCGCGACGCGCTGAACGCCTTCGTCATCCGCGGCATCGACTCCAACATCCCGTTCCAGGCCGCGCTGATGCAGAATCCGCGCTTCCTGTCGGGAGTGTTCACCACCTCGTTCCTGGCCGACGAATATCCGACCGGCTTTGTCGCGGCCGACGTGGTGCACGACGATCCGGGGCTGCTCGCCGCCGTCGCTGCCTTTGGCCGGCGCCGCTACATCGATCGTGCGGTGCAGATCAGCGGCCAGATGGCCGGCCATCAGCGCAAGGTCGGCAGCGAGTGGGTGGTCCAGATGGAGGGCAAGGATTACCCGGTGGTGGTGACGCCGATCCCGGGTGGCTATTCGGTGACGCATGGAGTTGATCGTTACGATCTGGTTTCCGACTGGATGTTCGGCGAACTCGTCTTCCGTGGTACCTGCAATGGCGCACCGCTGTGCCTGCAACTCGAACGGATCGGGCTGCTCTATCGCGTCGTCCATTTCGGCAAGCAGGTCAAGGTGACGGTGATGACCGCCAACGCCGCCCGGATGCTGGCGCTGATGCCGAAGAAGGTGCCGCCGGATCTCTCCAGGTTCCTCCTCTCGCCGATGCCGGGCCTGCTGCGCGAAGTAGCGGTCGAGGCGGGCCAGCAGGTTGCTGCCGGCGAGAAGCTGGCGGTGATCGAAGCGATGAAAATGGAAAACGTTCTCAAGGCCGAGCGCGACTGCAAGGTCAAGAAGGTCGTCGCCGTCGCCGGCGAAAGCCTGTCGGTCGATCAGGTGATCATCGAGTTCGAGTGATCGCCATCGAGTAATCGCCAAACGGTCATGGCTGTGTCAGACACCCCCGACATGAAAGTCATGATCGTTCCCCGCCTTTGCCGGGCACGTGCCGGCTTGCCCGCCACCCCGGCGGGCTATTCTTCCTGCACCGTCTGAGCTGTCCGCCGAGCGGTGCTGGCTGACGACAGAGAGGGTCGCGGTCAACTTCCCGAGACCCTCCACTCAAGTCCGATGACCACTGCGGAGTGGTCACGGAACCCGGCGAATTTGTCCTTGTGGTCAATCGCTGAAGAATCCTTTGGCGGCTCCCCAGGGATTCCGGGTTGGTCGGCTGTCTGACCACCCTGCTCCCTGCTGGCGGGCCAACCAGAGCCTCATAACACATTGGTTTATTACGCTACAATCGGATTTTGCCGACAGCAGCGAGTGGTCGTCGGCGGTCATTTTTCGCCACCCACCTGAAACGCGTAGTGAGCCTCCTGGAAGTCCCGAACCCTCGCTGCCGGGGACAAGGCTCGTCCAACGAATCAGGCGAGATGTTGGCTTCGCACGATCGCGCCTTATTCGTTGGAATTCCCTGACTGCTTCTTGAATGGACAGCCGTGCCCAGCTTCTCGAGTCCCCCTGAGATTGCCCGCGAGGCGCTGCGCTTGCTGGCGGCGCGTCGCTTGCCGCCTTCCCCGGAGAACTATCGAGCGCTCTACGACGAGATTGCCGGCACCGCGAGCGCGCCGATCGAGGCTTTGCCGCAGCGCGCCCTCGCCGCTCTGCCAGCGGCGTTGCCGCGGGAAACGGGAGCCCAGCAAAGGCTGACGAAGCGCTTCGAGCAGGCGCTCACGGGCCGGAGTTGGGAGGATCTGGGCGCGGGCCTGGGCGAGCTGGTCAGGCAACTGGCCAGGGAGCAGGACTTGCCCTGGCATCAACTGTTTGCGGACTTCCTCCGCGAGTGGGAGAACAAGCACGTCGGACTGACCGTGGCGCGCAAGCGTGAAGCGCTCGAGCGCGTGCTGGCGGGCGGCTCGGGCAATGGTGAAGTGCTCTTTCGACGACTGCAGGGGCTGGTGAAATCGTGGGCGCTGACCTCGTCGGTCAACGAGGAGAGCGCCCCGGCGGAGTCCGCAACGCTGCCAGAGAGCGGCTGGCCACTGGCTGATCCGCTCGGCGCGGCAGCCGCGCGCCAGGCGTATGAATTGGCCGACCAGTTGCGCGATCTCTTCGCGTACACGCTGGAAATGGTGATTGCGACGCAGCTTGCCAACGAGCCGGAGCTGGCGGCGGAAGCCCGGGCGCTGGTGCATCGGGCGCGTGGCGCAGGTTCGCGCGCGGCGATGGAAAGTCTGCTGGCGGGAATCAAGCGCTTTGCGTTTCGTCTGGAAATCCTGGCCGAGGACCGTGCCGAGCTACGCTCGGGTCTGCTCAACCTGCTGCAACTGCTGATCGACAACGTCGGCGAACTGGTCATGGAAGACCGCTGGCTGATGGGGCAGGTCGCCATCGTCCGCGACATCGTTGCCGGCCCCTTGAACATCCGCGCCATCGGCGACGCCGAAAGCCGGGTCAAGGAAGTGATCTTCAAACAGAGCCAGCTCAAGTATAGTCTGAACGAAGCCAGGGAGAGTCTGAAACAGATGCTCGCCGGCTTCGTCGACCATCTCGCCGAATTTGCCGATTCGACCTCGGATTATCAGGACAAGCTCGAGGTCTATGCGCAAAAGATCAGCTCGGCCGAAGACATTACCCAGCTCGAGCGAGTGCTCGCCGAGGTGGTGCACGAGACGAAGATCGTCCAGTTGAATGCACAGCGCTCACGCGACGAGCTGGACAGCGCCAGGCAGCGGGTCGGCGAAGCCGAGAGGCGCATCGCCGAGTTGCAACGGGAACTCGACAAGGCGAGCACGCTGGTGCGCCACGATCAGCTTACCGGCGCGCTCAACCGGCGTGGTCTGGAGGAAACGTTCGACAAGGAAGTGGCGCGGGCGCAGCGGCGCGGGGCCACGCTGTGCGTCGCCCTGCTCGACATCGACGACTTCAAGAAGCTCAACGATGCGCTCGGCCACGACGCCGGCGACGCGGCGCTGATTCACCTGGCGACGGTGATCCGCGAAACGATGCGGCCGCAGGATACCGTCGCCCGCCTGGGTGGCGAGGAGTTCATCATTCTTCTGCCTGAAACGCCGATCAACGACGCGCAAACGGCGATCATCCGCCTGCAGCGCGAGCTGACCCGACGCATCTTCCTGCATCACAACAACCGGCAACTGATCACCTTCAGCGCCGGGGTCACCGATTTCCGCTCCGGGGATACCCAGGCCTCGGCGACCAAGCGCGCAGATCAGGCGATGTATGCGGCCAAGCAGGCGGGCAAGAACCGGGTCGTCATCGGCTGAAGCGCAGCGCTCGGCCAGGCCAGCGCCCACGGCGCCGGTGCTCAGTCCTGACCGCCGGTCAGCGATGGGCTTGCAGCGAGCGCTTTGAGCACTTCGCCGGCGGCCAGCAG
>Ga0058867_1040809_pt1 | contig 11841 bp, 9 predicted proteins | sample TNRReaAerobicRNA_FD_59632 | JGI IMG/M metagenome (GOLD analysis project Ga0058867, IMG submission 59632) | Wastewater treatment Type I Accumulibacter community from EBPR Bioreactor in Madison, WI, USA - TNR Reactor, Time E -22min-Aerobic_ RNA... | ecosystem: Engineered > Bioreactor > EBPR >... | reverse complement strand
AATAAATAATCGTTATTCCCAAAAAGTATGCGCTTTATTCATGAAAAATAAGGCAGGTTGGTCTTTGTTTTTACGGTAAGGCAGTGTTGTTTGGCATGAAAATTGCAAAATTATACATTGTTCCTTCCGTAAATGCCCACGCTACCCTTGGTGTTCATGTTACACAAATTCACGACACAACTCGGTCAAATGCAAATTCGTCGTGCGATCCAGCACCGTAACGTCCAGCCATGGCCACTTGATCCTCAACAGCGCTCAGTCTTATTTGTTGTCCCGCAAGAAATTGCGGCACAGCGTTCTTTCTGGCAATTTTTGGATGAGCTACACCTCAAGTGGCGAGGGGTTTTTGTGGCAATTTTATCTGATCAAGTAGTGTTTATCCCACCGGCTTATGTTGGACAAGCTTTACTCATCAAATCCGAGGACTGTACCCCGCTTGGCCTACCCAAAAAGGTTTTTTTGGAAAAAGTTTGGTCTCGAAAACCGGATATTTCGATAGATTTGAGCATGGAAGCAAACCCGATTTCCGCTTTATTGGTAGGTGGCTCTTCCGCAAAATACCGTATAGGCCCACACCACGACGATGCTGGTTTATATTACGACCTCATGCTGGATTTTGGCCAATGTGTAAAAAGTGGACAAAGCCGCATAGCGTATCTAAAAAAGCATTTAGGGCAAATGGAGCCAATGCCGCTTCTTTTCCGCCATAAAACCACTCCTTTTTTGCGTTCAGTGCCCATGCCCATAAACAATTAACGAAAAGACAAACATGCCCCTTGACCATCTCAAGGGGCTTTTTTCTTGTGGTATTTGTCGTTCGGAGAATATGGGGTTAAATTACAACTTTCCCCACTTTTGCATAACCCTCTTCCAATGCTTACGTTTTTAGATTATTCGGTCATTTTTCTATACCTGATCGGCTCTATCGTTTTTGGCCTATGGATGGCTGGAAAACAACGCGATAACAGTGACTATTTCTTTGGCGAACGAAATTTGCCATGGTGGGCTGTGAGTTTCTCGATCGTAGCCACCGAAACCAGTTCGTTGACGGTCATTAGTGTGCCAGCCATCGCATACGGCGGATCCTTAACGTTTCTCCAAATTGCTTTTGGGTATTTGATTGGCCGGATATTGGTGAGTGCCATCTTTTTGCCGAGATATTTTGCTGGCGAATTGACAACGGCGTATGAACTGATTGGCCAACGTTTTGGTGAGCGGATGCGGGCAACTACATCGGTTACGTTTATGATTACACGTTTGTTGGCGGATGGGGTGCGTCTTTTTGCAACGGCAATTCCTGTAAAAGTAGTGCTTGCAGCCAGTGGCATAGACGTGGCGTATTGGCAAATAATTGTAGCAATTTCTTTAGTCACCATTGCTTATACACTCTTTGGCGGCATAAAAGCCGTGATTTGGATGGATGTAATCCAAATGTTTTTATACCTGCTCGGTGCGGTTTTGGCCATCATGGTTTTACTACAAGGAGCGCCTTTAGATTGGTTTGCGCAAGCCACCGCAGCGGGAAAAACACAATTCATAGATTTTAGTTCAGATTGGCTTACTTCGCCTTATATGTTTATCACCGCTGTCTTGGGAGGCGCGGTTTTGTCTATGGCTTCGCATGGAACAGATTACCTCATCGTCCAAAGACTCTTCACCACCAAAAACCTTAAAGAAAGCCAACGTGCCTTGGTGATGAGTGGGGTGGTGATTATCGTGCAATTTGCGCTCTTCCTCTCGGTGGGGCTACTACTGTGGGTACATTACGGTGGCGCCACGCCCGCAGAACTTGGCCTGTCTCGTGCCGATGAGATTTATCCCAAATTCTTGATCGAAGGTTTGCCTGCTGGGATTTCGGGATTGTTATTGGTGGCGATTTTTGCTGCCGCAATGAGTACCGTTTCTTCCTCGCTCAACTCCCTTTCGGCAGCCTCCGTAATGGACTTGTATAAAAGGTTTGTTCCCAATACTACACCAGCGTCCGAGTTCCGTATGGCGCGGATCACAACTTTGATTTGGAGCGGGTTGTTTGTGGTCTTTGCCAATTTGTTTCAGGATACCAAGCAACCGATTGTTGAGTTGGGTTTGGCCATTGCTTCCTATACCTATGGTGGGCTGTTGGGGGTTTTTCTATTAGGGCTGCTCAATAAACGGGCAAAACAAACAGATGCCATGATCTCCTTTTTTGTTGCAATCTTGGCAATGGCCATCATCATTGCACAATTCAAAATTGCTTGGCCATGGCATACCGTAATTGGGTCTGGAATTTGCTTAGTACTGGGAAGCCTTTTGTCATTCAGACATTCAAAACAACCCGAAGTATAACGCGAAGGACACGATGGGCATACTCACGCGCTTGGGCTTAATCCCTAAAAGACCACGACTCAAACCGGTCGGAAATCGGTTGGAAACTGGAAAGGAAACCCAAAATACCAATTCGCGAAAAAATTGGTGGATAAAAGGGGTCATTTTCATTGGATTGGTACTGCTCACCCTTTTTTCGTTTCCAGAACAACAATCTTATGATTGGGCAGATGCAAAAGTGGACGACGTTTGGCGTAAAGGGGATGTGATAGCCGATTTTGACTTTCCTATTTATCGTACAGAACAGCAGTTGGTCATAGAAAAAAAACGGGTATTGACAGAACTTGAGCCAATTTTTATCCCAATAAACAATGCCGAGGCGCGGTATGTTGCGAATTTAGATACCTTGGATGTTCGACTCCAGCAAACAGTTTCAGCTTTCTTGGAGTGGGAATTTAGCAGAAGTAGAGGACTGGGTGACAAAGCCGCCATTGACTCCTCACAATACTATCGCTTTAAGTCCAAGTTGCCGATTAATGTAAATGAACGCCAATGGTCTTATTTGCTTGAATCCGCTAAGAGTGTTACGCCGGGGGTAACGACAACTGCACGCGAGGAAAAAGGAATTGCTTTAAAAGAGCAAATTTTTCAGAAATTGTCTGGCCTAAGGAACCTATACGACCGGCTTTCCATTGAGCTTGTACGGGATAGCATCCACTCGGAAAATATAATGATTCGGGATAAATCGGCACATGTGGATAGGAGTATTACCCTTAAAAACGTACTCACGAAAGACCAAATCATCAAGCAGGTTGAAAAGCAACTAACAGACACTTTTCCCCAAAAACAAGACACAGTAGCCATTGGCCTCGCCTTTTTTGAAGCAACCTTTCAGCCGAATTTGGCTTTTGACCGAGAAACCACACATGCGCTTTGGAATACCAATATCGCCCAAATTTCTCCAACCCAAGGGGTGGTCAAAAAAGATCAAGCGATTATTCGGCAAGGGGAGGTCGTAACGCCAGAGGTTATGGCAAAGTTGCGCTCGTATTCTCGGTCGCGCTCATCAGGAACGGGGGTTATTCCTAACTGGCGAATCACGATTGGTGAGTTGTTGTTGATTCTAAGTATTTATTCCGTCTTTTTTTTGTACTTGTATTTATTCCGTAAGCATATTTTTGACCGAAACCTACATGTTTTGCTGATTGCGCTCCTTTTTGGTGGCTTTGTGGTGGCATATGGCATTGTACTAAGATCGGATGTGGAACAAGCTTTTAAATTGGTGATCCCCGTTACCATCCTTTCCGTGATGTTTACCATTGTCTTTGACTCAAGGGTTGGGCTTTTTGGAACGATTACGATGTCTTTGGTTGCGGGTTTGTTGTTCGCCTTCGACTTCGAGTTGACGTTTCTCACCTCTTTTGCAGGGATGATTGCGGTTTTTAGTGTTCGTGATATTCGGAACCGAGGGCAATTTTTGAGTACTGCCGGATTGGTTCACTTTGCGTATGCACTTGGAGCCACTTCTTTTACATTATTGCAATCCAATACGGTCGAAAGCTATTTATACACCATGTTGTATGTGGCTATAAATGCTGCACTTACCTTGTTTGTTTATCCTATCGTTTGGGTGATAGAACGCATTTTTGATGTAACCACCGATCTTACCTTGCTAGAACTCTCGGATACGAACCGGCCTCTGCTTAAGGAATTAAGTTTGCGTGCTCCGGGAACGTTTAACCATTCGTTACAGGTCTCTAATTTGGCAGAGGCGGCAGCGGTTTCTATTGGCGGCAATGCACTATTGACCCGTGTCGGTGCGCTCTATCATGACATTGGCAAGATGAGTAAACCAGAATATTTTGTAGAAAACCAACAACATGGAGAAAATCTTTTAGATGCCTTAACCCCGCGAATGGCCGCCTTAATCATCGTAAACCATGTAAAAGAAGGGCTGCAACTTGCACAAGAAGCCAAATTACCTAAAGTTGTTCAGCAGTTCATCCCAATGCACCATGGCTCTACGAGAATCGAGTTCTTTTATCGGAAAGCGTTGGAGGGGCAAAAAGAAGACGCATCACCGATCTTGGAATCGGATTACCGTTATCCCGGCCCACGTCCGAATACCTTGGAAACGGCCATTCTCATGTTGGCCGATGGCGTAGAAGCAGCTTCAAAAAGTCTGGAAAAACCAACCCTGAAAAAGTTAGAAGTCGTGATTGATAAAATCATAGAGGCCAGAATCGCTGATGGGCAACTGAAAGAATCTCCGCTGACGTTCCATGACTTGTCCAAAATAAAAGAAGCCTTCCTTGGCATCTTGGGTGGGATGTACCACTTTCGACTGAAATATCCGGGGCAAGATGAGGAAATGGAGCCTAAGACTGAGGAGCGGAAACTACATGCTATGTCCGATGAACCTACTAAGCAGAATATCGTTGTTCCTAAAGAAGTGCCCGCAAAGCCCATTCAAAAAAAGAATTCGTCGTCTGAAGACTGAGTGCGCTCCGTATAAGAAAGTCTGAAGGTGATGTTGCTTTGTTCCTTGACAAAATAGGCAGAAGATAAAATATATCAAGTCCTATGGAGATGCAAATATGTCGCACCGCTTTCGGGGTCGCTGTGCGTCCGTCGAAAGGTTGTAACCTGACTCGCAACGCTTTCGGGGCCGCTTCGCGTCCGTCGAAAGGTTGTAATTGGACTCGCAACGCTTTCGTTGAACGCTTCGCGCCCGCCGAAAGGTTGTAACCTGCACCGCAACGCTTTCGTGGTCGCTGTGCGTCCGGCGAAAGGTTGTAACCAGACTCGCAACGCTTTCGGGGTCGCTTTGCGCCCTGTCGCTGCACCGCAACGCTTTCGGGGCCGCTTCGCGTCCGCCGAAAGGTTGTTGTTTCTAACCCGTGGGGCAACGCTTTCGGGGCCGCTGTGCGCCTGCCGCTGCATCGCAACGCTTTCGGGGTCGCTGTGCGCCCGCCGAAAGGTTGTAATTGGACTCGCAACGCTTTCGTTGGCTGCTTCGCGCCCGCCGAAAGGTTGTAACCTGACTCGCAACGCTTTCGGGGCCGCTTCGCGCCCGCCGAAAGGTTGTTGTGGCTCCTCCAACCCTTCGATGTTCGCAGAACACGAAGGCGTTGCAAACCAAATCATCGCAACGCTTTCGTGGCCGCTTCGCGCCCGCCGAAAGGTTGTAATTGGACTCGCAACGCTTTCGTGGCCGCTTCGCGTCCGGCGAAAGGTTGTTGTGGCTCCTCCAACCCTTCGATGTTCGCAGAACGCGAAGGCGTTGCAAACCAAATCATCGCAACGCTTTCGTTGAACGCTTCGCGCCCGCCGAAAGGTTGTAATTGGACTGGTCGGTTTGGGGGGTACTTCAGTTGACTTTGTTTTGTGCGATGTTACGGGACGGCAAGTTCAGGTTTTAGCTAAGGGTTTGTATGAGGCTGGTGTGCATGAAGTCTCCTTGCAGAGCGCAGTTTTGGCTTCTGGCACTAATTGTTACACTTTTTAAGGGAAGTCAATGGCAAAGTAAAAATCTTACGATCTTGAAATAAAAAGCAGGAACGATATTAAGGTATCTTGGTCTAATGAACCAGAGTGTTTGATAGCAATAATAAGCCTCTATTGTTTTGGCACTTGCACGTTTAGACAACGAAGTTTTCTTCAAGAAAGCCTGCACGGATCCGTTTGTGTTTGGGCCTACTTATAGCACAGACCCATGCATTACATTCTCCTAAAGGGGTGGCAATTCGGTAGAAAAAAAAGTCCTTTCTAATCCTCCATTGCTTCCAGAGACGGCCCAACATAAGCCTCTTACAATACTTGAACAGTTGCAAAAAAAACAAAGTGAGGAAGTAACGGAAGAAGTAGCGGGGTCAAAAATGATGGAAGGGAGCAATTGTAAACATAAATGTGCACCTTCAGTAACTCGTAAAGGATTGTTTTATGGGTTATTGATTTTGATAGGTTTAGGATTAGGTGTGTTGATCACGCTTTTGGTTTTGTATGTCTGGGGATTCATTTTCGCGTAAGACTTCCACGCCATTTCTCATTTCAGGCGTTGTTGTAGAGGGTGTTCTTTCGTAGCTTTGTATTTCAAAGTGAATCTGAATAAACGCAAAAAATGGAAGAAAGAACCCCTGAATTTTCGGTAGAGGAACAATTAAAAGTCATACGGGAGACCATGACCCGTTCTACGGCCTTTACCGAAGTGCCCGGATATGCGATGATGGGCATTGGATTTCTGGCGATCGTCGTTTCTGGCATTTTAGAATGGATGGATGTCCGGTACATTACATGGGTGGAAGCATGGGTTTTTACGGCTTTTGTGGCCATTTTATTGGGCGCTTGGGGAATTCGGATGAAAGCCAGAACCTCCGAAACACCTCCCACGAAACAAACGGCACGTAAGTTCTGGATGGGTTTGGCGCCTTCGTTTGTGGTGACAGCCGTTTTGACCCTAATGGTTTTGCAGATTTCACCAGAGAATATCCCAACCAAGTTCCGAACGTATTGGTTCATTGAGTCCGAGACCTTGAACATGCTTCCGGCGCTTTGGATGCTCATGTATGGTTTGGCCATCACAACGGCGGGCGCCTATTCCATAAAGGCCGTTTCGCAGATGGGGATGTGTTTTTTGGGCTTGGGTTTTTTGGCCTATTTTCTGCCTCAAGTGGGGATAAACCTCTTGATGCTGCTTGGATTCGGAGGTCTTCATTTGGTTTTTGGGTGGATCATCGCTAAAAAACATGGTGGTTAACCTACAAGCAGTTTTGACCAGAAGGGAAGCGGCATGTACAATTTAGACCCACTTCTTATGGATCGCGTCCGACTTGGGATCATCAGTGCTTTGGCAGTGAATGAGGAGATGTCTTTTGTGGCCATTCGCGAGTTGTTGGCGGTAACAGATGGGAATCTGAGCGTACATGCGCGAAAATTGGAGGATGCCGGCTATATTGCGATTCACAAACAGTTTGAGGGCCGTAAACCAAAATCTAATTACCGTCTAACCGATACTGGCAGGACGGCTTTTGAGCGCTATCTCGACCAGATGGAGCAAATGATTCGCGAAGTTCGGGGATAAATGTAGCTATTAAGCAGAAGACCATGCTAAAATGTGATGCCCGTTAAAATGGTTTCTTGCTTCCAAAGCTTGTGTTTCCGTCTCATAAACCCCAAAAAAAGCTGCACCTGAGCCGGAAAGAGACGTATAAATGGCATTTGTTTCTTGAAATAGGGTGGCCACTTGTTGAATTTCAGGGAAGTGCGCCAGAATGGGCTTCTGGAAGTCGTTTACCAATTCCCGTCGCCAGCGTTCGGGATCATTAGATGTAACAACTTGTCGAAGGTCGGGTCTATTTTGATCGTTTGGCGTAATGAGACGATAAGCCAAAGGCGTTGAAACGGTTGCTTGTGGCATGGCTACAACCAAGTGGAAGGGAAACGCATATGGCTCCCCATCTGCTTGAACCAAAGGGGTGAGGATTTCCCCTCGCCCCGTTGCAAACATGGGCTTTTGATGCAAAAAGAAAGGGACATCGGAGCCTAATTTCGCTGCAATATTGGTCAATTCTTCTGAAGTTGCAGAAATTTGCCAATGTTTGGAAAGGTATAGTAGAACAGTTGCGGCATCGCTCGAACCGCCCCCCAAGCCCGCGCCATACGGTACGTATTTGTCGAGATGGATGTGACAACCTTGCCTAATACCATAAAAGTCTTGGAGCATTAAGGCGGCTCTTAGACACAAATTCCGCTCATCTGTTGGTAAAAGAGGATTGGAACAGGTCAAGGAAAGGGTGTTTTGCGGTGCGAATGTTAAACGATCGGCCCATTGGATCGCCAAAAAAACCGTTTCAAGGTCATGAAACCCATCAGAGCGTTTGCGCAAGATATGGAGTCCAAGGTTGATTTTTGCGGGTGCTATTAGAAACATCGGTTATCGGTTTTGATCTTAAGTGTTTGTGCCATGGAGGTTTTTACGGATCCGATTATAACCCGAAATGACGTGCAAAACAGTTATACATTCCCCAAGTTCAAAGAATCAACCATTAATAAACAAAGATCGTGTTGTGGAACCTCATTCGTAAGTTGTAGTTTATGCAAGAATTGTTCAAAATAACCCCACCTAACTGCATGAACCGTTGAAACTATTCTAAAATAAAATGCTTTTGGCAACAACGGTTATGTTTTCTTCAAAAATGTCCTTTTCTCCGCTTCTTCGCTTTTTCATTCCATTATTGTTGATGTTGGTTTTTAGGGATGACGTATTCGCCCAGACAACACCTTCAACGACGCCTCCCACAACGCTTGATCAACTATTGAAAACGCAGAGTCCATCCGAAAGGAATAGTTCTGTGGTAGCACGGTATTTTTATCCTGTTAATCCAGATTTACCGCTCGAAGGGCCAATAGATGAAAATGAATTTATTTGTGGTCCCAACGATTTGTTTACCCTTTCTATTGGAGGCATAGCGCCACAGCAACAACTCATTCCAGCTACGGCGGATGGAAACCTGTTAATACCGGGTATTGACCCCATTCGCGTGACGGGAAAAACCTTATATGCCGTAAAACGTGAGGCCGAGGCGTCTCTACGGCGTATTGTTGGCAACCACCCTATCGAATTGGCCTTAAGCCAGCCCCGTAGCTTCTTGATTCCCGTGATTGGGGGAACGCCTGCACCGGGCATGCAAGTGATTTCTCCCGTTTTGGCAACAACGCGTGTGGCTTCAGTGGTTTCAAAAGCCATAAACGGAGAAAATGAACTGCAAAAAAAGCTGAATTATGGGTTTCGTCCTTCAATCCGAACCATCGAAGTGAGGCGCAAAAATGGCAATACTTTATACCCAGATTTAGCACGTTTTTTTACGACAGGTGATCTCAAATACAACCCTATGCTCCAAGAAGGAGATATGATTTTTATTCCTTCTTTCGATTTTACCAATGAAGTGATCAATGTTCAAGGGTATGTCCCTTATCCGGGGACTTATCCGATTAGGCCGGATGATACGCTTTTGGACCTGCTGACCATTGCCAGTGGAACCAATGGCCTGAATAAATTAGGCGACGTTCGTCTAACCCGATTTGGTGAAAATAGTGTCGCCGAGCATCAGGTTTTTAATGTACCTGATTTACTTGCTCGAAAAGGGAGTAATCCTAAATTAAAGCCAAGAGACCTGATCTTTATTCCGCATCGTTTTCGTGACAATGGTTCTGTTTATGTAGAGGGCGAAGTGAATTATCCCGGCCCTTACCCGATGTCCACAGAAAGAACTACCTTGCGCGATCTGATCAACAATGCTGGCGGATTGCGGGAAAGTGCCTTCCCTAAATCTGCATTTTTAGAACGCACCAAGAACCAGTCTGAGGTCAACTCTCCATTTATTATTCCCAACTATATCAATCCTTTAAACAAGGAAAACATTGCTTTAACTGGAGAAAGAGGAAGATTGACTGATTTAGACTATGCAGGGAGGGTATTCTTGGAAAGAGAATTGATGATCAACCATTCGCGGATTGCCATCAATTTAGCGGAGGCGCTTAAGCCCGATGCACCAGATGTATATCTTTATGATGGTGACCGTTTGTTCATCGCCCGCGACCAACGTAAGGTTCTGGTAATCGGGGAAGTGGTCAAACGTGGATTGGTGGATGTGATGCCCAATCAAAATGTGGATGCCTATCTGGCGGCAGCGGGTGGGAGAGGGGCTTTAGCAACCTTTGTGTATGTCATTAAAGCTGGCTCTGGGCACTTGGTGGATGGTTATAAAGCGACCATAGAATCGGGGGATATCGTGTTTGTTAATCGGAAAGATTCCATTGTAGATACTCCAGACCTACAAGCCCTTCAATTTCAGCGTAGGTCTGCACATTTGCAACGTATTGGTACTTTTGTGACGGCAATCTCTACGGCTGTTTCGATAACAGCAACCATCATTTACCTTACCCGAAATTAATCTAAACCATGACAAATACGCAAACTCAAGACAATCGGTTTTGGCAAGTAATGGCTGTGTTGTATCTATGGCGTTGGTTTATTTCGGGTATTACCGTCTTGGTGACCATTATTGCCGTTGTAATTGCCTTGTTGTTACCAAATGCTTATACTTCTTCGACATCCCTCCTTCTTCCACCAGCCTCTGGTGCGGGCGGTCTGGCGCAGGCCCTAACAGGGCGTGGGTTAAGTTCTGTGGCTTCTTCTTTACTGGGCGGTGCAGGCGGAGATTATACGCGATATATGGGCATCTTGGGCAGCCGTCGGGTTCTGGAAGCCGTCGTACAAAAATATAAGTTGGTTCAGGCATATAAAATTGATTACCCAGAGCCGGGGAGAAATGTCGAAGAAGCAATCAAAACATTTCAAGACAATTTGAAATTAGAAGTGGACCAGAAATTGGAATATTTAGTAGTATCGGTGACAGATGAAAATCCAAAAAAAGCCGCTGAGATTGCCAATTTTATGGTGGAGGAACTTAATCGGATTAGTTCGGAAATGTTTTCGGCAAATGCTCGGAATTACCGAATTTATATGGAAAAACGTTACAATAAAGCATCCGTCACATTAGACTCACTCCAAAATGAAATGGAAGCCTTTCAGTCCCGAAATGGTGTTATAGAATTACCAAGTCAAATTCAGGCTTTTTATACAAATCTCGCACAATATCGGATGGAAGTGGCCAAGGCAGAAATTGCAGCCGAAGCGCTCACGAACCAGTTGGGACCGGAAAATTCACAGGTAATTGCATCCCAACAAATGCTGGCACGATCCAAGCAACAATTAGCGGATTTTATGAATGGAAATGACAAAATGATGCAGGTTTCTTTCGATCAATTACCCGGAGTTGGGCGTGAATATGCCAAACTTTATCAAGGTATTTTGGCACAGGGTAAAATTCTAGAAGCCCTCACCCCGCTTTATGAACAAGCCAATTTCGATGAGAAACGCACCACCATTGCCGTTCAAGTCTTGGATAAAGCTGTTCCGGTTGCCAAAAAATCGTGGCCGCCACGTGCCATTATTGTCCTTATTTCGGCACTTTCGGCGTTCATGCTTTGTGTAATATTTGTACTTGCATGGGATTATTTGTCCCGCCAAAAAAACACCATTTCCACAAAGTTGGCAGAGGCTGTTGAACAAGTCCGCGCTTCATCTTCACCTCAAGATGCTTAATCAAATGGCTCACGCCGAAACCTTTTTCCCATGGATTGATTGGAGCCGAAGGTTTTTGGCGGTCGGGTTTGTCTTTAGCTTGCTATTGATTTTGTTATTAGCATGGAAAGCGCCTGCTATTTTGTTTTTTGTACCACTGATATTGTTTGGAGCCGTAATTGTTTGGCAACTATTAAAGTACCCGACCCTTAATTTATTTGTCTTACTTGCTGGCTTTTCCATCGTGAGCAATACGCAAGAGGGTTTACAAGCTACTGAAGCAGTTTACGGTGTTTATTATTTCTTTTCTATGGCCTATTGGATATTACATCATTGGTTCAACAGAGATAAAATTATTGAAACACCATTAGATTTTGTTTACACCTTTTTTC
>Ga0058867_1040964_pt1 | contig 11983 bp, 12 predicted proteins | sample TNRReaAerobicRNA_FD_59632 | JGI IMG/M metagenome (GOLD analysis project Ga0058867, IMG submission 59632) | Wastewater treatment Type I Accumulibacter community from EBPR Bioreactor in Madison, WI, USA - TNR Reactor, Time E -22min-Aerobic_ RNA... | ecosystem: Engineered > Bioreactor > EBPR >... | reverse complement strand
TGAGAAACACCAGCCGCCATTGCAGGTGACATTTTCAAAGATTTGTGAATGCGGCAAAAATTATAGAACATGAAATATAATGCCAAAGCGTGAATGTGGTTATCAATCTTTTTGGAATCAGCGTCTAAAGCTGTCCAAGTGCATACATCACCCGAGCTTTCAGGACGGTTTTCAAGTGTCTTTGCGGTGCGTTCCTTTGCATAGCAAAAAGACCAAATTTCATCACATTGAACTTTTGAAGATTTAACATCACGCACAAGGTCGTTATGCAATTCAAGGCAAGTCTCACCTGCATCAATTAATAATTTGGTCACGGTGTTGATTGAAACGTCAACAACGCGGCTTATTGACCGCATTGAAGAGCCTTTACAAAGCATGGCAAGAATTTGGTGGCGCTTAGATAGAGGTAATTTGTTGATACCTCAATTCATACTGAACTTTCTGCTGTTTTGCACGCATTTTATTCAGTTTTTATCAGAATTTCCTTTGCCAAATATGTAGCCTATTGCGCCTGAAATGGCGGCAAAACAACTTGATATAGTAGTCTTTAGAATATCAATTATCGATGTTGCTTCACTAGCCACGAATGCTAAAGCAATTAAGCAACCGATAACGAGAAAAAATGACAAAATAATGACAATTGATGCCACATTCCCCGACTTTTCATGTCCCCCGCCAACAAACCCACCAATCCAACCCAAGTGCTGGTCAAGGCGTGAATCTCTGATGCCAGTTAAAGGGTTCTTTTCGTTCCCATTGACTTCCGCAGGCGGCGTTTCAATTGGTGCATTATTTATACTATCAATCGATACTGATTTCGCGGTGTCATTCATGCAGCTTTACTGGCCAATCCAATAAAGTGTTCCCGAATATCGTCATCATCAATATACTGCAGTCCGCTAGCGCGAGCCTTGCTCCAAGGGGTTCCCTCAGCATGAGTCAATGCAGATAATTGAAGTCCTGAAAAATTCTTATAACGCGCCCAAACAGCGTTAAAAATCTTATAAAACCTTTCATCTGAAGGTGCAATTGCCAATGCCTTTTCTTCTCCAGTTTGCGGGTCAATATCTTTAGCATATCTATCGATTTTAGATTTGCCGTAAGATTTGAATTTTTGATAAAGAGACGACAATACTGGTCCCATTGGCCATGCTTCAAACATCTCACCAACTGCTGGCTCGTCAGTTACTGCCAAATGCCAACCATGCAAATTATAAACTAGCTTTTGAATTTTCAATTGGTCAATATCGAAAACACCATCTTCTTTTGCACGCAACAGAAAAGTATTAGCAACTGCACTTGGCTTATAAACGAAAAATTGTTCTGTGATTGGTTCCATTACGCCCACCTTGCAGCAGCAGCGGTTTTCGCTATCTCTGCCCTTTGTTGAGGGTTAAGTTTTAGTGCACGTGCTTTTGCACCCGCGATACCTTTAGGCACGGATTTCTTATCTTGAATTTCGCCAGTCGCAATTTGCGCAACCATAACGGCGCAACCTATTGCGTCTGCTGGCCTTTTTTGGCCTTGTGGTCCTTTTGGCATGATTTTTTCCTTTTCGTTGATTCTTCTCTCTGTCAAGAGAGTGCGCACAACTTTCCACAATATAATATGTAACATCTGATTCCGCAATATATGGTTAAGCTAATGGCGAAAATTTAATTTTACTATTTAATATATAGACACGACGATTGCGGGCGGAGGATTGCAAAAAGGTTTTCCGCACTAAATTTCAAACTGAGACACTACCCGCAATTCGATTTCACAGCATAATGCCGAAATTTTGCAATTTCGGCGCCGATTGCGAACAGTTTCACAACTATCCACCCCTTTTCATTTTGCCTGCACAATTCATGTTTTACACAAGCAGACGCCAAAATTCAACGAAGGAGGAACATCAACAAATGTCAGCATTTTTGGGCTAGAGCTTATCCCATTTCGATCTTCACGAAATGGCGCTTTAGATTCTATTGTTTGCCGCGTTTCTTATCCAAAAACCGCTTCACACTTTTTTCCGAACCGCTCTAGGGCATTTGGCAATATGATGACAAATGATGGTATTTCAGCCCCCTTGCCGCAAGTTAATACCCAAATATTGCGAGGGGCTTTTGCAAGCAAAACCCAGCATTTTAGAGTAAATTCAGTGTGTTACGGGTGCTAATTCCCCATTGCTTTCATAAGGAAGTTTTGGCCTTGTTCGCCGCCCTGCTGATACGGTTTTGAGCCTGTTCGGTCAGTGATTTTTTCCCAATTTGCTGCAATGTCATCAACGCTTACACTTTCGGCATTGATATGCAGGCCGCGGGTTTCAATAATTTCAGAAACCGCATAAGTGCCAGCGCCTGCGGCCATAATGACGCCAGTCGGGGCATCTTCGCTGCTCATGTATGCCACAGCTGGCGAAACAAGTTCGGGGGCCAATTTATCAAGCACTGCTTGCGGCATTAAATCGCGCGTCATTTGTGTTGCGGCAACCGGGGCGATTGCGTTCACTTTGATGTTGTTCTTCGCGCCTTCAATTTTAAGCGTGTTCATAAGGCCCACAAGCGCCAATTTTGCAGCGCCATAATTGGCTTGGCCAAAATTGCCATAAAGCCCAGTTGATGATGTTGTGACCACAATACGCCCATAATTTTGGGCTTTCATAATATCCCACACGGCTTTGATGCAAACATAGGAACCAAACAAATGAACATTTATAACGTCGTTAAAATCTTTGGTTTCCATTTTGCCAAAGCTCTTATCACGCAAAATACCGGCGTTGGCGATCAAAACATCGACCCTGCCCCACTTCTCCATCACGGTGGCGACCATCGCGGCAACCGATGCTTCATCGCTGACGGAAGCTGCAACCGCAATTGCCTCACCACCCAAGGCCGCTATTTCGGCGGCGACATTCTGTGCGTTAACCGAAACGCCATCCGCGCCGCCAATGTCATTAACAACAACTTTAGCGCCAAGCGATGCAAAATATAAGGAGTGACACCGACCAAGGCCGCCACCAGCGCCAGTTACAATAACGACTTTTCCATCAAAACGAATCTGCGACATAATTTTCCCCAATTGAATTCAGTTTTCGATTTGCCGTAACTTGACGCAAACGTCAAGCTAAAAAACTAGAACTAGCAAAGAAAAAATTCGTCGCTCACCATGAAGAATATGCCGAACTTTGAATGATTGGCGCGTTATATTGGCAAGCGTGTACTTTTGGAACGCAAAATAAAAACATCAGGGTTTATTTTTATTCTTTGCGTATCTTTTAACGTGACGCATTTTACTTTAAAAGAGCCCGAATGGACTGATAAGGTCAAAGTGAAATTTTAAAAACGATATAATTTCAAACAAGGGAACATAATTTATGCAAAGTTTCAATCTAAAAAGTCGCCAAATTTTGGCCGGCTCTTGCTTAACTCTTTTGGCTTCTTTCGCATATTCTGGACAAGCGCAAGCCGACGAAGGCATGTGGACTTTTGATGCTTTTCCGGCGGCTAAAGTACAGCAAGCGTATGGTTTTACGCCAACTCGCCAATGGCTTAATCATGTTCAAAACTCGGCAGTTCGCTTAAGTGTTGGTTGCTCTGCGAGTTTTGTCTCACCAAATGGGTTGATTTTGACAAATTGGCATTGTTCTTCTGATTGCACGGCAAACCTAACAACTGCAGAAAATGACTATGGGCGCGATGGTTTCTTTGCTCGTAGGATTGAAGATGAGAAGATATGCCCTGGCCTTTCCGCCGAGGTTTTAACTTCGATTACCGATGTTACAGCGCAAATATTGGCGTCTACTCGCGGGAAAACTGGCGCCGAAATATCAACGGCCCGCGAGGCGGCGATTTCTGCGGCTGAAGAGCGTGCTTGCCATGGCCTCGACGCGCAAAAATATCGTTGTGACGTTGTTAATCTGTATCGGGGTGGGCAGTACAAAGTCTATAAATACCGCACATACAATGACGTGCGCTTGGTTTTTCAACCTGAATATGCAGTTGGTTTTTTTGGTGGCGACCCCGATAATTTCAACTTTCCACGCTATAATTTAGACGCATCATTCCTTCGTGCATATGAAAATGGCGTGCCAGTTCGCAATGTAGAATATTTGCAATGGACCAATGAAGTTCCAAAAGATGGCGATTTGGTTTTTGTGGCTGGCAACCCTGGATCAACGCAAAGATTAAGAACGACTGACCAATTGGCATTTCAGCGCGATTGGGTATTGCCAACACGGCAATTGGTTCGCTCTGAAATTCGTGGTCGCTTGACCGAATATATCAATGGCGGCGAGACCCAAAGACGTGAAGCAGGTGAAGTTTTGTTTTCGCTCGAAAACAGTTTCAAGGCGCAATATGGGCAGATGCGTGCTCTTATGGATCCGGAATTTTTCGCAATTAAAACTCGCGAAGAAGCTGATTTGAAGCGCCGGGTCCGCGCCAACCCTGCCCTTTTGCGGCAAATTGGCGACCCTTGGGCAACAATTCGAACCGCAACCGCAAAGCAGCGTGACCTCTTTTTACCCTATGAGTTTTTGGAAGCTCGCGCTGGTTCTATATCTGGGCTCTATGGATACGCAAAACAGTTAGTTCGCGCCGCTTATGAGCGCGAAAAGCCTGTTGGCGAACGTTTGCCAGGTTATAGTCAAGCTGGATTAGCGCAGTTGGAGCGCCGCATTTTGGCGCATACACCGACACATAATGACCAAGAAATAATTGGCCTCGAATCGTGGCTTTCCAAAACGCGCGAATATTTAACAGTCGATGATGCCAATGTTAAGAATATGCTTGGCCGTGAAAGCCCCGAAGGCTTGGCGCGCAGGCTAGTAAATGGCACAACATTAGCAGATCCAGCAGCTCGCGCGGCATTACTTAGAGGTGGGCGTGCTGCAATTGAAGCATCGACAGATCCAATGATCCAATTCGTTTTAAAGACAGATGCCAACGCAAGGGCCATTCGCGCGCGCTATATTGCTGAGGTGGAAGGGCCAATGAGCCAAGCCGCTGAAAAAATTGCTGAGGCGCGGTTTGCGGTTTATGGTTCAAACCTTTATCCAGACGCAACTTTCACTTTGCGCTTATCCTACGGCAAAGTTCAAGGATGGACGTATAATGGCGTAACAGTGCCTTCAATGACGAAAATTGGTGGTGCATTTGAACGCGCAACCGGCGCTTTCCCATTTGAGCTGGCGCCATCATGGGTAAGTGCTAGGTCTCGCATTGATCCTAATATTGCGTTTGATATCTCCTCAACCAATGACATTATCGGCGGCAATTCTGGCTCTCCATTGATTGACAAGCAGGGTCGAGTAGTCGGTGCCGCTTTCGATGGTAATATCCATTCTTTGGGCGGCGATTTTGCCTATGATGGGCGATATAATCGGACAATTTCTGTTACGACTGCAGCAGTTCAAGAGGCACTTACAAAAATTTATGGCATGGATTGGCTGGTGGCAGAACTGAATCGCCGCTAGAAGCTTAATTGGTTGATTGCTAAATTGCACTACATACATTGCTGCTTCTCGCCGCCTTCGCCAACTCAAACCTTATTTTGGTTGGTGCAAGGCGGCGGTCCAATACTATGCCGCGCATTGACGGCGAATAGACAATTTTTGCGCCAGGCGGAACATTTTGACCCTGTTTAGCCAAAACGATATTAACACCTTGGGGCGCTTCGCGATCATTTTGAGAAAAGAAATTATCGCTATTTGCCGCAAAGACTGAAATACTCATATAATCGTCCCATGGCGCAGCATAAATTCGGACCGGTCCATCTCGCAGGTCATAAACACAGGCAGCATAAGCCATGTCTGGCGAAGGCCTGACAATCTGGCGCGAATGAATGGTGGTTTGTTGGCCTTGTGTGAATTGATTTGTGTTTGCCCAACCGTTGCTTAGGCGTTTCATAGCTACGCCCATAAAAACATACGGCCCCAAAAAGACATAGGAAATGTGCCCAAGTATTAGAGCGAAAGTTCCAACTATTAGATATTTGAACTTTTTCAATTTCAACCCCGGCAACTAATTTTAGTGATTGTAGGTAGATTAAGTGAATCGGTGTCTTCAAGCGCGATTGGCTCAGGGTTATATAACCTCAACGTCAAGTCAAAATTGCCACTATTCTTGTTTGATATCCAATCGCCTGTGGCCGGCTTGTTTTGGCTAATAGTGACTTTGAAAGTTGGGTTTTGCCCAATTTTAGTAGCGTCAAATGAAGGATGCCCATCATCATTCTGAGCCAAAAAATCATCATCGGCATAAAGTGTGATTGACCACCACCTTGCGGGGAGCTTTGAACCCTCAACCAAATAATCGCAATTCTCGACTAGCTTTTGGCCGGTTTTCGTGTCGCTTTCCGCGCTTAAATATATAGCCTCTTTGCGAGTGAGCGCTAGAAGGCCAGACTTTGCAATGGCTGCCCGAGTATATGGGTCGGCGGCGATAGTACCAACCAAAGGTGAAATGCGCCAACCTGAAATCGAAACCGAAGGCGCGGAAACAAACTTTACGCTGAGAAAAATACCAACGCCAAAGCCCAAAATAGCAATCACAATTTGGATAAATATCGAAAATTTGCCTGCGCTTCTGGTCGCAATTTCGGATGCATCGGTGTTAGGTTTTCGAATGAACATTGCAGACAGGATTGCTCAACATGCACTATTTGTCAATTCACGAAAAAGAATAGGCATCCATTCTTAGCGATCCAAAAGTCGCGCTCGAATGAAGCCTGTCAACCACAAACCCTTCACCAGCGGCCCCCATTGCGACAAAAATTGGCAATAAATGCTCATCCGTCGGGTGGTTTTTCACTGCATATGGCGCAAGCGCGCGGTAATTTAATAGATCGTCAATTGCCTTGTTTTGCAGAGCGTTGTGAAACCACGCCGAAAAATCCTTCGACCAAATTTCCTCTTCGCCGCCATCCCACTTTATTTCCCGCAAATTGTGTGTGAAACTTCCCGACGCTATTATTGCGATGTTTCTATCACGAAGTGAGGCAATTGCTTTGCCAATTTCAAAATGATGCTTCGGACTTAAATGGCTTTGAATGGACAATTGTAATACTGGAATATCTGCATTTGGATACATGAGTTCTAATGGAACCCATGCGCCATGGTCCAAACCGCGATAATTGTCTATTTGCACTTCAAAACCACCTTTCGCCAATAGTTCGGAAACTTCTATGGCGGTTTCAGGGCTACCAGCTGCGGGATATTGCATTTCAAAAAGCTGCTGCGGAAAGCCTCCGAAATCATGAATTGTTGCGTTCTTTTCCACCGAATTAACCGTCGGAATTTGCGTTTCCCAATGAGCAGATACCATTAGAATTGCATCTGGCCTAACAATTTCATCGCCTAAAGAGCGCAAAAAATGATGCGCGGGCACGTCGTCTAACACAAGCGTTGGCGAACCATGAGAAAGGAAATAGGCTTTTTGCATTGGCATTATGCGCTCCGACTTTAACGAGAATAAATCATCGATACCTATTTAGTAACGCAAAGGCCATATTGCAATAAATTGTCAATAAGGGTCAATTTACCGTTGAATAATCGACATACCACTGCAACGGGTCGTCATTATTATTGTCTTGCCAGGTAATCGGCGAGTCAGTGACCACCCGCTGACCTGGGAAGCCCGGCATTCCATTAATATGCAGGCCCATACCTAACAAATGGTGGTCAGAATTATTGAATCGCATAACAAATCCGCGATAAACTAAATGGCCTACACCAGGGTGTTGGCCTTGCATCAATGCTTTTTGGCGACCAGTTCCACTCACGGCGCCACTAGATGAAATCCTAGCATTGGGGACATATGCATATTGTATCGTCGCACTATAAGGCCTTGCAGTATTCCTGCCTTCATTAAGAATTCCGCGAATAATTGATTCCATCGACAAGCCCGAGCCATATAAAGTTCCAAACGGAACGAGGCCTAATACCCCGCCAGTCATTGTTGGTTCCACTATGCCCCGATAGTCTTCACGTTGATCATCTATCAAGCTGACCTGTGCGATTGAATTTTCTTGGTCCATTTTGATTGCTATTGTCCTGATATTGGCATCAGTACCCGCCTGACGCTCAAAAGAAAAACCCGCGATTACCAAAGTAGTATTTGCGGGTTTCGGTGGCAGTTGAATGTTAAAGGTCCCCCCGCCAACAGCCGATATTGTGCCGCCTGTCGCTCCAGGGATTACAAGCCATTTCGCCTTGGCACGAAACGGGTCGTCGCCATTTTGATCGCTAAAGTTTGCGCGCATTCCGCCACCTTCATGCAGCACGCCAATCGTTCTAACCTTGTGATCACCATTATTAAACCAAAGCCGAAAATCACTTAATATTGGCGCAGCCCCCAATGCAACATCAGTTGCTGTTATCAAATATTCATTGCTAACACCCTCCCCAAACGCAACTCTAACAGGCGCGTTTCGTGCCGCCATAGCTTTAACCGCTGGGCTAGGACTTGTTATGATAGGGCGCTGGATATTCTGAGAAATAGCGTTGGTCGATGCCAAGCCAACCAAACCCAATGCCAATACAATTGATATAGTTTTCATTTTCCGGCTTTCCTTTGACACTACATTGCGTCAATTGTATTTACTCTTGCGCATTCAAATTGCAAGAACTATTCAAACACTTTGGTTAGCAACCATTTCATGCTTAACCAAGATGAATTCGCCGCGCGTTCACAATATAACATTCCAGCCTCTTTGTTGCGGGCATTAGGATTAGTGAAAGCGTGGCTGGTGTTGCCGAAGGCTTGTATTTGCCAATCCGCGCCAGCCTTAGTGAGCTCATCAGCAACACCGAGCAATGCTTCGGGTTTAGCCAATGGGTCATCATATCCATGCAATATCAGGACTTCGGCCTCAATGTTTGGTTGCGGGCCAATATTCGGTGGGATGAAAAGGCCGTGAAAACTAACCGCTGCTTTAATTTCATCAGTACCGGTGCGGGCCAAATCCAATGCGCAAAGCCCACCAAAGCAAAAACCAATAATTGCAATTTTGGAACTATCAACATATTCATTGTTTTTCACAAAGTTTAGCGCCGCCAGTAGCCTTGCTCGCAGTAATGCACGATTAGAAACTAACGGCCCCATCAAATGTGAATTATCGGCTGCTGGATCGCCGCGAACTCCTTTTCCATAGACATCAATCGCTACTCCAACATAGCCGAGTTCGGCCAAGTCCTTTGCTTTTTGTCTTTCAAAGTCGCTCTGCCCCGCCCATGCATGTGCAATCAATACTGCTGGTCTTTTGGTTTTGTATTTCGATGCGATGAAAGCTTCGCAAGTGACATCGCTTTGATAATCTTGATATTCTTCAATCATTCTGGACTCCATGGCTATACCGTCAGTATAGTCGCGCCAATTGTTTCTCGGCTTTCCAACGCTTCATGGGCTGCACGAACATCGGATAAAGCGAATTTTTGGCCAATTTCAATTTTAATAACGCCTTTTAGTATCAAATCGAATAATTCGCTTGCGTTTGCAAGAAGGGCTTCGCGGGTTAAATTGTAGTGTTGCAAAGACGGCCGCGTCAAATAAAGGGCACCTTTTTGATTCAATAAACCAACATCAACAGGTGGTATTTTTCCAGAAGACTGCCCGAAACTTACCATTAGACCGCGCGTTTTCAACAAATTTAACGAACCTTCAAATGTATCTTTGCCCACGCCATCATAAACAACGTCGTATTTAGTATTGTTATTCGCTATAATTCCGTCTTTAACAAAATCACGCTCTCGATAATTGATAACTTGATTAAACCCGTTTTTCAGTGCCAACTCACATTTCTCATCACTGCCTGCCGTTCCAACCAAATGCGCACCCAAATGCCGCGCCCATTGACCAAATATTAGGCCGGTACCCCCAGCTGCCGCATGAAAGAAAATATTATGTTCAGCGCCAACAACAAAAGTTTGTCGCAATAAATATTGCACTGTCGTGCCTTTTAATATGCAAGCTGCTGCGGTTTCATTTTCAATGCCATCAGGAATTGGAATTAAACTTGCAGGGCTAATCGCACGATATTTTTGATAGGCGCCGAAGGCACCTGAATAACAAACGCGATCACCAACTCTAAATTCAGCGATTTTTGAACCTACTTCTTCTACAATCCCAGCAGCTTCCATCCCCAACACAAACGGCAGCGGCGTGGGGTAAAGGCCCGTGCGCATATAGGTATCAATAAAATTTAGACCAATATGTGTGTGACGAAGCAAGACTTCGTTTTCACCTATTTTTGGCATGGGCGTTTCTTGGTATTTAAGGACTTCTGTCCCACCATGTTGTTCGATAATAATTGCGTTATTCATTTTGCCTATTCCTTATCCCGATACCTGTTTGTTATCGGATACCGCCTATCACGACCAAAGTTTTTGGGGCCAATTTTTACGCCAGGTGGCGCTTGGCGCCTTTTATATTCAGCTAAATAAAGCAAGTGTTGAATGCGGCGCACTGTTTCTGGGGCATGCCCCCTTGCAATAACGTCTTCTATTTCTTCTTCCAATTCAACCAAAGCATAGAGCATGTCATCGAGTTTGTCATAAGGTGGCAAGCTGTCTTGATCTTTTTGGTTTTCACGCAATTCGGCGCTTGGCGGTTTTTCGATAATATTATGTGGCACGACAATGCCAACCGGCCCTAAGCCAATCTTCGGCTTATTTTCATTGCGCCATTTAGTAAGTGCAAACACTTCGGTTTTGTAGAAGTCCTTCAAACAATTGTAGCCGCCGCACATATCGCCATAAAGCGTCGCGTAACCTACAGCCATTTCACTTTTATTGCCAGTCGTAAGCACCATATGGCCAAACTTATTCGACATTGCCATTAGGATTACGGCACGGGCGCGGCTTTGAATGTTCTCTTCTGTAGTGTCGCGTGCCTTGCCTGCAAATTGCCCAGCGAGTGTGCTTTCGAACGCTGTCACTGCGCCTTCGATTGAGACAATTTCATACCGCACGCCAAGTGCATTTGCGCAATTTTTCGCGTCACTGAGACTTTCTTCGCCCGTGAACTTAGAAGGCATCATTACGCATATCACGCGGTCCGAACCCAGTGCGTCGACTGCAATTGCCGCTGATATTGCGCTATCAATACCGCCAGATAAGCCCAAGAGAACGCCCGGGAACTTATTTTTGTTTACATAGTCCCTTAAAGCAACCACTGCGGCGCTGTAATCGCGCTCTTGAGTGCAGGTTAATATTGCGCTCGTTGCATTACGCAACTGCCATTCACCGTCAATTACCTCCCAATCGCTAATGCCCGTGCCAGCTTCGAAGTGACTAATGTGCTCATGAATTTCGCCATCAATTGTTGCGATGAATGCGCCACCATCAAAACAAAGCTCATCTTGCCCACCAAATTGATTTAAGTAAACAAGTGGGATTTTATTATCCCCAATTCGCCATTTTGCCAGTTCACGACGCTTTTCAAATGCGCCACGGCGATAAGGTGAGCCGTTGGGCACCAGTAGAATTTGGGCACCATGCTTTTTTAATTCAGCACAAGTCTTCTCAAACCAAATATCTTCACAGATTGGCAATCCGATTAATTTATCTTGATATATTATCGGTTTGAAGTCGCTTCCAGAAACAAATACCCGCTTTTCATCAAAAACATCATAATTTGGCAATTCGTACTTATACCGCAATTCATACTTACCATTAAGAAGCACTGCCATCGCATTGTATAATTTATTATCTTCTCGCCAGGGCGTGCCAATCAATATCATTGGGCCATTTGCAAACTCGATTGCAAGTTCTTCTATTGCAACCCGACAATCAATCACCGCTGACGGCTTCAATACAAGGTCTTCTGGCGGGTAGCCAATAATATACAACTCCGAAAAAAGAACGATATCTGCTGAATTCCCAATGGCTTCGCGGATTCTAAATCGCGCAAGTGCCAGATTGCCGTCTATGTCGCCGACAATTGGGTTTTCGCAAACGGAAACTATTCTTACTTTACTGATAGAAGTATTCATATTTCACTTGTTT
>Ga0058867_1035097_pt1 | contig 12000 bp, 9 predicted proteins | sample TNRReaAerobicRNA_FD_59632 | JGI IMG/M metagenome (GOLD analysis project Ga0058867, IMG submission 59632) | Wastewater treatment Type I Accumulibacter community from EBPR Bioreactor in Madison, WI, USA - TNR Reactor, Time E -22min-Aerobic_ RNA... | ecosystem: Engineered > Bioreactor > EBPR >... | reverse complement strand
CATAAGCGGAGTTGGCCCACAGAATTGGCGACTCTGCCGCTGGCCGAAGCGGGTGAGACCTGCTACCATCTCGACCCTTGTGGACACGCCGCGCTCTGACGGGCGCGGGTGACATCCCAAGCCGGTTGTACTACCGAGCCTTTCGCGACCTTTCGCCGGGTCGCGAGTCCCAGTTCCCGATTGGTGGGGACGAGCGGAGGCCGGTGGGAGGTTGAACTAGGATGGCAAAGAAAGAAGTTACGAACATTTTCAAGGTCATGGCCCCCGGCGGGCAGGCTACCCCGGCCCCGCCGCTGGGTCCTGTGCTGGGCTCCAAGGGTGTGAACCCGGGCCAGTTCATCCAGAAGTTCAACGCCGCCACGCAGGCGGTGAAGGGCAAGATCGTCGGGTGCATCGTGACGGTGTACAGCGACCGGTCGTTCGACCTGGAGATCAAGGGCAGCCCGGCCTCGGTGCTCATCAAGGAGGCCGCGGGCGTGGAGAAGGGCTCTGGCGTTCCGAACAAGAACAAGGTCGGGAAGATCACGCGCGAGCAGGTCATGAAGATCGCCGAGGCGAAGATGACGGACCTGAACAGCCACAGCATTGAATCCGCGATGCGGGTTGTGGAGGGCACGGCCCGGTCGATGGGCGTGACCGTGGTGGGCTGAGCGGCCGGGATCCCAAACAACAACGAGGAATACGAGCGATGCCGGTCAGAATCACAAAGCGGAAGAAGGCCAACGAGGCCCTGAAGGTTGCGGACGCGGTGGAGCCTTCGGCGGCGGTTGCGGCCCTCAAGAAGTTCAAGGCGCCCAAGTTCGACCAGACGGTGAACGTGGTGATGCACCTGAACGTGGACACGAAGCAGAGCGACCAGAACCTTCGCGGGGCGATCAGCCTTCCCAAGGGGATCGGCGCGAGCAAGAAGGTCGTGGCCTTCTGCCAGAGCGACGTGGCCCCCCGGGCGTTGGAGGCCGGCGCGATCAAGGCGGGCGGCGAGGAACTCGTGGCCGAGATCGAGAAGGGCTGGATGGACTTCGACGTCGCGGTGGCGAGCCCGGACATGATGCGGATCGTGTCGAAACTGGGCAAGGTGCTGGGCCCCAAGGGCCTGATGCCCAGCCCCAAGGCGGGCACGGTGACGGCGGACATCCCCACGGCCGTGAAGGAGTACTCCGCGGGCAAGGTGGAGTACCGCACGGACACGGGCGGGAACATCCACGCGATCATCGGGAAGATGAGTTTCCCCGAGGGGTCGCTCACGGAGAACCTGACGCACTTCATCCACGCGATCGAGAAGATCCGTCCGAACACCGTCAAGGGCAACTACATCAAGAGCATCACCATCAGCGGGGCGATGACCCCGGGCGTCCGCATCAAGTACGTCCAGGCCGTCGCGGCGGAGTAAGACTCCTTTCCCGACCTCACCGCAAGGAACACAGGCATGTCGAAGGTAATCAAGAGCATGATGATGCGGGACTACAAGGCCCGCATCGCCAAGGGCACGGAGGAATGGCCGGACGCGATGGTGCTGAGCATCCGCGGCGTGAAGGCCGTGGACACCACCCGGCTGCGCCACACGCTGGCGAAGAAGAACATCCGGATCACGGTCGTGCAGAACGCTCTGGCCCGCAAGGCGTTCGAGGGGACGAACCTGGCGCCGCTGAGCGACCTGCTGACCGGCGCGAGCGCGCTGGCCTACGGCGGGGCGAGTGTGGTGGAGGTCGCCCGCGAGGTGGTGGCCCTTATCGCCAAGATGCCGCTGGTGGAGCTGAAGGGCGCGATCCTCGACGGGACCGTGTACAAGGGCAAGGCGGGCGTGGAGGAGCTGAGCAAGTTCCCGACGCGCGAGGAGGCCATCGGCAAGGTCATCACGCTGGTGGTCAGCCCGGCGAAGAAGCTGATGGGTCAGGTCAAGGGGCCCGGCTCGAACATCGCGGGCATCATCAAGGCGATCGAAGAGAAGCTGGAGAAGGGCGAAGCGATCACGAAGGCGGCGTGAGGCCGCGGGAGCCTGCCCGGAGCGTCCGGGGCCGGCCGTCTCTGAACGAGCACATTCAAAGTCCGACTGGCCCGGTCTTCCGGGTTAAAGGCCGAATGTTCGGCCCCTCTCGGACGGGTGGAGCGGCGGGGTGCACACCCGCCGCGGAACTGAAAGGTTGAGCACATGTCCGAAGTCGCAACGAACATCAAAGAACTGGGTGACAAACTCGCGGCCCTGACCCTCAAGGACGCGGTCGAGCTCGGCAAGTACATGAAGGATGCGTACGGCATCGAGGCCGCCGCGGGCGGGGCCGTGATGATGGCCGGCGCCGGCGCCGCCGCGGCCCCCAAGGCCGAGGAGAAGACCTCCTTCGACGTGATCCTGAAGGCCGCGGGCGACAAGAAGATCCAGGTGATCAAGGTTGTCCGCGAGATCACGGGTCTGGGTCTGGCGGAGGCGAAGGCCTTCGTGGACGCCCCCGGCAAGGCCGTCAAGCAGGGCCTGGACAAGGCCGAGGCGGAGAAGCTCAAGAAGACCCTGGAAGAGAACGGGGCGACCGTCGAGCTGGCCTGAGGCCCGCGACGGGAACACCGACAGATCGGTGTGTGTTAGCATCAACGAACCCGCGGGCCCGCCGATTTTCGGCGGGCTCGCGAGTTTTTCGAGATTTTTGTGGCATCTCGCTTGCTTGACGGGCGCGATGCCTCATACTGTGAGAGGTTCGGCACTGTGCGCCAGGGTCGGGTGATGGCGCGTAGGAAAGAAGCCGTTTGCACACTCACAAACTGAACTTCAGATTCGGCCCTGTTTGAGACCCTGCGAAGCGTGACCAGGCTGCGTAGTTCAAACTGAGCGGTATCCGCACCCCCATCGCGAGGACATCGATGGCATCTATGGCTCCGTCTCCTATCGGCACTTCCAAGACCATCCGCGACTTTTCGAAGCGCGGCGATGCGCTCCAGGTCGGCGACCTGTGCGAGGTGCAGACGCACGCGTACGAGCGGTTCCTGCAGCTGGGCAAGGTCCCCGAGGACCGGGACAAGAACCTGGGGCTGGAAGCCCTGCTGAAAGAGGTCTTCCCGATCAAGAGCTACGACGAGACGATGACCCTGGAGTACATCGACTACACGCTCGAGGAGCCGCGGTACACGCCCGACGAGTGCCGCGAGCTGCGGCTGACGTACGGCCGCCCGTTCCGGGTGGGAGTGCGGCTGAAGCGCGAGGGCAAGCCGGAGCTGCCCGAAGAGCAGATTTATCTGGGCGAGTTCCCGATCATGATGGGCGGCGGCGAGTTCATCGTGAACGGCGCCGAGCGGGTGATCGTGAGCCAGCTGCACCGTTCGCCGGGCGTGGACTTCTCGATCATGTCCAGCGAGGGCGACCGCCCGCTGCACTCGGCCCGCATTATTCCCGAACGTGGTTCGTGGATCGAGCTGGAGGTCACGAAGAAGGATGTGCTGGCGATGCGGATCGACCAGAGCACGAAGCTGGCGGCGACGACGTTCCTGCGCTGCCTGGACGAGAGCGTGGCGGAGACCGAGAGCCTGCTCCGGCTGTTCTACGAGATCAGCGAGATCAAGGTGGAGGCCGTGAAACCCGAGCACTGGGCCGCGGAGTCGATCATCGACACGGGCACGGGCGAGGAGCTGGTGCACGTGGGCCGGCAGATCGGGGAGGCCGCGGCGGCGATCGCGGCGAGCAGCCTGAAGAAGGTGCGGGTGATCGAGAACCCCAGCGACGTGCTGATCCTGAACACGGTGGCGGAGGAGAAGCTGGAGCAGTTCGAGGCGGACACGACCTATCAGCGGGCGATGCTGAAGATTTACAGCAAGCTGCGCCCGGGCAACCCGCCGCAGGTGGAGAAGGCCAAGCAGCTCTTCATCGAGAAGTTCTTCGACGACAACCGGTACCGCCTCGGGCGTGTCGGCCGGTTCCGCATCAACCGGAAGTTCGACCTGAACGTCTCCGAGGAGCAGATGTTCATCAGCAGCGAGGATTTCCTTCGGGTGATCCAGTACCTGCTGGACCTGCGGAGCGGGCGGGTGGACCCGAAGACGGGCCGGGTGCTGGCGATGGTGGACGACATCGACCACCTGGGCAACCGCCGCCTGCGGACGCTGGACGAGCTGGCGGTGGAGGAACTGCGGAAGGGCTTCCTGAAACTGCGGCGGACGGTGCAGGAGCGCATGAGCGTGAAGGACCCGGACGAGCTGGTGAAGATCGCTGACCTGGTGAACACCAAGAGCATCTCGTCGGCGATCGACTTCTTCTTCGGGCGCAGCGAGCTGTCGCAGGTGGTGGACCAGACGAACCCGCTGAGCAGCCTGGTGCACGAGCGGCGTCTGTCGGCGCTGGGGCCGGGCGGCCTCAACCGCAAGCGGGCGGGGTTCGAGGTGCGCGACGTGCACATCAGCCACTACGGGCGCATCTGCCCGATCGAGACGCCGGAAGGCACGAACATCGGCCTCATCGCCAGCCTGGGGATCTTCTCCAGCATCGATGACTACGGGTTCCTTCGCACGCCCTACCGCGAGGTCAAGGACGGCAAGGCCACCGGCAAGATCATCCAACTGCGTGCGGACGAGGAGATGCGGGCGGTGCTGGCCCCCAGCGACACGCTGGAGGAGGGCGGCAAGCTGCGCAAGGGCCTGATCCTGGCGCGGGTGAACGGCGAGCTGGCCGAGGTGGAGTCCACGGCGGTGGACTTCCTGGACATCAGCCCCAAGCAGATCATCGGCATCTCGGCGGCGCTCATCCCCTTCCTGGAGCACGACGACGCGAACCGCGCGCTCATGGGCAGCAACATGCAGCGTCAGGGCGTGCCGCTGGTGAAGGTCGATACCCCGTGCATCGCCACGGGCGTCGAGAAGGCCGTGGGGCACAACTCCGGCATGGTGGTGAAGGCGAAGAACGCCGGCGTGATCACGTACGTGGACAGCGAGCGGATCATCATCGACAACGCGGACGAGTACGAACTGCGCAAGTTCGTGGGCCTCAACGAGCGCACCTGCCTCAACCAGAAGCCCATCGTCAAGCTGAACCAGAAGGTCGAGAAGGGCCAGGTCATCGCCGACGGCGCGAGCACGAAGCAGGGCGAGCTGGCGATCGGCAAGAACGTGCTGGTGGCGTTCAACACCTTCGACGGGTACAACTTCGAGGACGCGATCGTCATCAACGAGCGGATGGTGAAGGACGACGTCTTCACCAGCATCCACATCGACGCGTTCGACGTGGAGATCCGCGAGACGAAGCTGGGGCGGGAGGAGTTCACCCGCGACATCCCCAATGTCTCGGAGAAGATGCTCCGCAACCTGGACGAGAACGGGGTCATCCGCCTGGGCGCCCGCGTCGGCCCCGGCGACATCCTCGTCGGCAAGGTCAGCCCCAAGAGCAAGACGGAGCTGACCCCGGAAGAGAAACTGCTGCACGCCATCTTCGGGCGGGCGGGCGAGGACGTGAAGAACGACTCGCTCGAGGTGCCCGCGGGCGTCGAGGGTGTCGTGATCGGCGCCCGCCGCTTCAGCCGCCGCCTCCACATGAACGAGGAGCAGAAGAAGCAGCTGAAGAAGGAGATCGCCGACTACGAGAAACTGATGGACGACAAGGCCATCGTCCTCTTCAAGCAGATGACCGCGGCGATCAACGAGGTGGTCGGCACGCCGATGGTGGACCCCAACACCCGCCAGAAGGTCGGCGCCAGCGACATCCCCGAGGTCATCCTGGAGCAGGTCCGTACCTTCGACATCAAGTGGATCAAGGGCGGCAAGGAGACCAAGGGCTCCGCCGAGACCCTGTACAAGCAGTTCTGGCCACGCATCTCCGCCGTCGGGAACGAGAAGGCCCGAAAGGTCGCGCACATGAAGCGCGGCGACGAACTCCCCACGGGCGTGCTGGAGATGGTGAAGGTCTACCTCGCCACCAAGCGGACCCTGTCCGTCGGTGACAAGATGGCCGGCCGGCACGGCAACAAGGGCGTCATCGCCCGCATCGTGGCCGAGGAAGAGATGCCCTTCATGGAGGACGGCACGCCGGTGGACGTCCTGCTCAACCCGCTGGGCGTGCCCAGCCGCATGAACGTCGGGCAGATCCTCGAGACGCACCTGGGCTGGGCGGCCCGCGTCCTGGGTTTCCAGGGTGTGACCCCCGTCTTCGACGGCGCCACCGAGCAGCAGATCCACGACGCCGTGGCCGAGGCCAACAAGCACGTGGAGGACCGGCTCGTTCACTGCGAGAAGTCCGGCACGTGGCCCGGCTCGCGCGAACTGCTGGCGAAGATGCCCCGCGGCGGGAAGATCCAGTTGTACGACGGCCGCACCGGCGAGGCGTTCAACCAGCGGACGACGGTGGGTTTCATGTACCTCATGAAACTGCACCACCTGGTGGACGACAAGATCCACGCCCGCGCCACGGGCCCGTACTCGCTGATCACGCAGCAGCCACTGGGCGGCAAGGCCAGGACGGGCGGCCAGCGGTTCGGCGAGATGGAAGTGTGGGCGCTGGAGGCGTACGGCTCGGCGTACATCCTGCAGGAACTGCTCACGGTCAAGTCCGACGACGTCGAGGGCCGCACGAAGATCTACGAGAGCATGGTGAAGGGCACGAACAAACTGGAGGCGGGCATGCCCGTCGCGTTCGACGTGCTCTGCAACGAGCTCAAGGGTCTGGGACTGAACATCACGCTGGAGAAGAAGCAGAAGGAGGGCGGGAGCCTGCTGTAGTCCCAGACTCCCACGGGAGGATCGGCGATGTCGACCACGAGAGTTCGGATCACGGTGGTGTGCGCAATCGTGGCGATCTGCCTCCGGCTGATCTGGTTGTTGAATCATGAGATTTCATGGTTCGACGTCATGGGGATCGGGGCCGCGACGATGTGGTTGGCCTACTTGGCTTGGTCCTCAAGCCTCCCGGGTGCGGCACCCGCGACGACAGAGGATTACGGTGAGTCGCAGGACTAGTTGGAACTATGTCGACTTGGCGAGACATCTCGATCGACAACGAACTCGCAGCGAAGCACCTGCTCCGCGCGGGTCGTTTTCGCTCCGCGGTCAGCCGGGCCTACTACGCCCTGTATGCCGCGGTGGCCGGCGAGTTGAAGAATCAGGGGTTGGTCTTCGGCGGCGGACGGGACAACCCCGCCCACGCCGACCTGCCGACGCTGCTCGAGTCGAACGTCGCGGGGTTCGCGCAGTGGGAGCGTCGCGATCTGAAAGCGGCGGCGAGGTTGCTCTACGAGCGTCGTCTGGAAGCGGATTACAGGGAAACGGTTCCGGTCGGGGCGGGCAGTGCCCGCGAGAGCGTGGTCACGATGGACCGGGCGCTCACCATGCTTCGGGGACGGGAGGGTCGGGCATGAACCCGCAGGAGATCCAGACGATCGTTCAGGATGTGGAGGCTCGCCTGCGGGCGAGGGAGAACGGTGTGCGATTCCGGACGGACGTCGACCACGTTCACTTTTCCGACGCGAAGATCCTGTACATTCCCGTGTTCATCGAGAGCCCGCCCGCCAGCGATCGCGAGCGGATCATGGACATCTTTGAAGTCGTGGAGCGAGAGAGCGAAGCGAAGTTTAACGTAGACGTGCTGGTGCTGCCGGCCGTTCGGTTTGGTTGAAGTGCTCGAAATGGGATCCCGGCGCCCCCCGGCCGGCAACTGAGGAAACGACATGGCCGAGACCGTATACGACCGCGTCAACGACTTTTCCGCCGTCAAGATCACCCTGGCGTCGCCCAACGACATCCGGGCGTGGTCCTACGGCGAGGTCAAGAAGCCCGAGACCATCAACTACCGCACGTACCGGCCCGAGAAGGACGGCCTGTTCTGCGAGCGGATCTTCGGGCCCGAGCGTGACTACGAGTGCGCCTGCGGCAAGTACCGGGGCACCAAGTACAAGGGCATCATCTGCGACCGCTGCGGCGTGAAGGTGACGCACAGCCGCGTCCGCCGCAAGCGCATGGGCCACATCAACCTGGCCAGCCCGATCGTGCACATCTGGTTCTTCAAGAGCATGCCCAGCCGCCTGGGCACGCTCCTGGCGATGAAGACCAGCGACCTCGAGAAGATCATCTACTACCAGGATTACGTCGTCGTTGATCAGGGCGACACGGAACTGAAGTTCAAGCAGGTGCTGACCGAGGACGAGCACCGCGTGGCCCAGGAGAAGCACGGCAACGCCTTCCGGGCCCTCATGGGCGCGGACGCGATCCGTGAACTCATCGAGCGGACTGACCTCACGGCCGAGGCCGCAAACATCCGCGCCGACCTCAACACCACCAAGAGCAAGCAGAAGATCAAGGACCTGGCCAAGCGGCTGAAGCTGGTGGAGCAGATCCGCGGCAGCGAGAACGACCCCGCGTGGCTGGTGATGGACGTGGTGCCGGTGATCCCGCCGGACCTGCGGCCGCTGGTGCTGCTGGAGTCGGGCAACTTCGCCACCAGCGACCTGAACGACCTCTATCGCCGCATCATCAACCGCAACAACCGCCTCAAGAAGCTGATGGACCTCAACGCCCCCGAGGTCATCATCCGCAACGAGAAGCGGATGCTGCAGCAGGCGGTGGATGCGCTCTTCGACAACAACCGCTGCCGCCGCCCCGTCCTGGGCTCGTCGAACCGGCCGCTCAAGTCCCTGACCGACATGATCAAGGGCAAGCAAGGCCGGTTCCGCGAGAACCTGCTGGGCAAGCGCGTGGACTACTCGGCGCGTTCGGTGATCGTTGTGGGCCCCGAACTGCACCTGCACCAGTGCGGTCTGCCCAAGAAGATCGCGCTGGAGCTCTACCAGCCCTTCATCATCCGCAAGCTGAAGGAGCACGGGCTGGCGGACACGATCAAGAGCGCGAAGCGCATGCTGGAGCGGCGCGACCCGGCGGTGTGGGACATCCTGGAAGAGGTGATCTACCAGCACCCGGTGCTGCTCAACCGCGCCCCCACGCTGCACCGGATGGGCATCCAGGCCTTCGAGCCCGTGCTCGTGGAGGGCAACGCCATCCGCCTGCACCCGCTGGTGTGCGCGGGGTTCAACGCCGACTTCGACGGCGACCAGATGGCCGTGCACCTGCCGCTCTCGGTGGAGGCCCAGGCCGAGGCCCACGTGCTGATGCTCAGCACGCACAACATCTTCTCGCCGGCCAACGGCAAGCCGATCATCTCGGCGAGCCAGGACATCGTCATGGGCGTGTACTTCATCACGTACATGAACCCGGAGGAGATCCCGGAAGAGAAGATGCCCAGGTTCATGGATCGGCGCGAGGCCATCCGGGCCATGGATCAGGGGAAGGTCGGCCCGCACGACCGCATCCTGCTCCGCGTCGACGGGTTCGACAAGGTGTGCGACTCGCAGACGAGCGCCCCCAAGGCGATGGCGGCCAACCGCCGCATCGTGACGACCCCCGGCCGGGCCCTGTTCTCCGACGTGCTTTTCCCCGGCATGCCCTTCTACAACTGCGCCCTGGGCAAGAAGGGGTGCGCCCGCGTGGTCGACGACGCCTACGCCGTGGGCGGCCGCGCCGCGACGATCAACCTGCTCGACCGGCTGAAGGAGATGGGCTTCAAGCAGGCCACGCTCGCGGGCCTGTCGTTCGGCGTTACCGACCTGCGCATCCCCAAGGAGAAGTACGACCTCATCGCGGACTCGCAGAAGAAGGTCGACCGGATCGAGAAGAACTACGACCGGGGCATCATCACCGCCCGCGAGCGGTACAACCAGTTGCTGGATATCTGGTCGCACTGCCGCGAGGAGGTGCAGAAGAAGCTCGTCACGGTGCTCAAGCACGACCGTCGCGACGAGAACGGGTTCGAGCTGGCCCCGGACGACAAGAGGGGCCACTGGTACCTGAACCCGGTGTACCTGATGGTGGACTCGGGCGCCCGCGGCAACATCAGCCAGATGCAGCAGCTGGCCGGCATGCGCGGCCTGATGGCCAAGCCCAGCGGCGAGATCATCGAGACCCCGATCCGAGCCAACTTCCGCGAGGGCCTGAACATCCTGGAGTACTTCTCCTCGACGCACGGCGCCCGCAAGGGCCTGGCGGACACGGCCCTCAAGACGGCCGACTCGGGCTACCTGACCCGCAAGCTGTGCGATATCGCGCAGTCGGTGATCATCGGCGAGATCGACTGCGGCAGCAAGCGCGGCGTGGTGAAGCGGGCGATCTACAAGGGCGAGCAGGTGGACGTGCCGCTGCGTGAGCAGGTGGTCGGGCGCGTGAGCATCAACAACATCGTGAACCCCGTGACCGACGAGGTCATCGTGCGGGAGAACCAGGTGATCTGGCCGGAGGCGGCGGCCCGCATCGAGGAGATCGGCATCGACTCGGTGGTGGTGCGTTCGCCCCTGACCAGCGAGAGCAAGACCGGATGCTCGGTGCTGGACTACGGGCTGGACATGTCGACGGGCAAGCTGGTGGAGCCCGGCATGGCGGTGGGCATCATCGCCGCGCAGTCGATCGGCGAGCCGGGCACGCAGCTGACGATGCGGACGTTCCACACCGGCGGCATCGGCCAGCGCACGGCGGAGAACACGAAGTACGACGCGATGAACTCCGGCTCGCTGGAGCTGCGAGACTGCAACGCCGTGATGGGCAAGGACGACGACGGGCACGACGCCTGGGTCATCCTGAAGCGCAACGGCGAGGTGGCGATCCTCGACGCGAAGGGCCGCGAGCTCGAGAAGTTCAAGGTGCCCTACGGCGCGTTCATGTACGTGGCCGAGAAGAGCGAGGTCAAGAAGGGCCAGACGATCGTCAAGTGGGACCCGCACCGCGTGCCCACGCTGGCGGAGAAGGACGGCATCGTCCAGTACGTGGACATCATCGAGAAGGAGAGTTTCCGCTTCGAGGACGCCGGCGGCGGCAAGAAGGCCAAGGTGATGATCGAGCACAAGGGCGACCTGCACCCGGCGATCAACATCGTGGACGACGGCGGCAACATCCTCGACTTCCACTACCTGCCCGCCCGGGCGCGTCTGGAGGTCGAGGACGGCCAGCGGATCAAGGCGGGTCAGATGCTCGCGCGTCAGCCCCGGTCGGCGGCCGGCAGCCAGGACATCGTCGGCGGTCTGCCCCGCGTGACGGAGATCTTCGAGGCCCGCAAGCCCAAGGACCCGGCCGTGATGGCCGAGATCTCGGGCAAGGTCGAGATCTTCTCCGACAAGCGCAAGGGCAAGATGACCATCCGCGTCACGAGCGACGCGGGAATTGAGAAGGACCACCACGTCTCCACGGACAAGCAGTTGCTGGTCCACACCGGCGACTTCGTGAACGCGGGCGACCCGCTGACCGAGGGGCCGATGGTGCCGCACGACATCCTCCGCATCAAGGGCGAGGAGGCGCTGTGGTCGTACATGCTCGACGAGGTTCAGAACGTCTACCGCGCCCAGGGCGTGACCATCAACGACAAGCACATCGAGCTCATCCTGAGCCAGATGCTCCGGAAGGTGAAGGTCGAGAGCCCCGGCGACACCGACCTGCTCCCGCAGGAGGTGGTGGACAAGTACACCTTCAAGCAGAAGAACCGCGACATCGAGAACTACGTGCGGGTCACCGAGGTGGGCGGCACCGACCTCAAGGTCGGCGAGCTGGTCCACAAGAACGACATCAAGGAGGCGAACGCCAAGGCCGAGGCCGCGGGGCGCGAGGGCGCCAAGGCGAAGCGGTGCCGGCCGGCCAGCGGCCGCACCCTGCTGCTGGGCATCACCAAGGCGGCTCTCTCCAGCGATTCGTTCCTCTCGGGCGCCTCGTTCCAGGAGTCCACCAAGGTGCTGACGGAGGCCTCGCTCCGCGGCGCGATGGACACGCTGGTGGGCCTCAAGGAGAACGTCCTGCTGGGCCACCTCATCCCCGCCGGCACGGGCTTCCGTCCGTACCAGGACATCAAGGTCAAGCCGCTGGTCGAACTCCCGGCCGACGACGAGGACGACGAGATCGACGACGACGTGCTGGAAGAGGCGAAGGGCGCTGAGCCCGCGGCGTCCGAACGGCGCGGGGCGCTGCGGGACGTGATCGAGGGCGGTTCGCCCGCCAAGGCGTGATCCCGCG
>Ga0058867_1064148_pt1 | contig 12244 bp, 5 predicted proteins | sample TNRReaAerobicRNA_FD_59632 | JGI IMG/M metagenome (GOLD analysis project Ga0058867, IMG submission 59632) | Wastewater treatment Type I Accumulibacter community from EBPR Bioreactor in Madison, WI, USA - TNR Reactor, Time E -22min-Aerobic_ RNA... | ecosystem: Engineered > Bioreactor > EBPR >... | reverse complement strand
ATTTGTAAATAAAACAGCTTGGAATGAGACATATTCATATAATGTCGTTTGTGATCTTGTCGATCTTGTTATCCGGACAACTTTCATTTGGTCAGCAGTGCCTTACCGGAGGCAGTTTGTTTGTAAATGAATTTAGTGGCACCAATGCCAGTGGAGAACCGGAATGGATCGAATTCGTTGTAGTTGGTGATCCTGCAAATCCTACCGCACCTGTTAACCTTGAAGGTTGGATCATTGATGATAATAATAACCCTGTCAGTGGAGTTGGTACTGCTACAGGACATCTTAGATTAGGATCATTATTTAATGCAATGATCCCCGGAACCATTATTGTAATATATGATGGTGAGGTTGTACCATTTGCACCATGGCCGGATGACGGAACACCCAATGCAGACGGAGTTTGGGTAATTCCTCACAACCAATCCGACATTTTAATCTGTCAATCCAATCCAAGTGTCATACCTCCTAATCCATTATATGAACCATGTACAAACTATAGCTACACTGCATGGGCTTCATGTATGGGATTAAGCAATTCAGGAGACGGCGTCCAAGTCAGACAGCCTGACGCGACATTTTACCACGGCGTATACTATGGCCTGGCTGCCGGTGTTTTTGCCCCGGGAGAAACTACAGGAAATCTTATGGTTGGTAATATTCAGTCTTCACTGGATTGTGGTGACTGGTTTGATGCTGGCAATTACAGTGATTTAACACCAACACCAGGAGAACCTAATTCGCCACTCAATGAGGCACTCATCAACCGGATCGCTGCCGGCACATTGGATTGCGATGATATTGATGTCGCTTGTACACTATTTACCTGTCCAGTGATTGATGATATTGTTTTTGAGAATGATATAACAGGTATTTGCGTCAATACTGATTTTGATATAACTGCCACAGGTTTAGGAAATATGGCTGAAACTGACAATGGTGAAGCTGATTTCGGCGTTCGCTTTGTATATTTTACAGGAATCGTACCGCCAGCAGATCCCTATACGGGCGGAACAGACATAACTGTAGTTCCTTTTGGCGCATTGACTGGTATTCATCCTGACCAAACGGCAACTGCCAGCGTAAGTTTCCCTACAGCCGGTGAATACAACATTTGTGTTGTACTTGACCCTGAATTTACTCAACTAACAGATTGTGAACCCTTTGCATGCAGACCTATCACTGTTTGGGAAGAACCTGAAGCTGAGCTTAGTGGCACCCATGATTTCTGCCCGGGTGATTGTCACCAGATTTCAGTACAAATTTCCGGTGGAGAAGCTCCTTATGAAGTTACACTTAGGATCATTTCCTTCATTTTCAACATTCCGATCACCATTCCATCCTATGATCTGGATGATCAGATGGTAATTTGTTTTGATGGATCCTTACCTATTCCCACTTATGATATCGCTACCAATACCCTGCATATACCAACCATATTCAGTGGATCTGCATCACTGATCATTGATAATGTCATTGACAACCATGGCTGTTCCACATCAGTCATCAATCCTAACAACCTGACACTGAACTTTTTTTGAAATCCCGGAGATTATTGATGAAATAACAGCTGGCACGGGGGTCGGCGTACATTTTTATGAGGATCAGAATGGGATAACTGAAATTTTCAATGTTACCAACTTTATTTCCGAAACAACCACCATTTATGCAAGAATAGAAGCAGCCTGCAATTCTGAAATGGTTGAGGTGGATCTGATCGTAGAAATTCCTCCGATTGCCGGAGAAGATGCATTGACCAATTTATGCAATGATGATTCAGGCAACGCTGATTTTTTCACATTGATAAATACAGGCAATACTTCCGGGATCTGGACAGATGATAATGACAGCGGAGCTGATATCAGTGACCCTGCGAATGTCTCTTTTTTCGGAATAAATCCGGGAGTTTATCAATTTACATATACAGTGCTTTCAAACGGAGTTTGTCCGGATGCTTTTGCTGTTTTAACCGTTGAGATTACCTCTCCTCCAAACCCTGGGGATGACGGAATGCTTAACCTGTGTGCAGGTTCAACCATTGAATTCGATCTGTTTACTTTTTTGGGTGATATTTATGATAATGGAGGTATTTGGGTGGACATCAACGGTTCAGGTGTTGATCTAAGCGATCCTTCACAGGTTGATTTCAGCACTTTAACATTGGGTACTTATCAATTCAGTTATACGGTTGCCGGCAATGGTGTTTGCCCGGCCCAAACAGCCATCGTTACAGTGAATGTGATCACTGAACCAAATCCAGGTTCTCCGTCTCAAATATTCGCATGCAATGACGGCACTCCAATTAATTTAAATTCAGCGCTTGGCACGCATGATCCGGGTGGCGTCTGGTCAGATGAAGATGGCGCATCGGTCGATCTCAGCGATCCTTCTTCTGTGAGTTTTAGCGGAATAACACCAGGACAATATGGATTTCTTTACATCATCTTAGGCAACGGAATTTGTCCCGAGGTCTCTGCTTTGGTAACTGTAACAGTAGAAGCAGCATTAAACCCCGGATCGAACGGACAAACAACGCTTTGTTCCGGCAATGTTACACCGATAAATTTGCTCAACATCATAGGAACCCACGATAACGGTGGCATTTGGATAGATAATAATTCAACCGGTGTGGATCTGTCCGATCCTTCCCAGGTAGATTTTAGCCAATTAGCAGAAGGTGATTATATATTTACTTATCATTTGGATGGATCAGGAATTTGCGGGGAACAAGATGCTGTTGTGACTGTGAGCATTTCCCCGAATGCCAATCCGGGAGAGAATACGAACACATTTGTTTGCAGTTCCGGCAATACAATCCTTGATTTCGAATCACTGCTAGGACCCCACGATCAGGGTGGCAACTGGAATGATCTGGATGGTGCTGCTGTGGATTTAAGCAATACACAATCCGTTGATTTTGTTGGTATAGCACAAGGCATTTACCGTTTTTCCTACACGATCCCGGCAAGTGGATCCTGCCCTGAAGTATCATCTATGATCACAGTCCTGATCTCAGCAACAGCATTTGCCGGCAATGATAACAATGCAGCTATTTGTGCAGGATTTTCCGGTGAAATTGATCTTAACAGTTTTCTGACCATTTCAGGGATCAATGGAACCTGGTCACAAATTTCGGGAGATCCAATAGATATCAGCAATCCGACAGCAACTGACTTTAGTTTAGCAGCAGTGGGTGAATATGTCTTTGAATTCGCCATCAGCAATGATTGTGGTCAGGATACTGCCATTATTACCATTCAGATTTCCCCAGCCATTCATGCAGGTAGTGATTATTCAACCAATATTTGTATAAATGTTCCATACAACCTGTTCAACCTGTTAGGTACGCATGATGCTGGTGGAAGGTGGGAATTTGACACAAACAATCCGGTTACAGATCCACAAAATTTTATATTGACTTCTGTTCAAACAGTTCAATTAAGTTATGTGTTAAATGGGAGTTTATATTGCCAGGCAGATACAGCAATGGCAATTCTGACAGGTATCACCATCCCGAATGCAGGTACCGGATCAACACTTACCGTCTGTCAGGGAGCAGGCTGGAATCAAAATCTTTTCTCATTGATCAATGGGACGACTGATTTTTCCGGCACATGGCAACAAATGAGTGGTCCCTCCACACTAAATCTCAATAATCCATCTTTAGTCAGTATACCCGGGAGTTTTATCGGAACTTACACTTTGCAATACAGAATTCAAAATCAATGTGGAACGAATTTGACGCATGTGTACCTGACTGTTCAGGAAGCACAAAGCGCCGGAAATGATTATTCTGTAGATTTTTGCGAAAGTCAGTCCTCTTTCAACCTGACGACTCTGCTGGCAGGTCAAAGTGCCAATGGTACCTGGAGAAATCCGTTAGGATTGTTGGTCAGCAATCCGAACAATGTACCGATGCCGCCTCCTGGCAACTATGTTTATATGCATATATTGAGTGCGAATGGCAACTGTCCGGCAGATACTGCCTATGCATACATCCATGTTTTTGCAGAATCTTTTGCGGGAAATGATAACAGTATTTCAATTTGTGAGCACAGTGCACAACCGATCAATCTTGTCCAATTATTAGGTTCAGGTATTTCAAATAATGGAAGCTGGGCAGATTTAAATGGAAGCAACGTAAATTTATCAATACCAACATCCGTAAATTTTGGCGGAGTTGCACCCGGAAATTATGTTTTCCGGTATTTTGTACCCGGGATCGCACCCTGTCTGCCTGATAACGCTGAGATTACTGTGTCTGTACAGGATGCACCGAATTCCGGCACTTGTGATACAACATACATTTGCAACGGCTCAGGATCAGGCAATATTAACCTTACTGCTTTATTAACAGGGGAAGATCCGGGAGGATCATTCAGAGAATTGACCAGTTCGGGAGTAAGCCTGCTCAATCCTGCAAATATTGATTTCTCTTCAACTTTACCTGGAAGATATATTTTTGAGTATTTCTTCCCGGCTCAGGGTGTTTGCGCTGAGCAAAGCACCAGGATAGTTATCAATGTAGCTGGAACGAATACGGTAATACTGGATTATGAATTTTGCCCGGCTGAAAGTATTACAATTGGATCAAAGGTGTATAATCTTGCCAATCCTGTTGGTACTGAGGTATTTACCAATATAGCCGGATGCGACAGTACTGTTATGATCCGTATTTTCCCTAAGCAAATACTGATCAACACATCATATACGGATGAAAACTGTTTTGGCTTTGGAAGCATCTCTATCACTGGCCAAAGTGAAGCAAGTCTTCCATTGACCCTGACAAATAGTACACTCGGAACGAATGTGACCAATACGATACCTTATACTATCAATAATATCGAACCTGGAAATTATTTTATAGTGATCACCGATGCACTTGGATGCAGTATCAGCCAAAATTTCCAAATAACGGAATTCCCTGGCTTCAATATCAGCCTTGAGGACGAAGTCAGTTTACTGGAAGGCAACGGATACCAGATTGAAGTGATTACCAATATGATACCCAATATCATACAATGGTCGCCTTTTGAAAACCTCAGCTGTAATAATTGTCTGAATCCTTATGCCACACCGACGGCAGAAACGATGTACACCATCGTGATCAGAGACCTGGAAGGATGCGAGATCACCGATTCAATACTGATCAGGGTTGAAAGGAAGGGCGATATTTATATTCCAAATGTTTTCAGTCCAAATGGGGATGATATCAATCCAATCTTTTTCGTTAAAAGTTTTGGTGTCCAGGGAGTGTATAACCTGAGTATTTTTGATAGATGGGGTGAAAAAATCTGGCATGCCACGGGCTTAAATTTTAACGATCAACACAGTGGCTGGGATGGCAGTTTTAACGGAAGCAATGTCAATCCGGGAGTTTATGTTTATATGATAGAAATTCTTCACTCTGATGGAACTAAAGAAGTTAGAAGTGGTGACATTCTTTTGCTGAGGTAGCTGGATATTATTGATTATAGCTTGATTTTTGATCTATAAATCAGATCTTTAAGTTTTTTTGGGCTAAAGTCTGAAATCAAATACGTTCATAGTGGAAAAAATCGATAAAGATGAATTGTTATCCGGCTTAATGCCCTATCCGAGGCATGTTGGTTCGGCCATTATAAAGCCCATAGATAAGGGAAAATCACGCGGCTTGGGCATGCGAGCCATGTATGAACAATCGGAAAATAACCTCGATCAAATCCGGAAGCAAATTGAATTTTTGATTGATCAGGCTAAGGAAATTCAGGAGAGGATCGAGTTTTCGGAGAAAATTTATAAAGCGGATTGTGGGTTTATCCCTGTCATTGGGACAACCTACTATTTATACCGAAGGGAAGATGGCAGCGAATTTCTTTCCATGATTGCACCAGGTGAATGGCCTGGCAGGTATAAACTCATTCATCAATGTTCCGTGAGTTTGCTGGCTGACCACTCATGGAAAATCATCAGATGATTTTCGTCATATTCGGATTTCAAAAGAGCTTTAATATAAATACTTTTCTTTAAAACACTTTTCCGATAATACAATAATGTAATCGAATAAATTTTTTAACGCAAAAAATTCCATTTTTTAGCTAAATTGAATAGCAGAACAGGATAATCCCAAGCCAATACGCTAAATTCGCAATAGAACATTAATTTTACCGTTTGTGTTAATATTGGTTCAAAAAATGTTCATGAGAGTAATTTTATTTCCGGCAATTTTTTTTATGTTTTTTGCTTCAAATGCCATGGCACAAAATGGCAAATTATTTGGAGTCATATCTGATTTGAATACAAAGTTGCCGGTTGACTATGCGACCATATATATTGAAGGTACAACCTATTCAACTGAGTCTGATGAAAAAGGATTCTATATATTTGAAGTCCCTGCAGGAATGGAATTCAGCCTGGTCGTTTCCAGACTGGGATATCAGAAAACCACTTACTTTGTAAAGAATATTAAAACCGGAGAGCAGCATCAGATAAATATTTTGTTGGCTCCTGATGAAAAAGACAATTTCCAGATACTCATTCGTGAAAGCAAAATTGAAGATGTTGGAATGGTCAGGGAAGATGTGGCAACGCTCAGGTTGATCCCAAGTTCATCAGGAAATTTTGAAAGTATTTTACCCAATATTGCATTAGGCACATCTGTTGGGGCCGGAGGTGAACTGTCATCTCAATACAATGTCCGTGGTGGAAATTACGATGAAAACCTGGTTTATGTCAATGATTTTGAGATTTTCAGACCACAATTGGTAAAAACCGGCCAACAGGAAGGATTGAGTTTCCCGAATATTGATCTGTTAAAAAATCTGACTTTTTCTTCGGGAGGTTTTGAATCCAAATATGGTGATAAAATGTCTTCAGTGTTGGATGTGAGCTATAAAAGACCAGACAGCCTACAATCCTCGGTCAGTTTCAGTTTACTCGGTGCATCAGGTCATTTGGAAGGGAGCAAACAATTGACCAAAAACAAGATCAATCAATTGAGATACCTGTTCGGAGCCAGATACAAAACAACCCAGTATTTACTTAATTCATTGGATGTCAAAGGAGAATATACCCCTAATTTTGTTGATATCCAAAGCTATATTACTTATGATATTTCAAGAGAATGGCAAATTGGCTGGATCAGTAATTTTAACCAAAGTATTTATAAATTGATACCCGAAGAACAAACAAGTGCTCAGGGTACATTCAATCAATCATATAAATTCACCAGTGTGTTTGAAGGCAAGGAAAGAGATGAGTTTATCAACGGCATGACCGGCTTGTCTTTGACATTCCTTCCATCCAAAAGCAGCAGGCCTGCTTACATTAAACTGCTGGGTTCATCTTATATCAGTCAGGAGAATGTTCAATTGGATATCATTGGTACATATAGATTGAGTGAAGTGGAATTCGATCTGACCAAGGAAGCTTCTGAAACCGAAATTGCGGTGATCGGATTGGGTAAACAACATCGGTACACCAGGAATTTTCTCCATTCAAATATCAATAACATCAAGATACTGGTAGGTATAGAATTGCCCGGTTTATTGACAGATGGACTGAAAGAGACTTCTCATTTTTTACAATGGGGAGTTGTTTTCCAAAATGAATTCTTTTATGACCGAATCAATGACTGGGAAAAACTGGATTCAGCGGATTATTCACTACCCTATCTTGACGATGAAGTGAGTGTCAATTATGTTTTGAAATCTCAAAACCAGTTCACACAAAATAACCTGAGTTTATTCATGCAGGACACTTATTCTTATTATAAACGCGGTGTGATGGAGTTGAAATTTACGGGTGGCATCAGAGTCAGATACAATGATATCAACGAGGAATTCTTATATAGTCCCAGAGCTCAATTATCTTTTAAGCCGTTGAATATCAAAAAAGATATTTCATTTAAACTGGCTGGTGGCATGTACTATCAACCACCATTTTACAAAGAAAGGAGAATGACTGATGGCAGCCTGAATTTTGAGTTAAAATCACAAAAATCCATCCAGATCGTTGCCGGAATGAGTTATGATTTTACCTGGGTGAACTTTAGCAATTCAAAAATGAGGTTTATCAGTGAATTCTATTACAAATCACTTTCAGACCTGATCTCTTATGAACAGGACAATGTCCATCTGGTTTATTCTGGTTTTAACGATGCAGAAGGATATGTGGTTGGGATGGATTTCAGACTGAACGGAGAATTTGTAAAAGGTGCTGAGTCATGGATCAATTTGTCATTTTTACGGACAAGAGAATCTTTAATTGGGATCCAACATAAAATCTGGGAGGAAAATGAAGGAGTAGATGTTGAAGATGTTCCGCGTGCTACTGACCAATTGGTGGCCCTTTCTATGTTTTTCCAGGATTATCTCCCTAAAAATGAACATTTTAAGGTACATGTAAATTTAAATCTCGGAACAGGTTTGCCATACGGACAAAAAGGTAATAATGAAATTTACAGGAATGCCTTCAGGTATCCGCCTTATCACCGCATTGACCTTGGATTCTCATATTTACTATGGAATGTGGAAATGAAGAAGAACAGGCCGCTTCATCCGCTACGTTTTACAAAAAACACATGGATCAGTCTGGAAGTGTACAACCTGATGGCAGTAAGCAACGTAGCTTCCGTGAGTTGGATAAAAACCTACAATAATTATAATTTTGCCATAAAAAACAGGTTGACCTCGAGACGGATCAACCTGAAATTTAAAATTGACTTTTAACTGAGTAATTGTAAAGAAATAACCTTTACATTTTGACTTGTTCTTTTGCCCTTTTTCAGCGTTGTGAAATCGTTAAATAGCTATGGCTATCCACCTCATTTACGCCTTAATAAAGAACAAAATTACTTCACCAATTCTGCATATCTTATTTATTTACAATTCCTAAGTTATTTATTATTAGAATCTTGTCCCAAAAGTAACCAGCCACTTTGAAGTGAATTTTTCAACATCCACGAAAGGTTGGATTAATGTTTCGTCAATCAAAATATAAGGAGAATATCCATATCTGGAACCTTCTCTGATATAGGCAAAATCTATGAACACTTTATCACCTCTTATCCCGGCTCCGAGCGTATAAGTTGGTACAACATCCGTCAAATCATCTTTTTCAAAAGGTGTATCCGGCAAGGCAATACCTCCTCTCATCCTAAGTTTTTTGTAAGCCAATTCCGTTCCAATTCTGTAAGTAAGGGAAGCTTTCAATTCCTCTCTGATCCTTTCATTTTGTTCCTGTTGATTGAGTGCATCGCCCTCTTCTGAGCTGTAAGCAGTAAAATCAAATTTTCCAGTGCTATAATCAGCATATTCTACATCAAAATCAACAAAACCATTCAAATCACCTAATTTATAGATCGCGCCCAAACTTCCTGTATAGCGCCAGGGCGTTCTGAATTTATACTTAAAATATGCTCCAGGTGATTCCTTTTCATTTGATTTCAAACCTTCTCCCTCATCATATTCATACAACAAATCTGTATTATAATCATCTTCCAAACTATAGTAAGTAGGACTGTGAAAAGAAGCACCCAAACGGAAATACTTAGCCATTTTCAGGATCATACCACCTTTGAAATTGATACCGACACCTGATGATTGCAAATATTCTTCGTAATTGAGTTTTTTCAATACACTTGAAGCATCCAAAGCTTGTTCAGTATAAGATTTGGTTTCAGAATAATTGATAAATGGGATTCCTACATTCAGACCAAATAAAAACACATCATTATAATTTGCACCATAAGAAAACAGCATTTCATTGATACCTCCTCTCGAATCGACCGTTTGAAATTTATGGAGCAGGTTATTTGGACCGAATTTCTGATAATCAGATGAATAGTAAAGATTATTATCTGGTCCATATATTGCACCTACATCATATGCAAGGCCACCTTCAAAATCATCCAGCTCACTCAATTCTTTACCATGGCTTCTTTCGAGGAATCTGTCTGTAAAACTTCCTTTTGAATTGCCCTCATAATACATTTTTTGGTCAAAATTGGCAATGCGATTCATTCCAAAACCAAATGATGCAGATTTCCATTCTGAACCAATTGGTTGTGTATTGATGACATAACCTATCTGGTCGAATTTAAATTTTCTTTTCGAGTGCTCATCATAAAGATCTGTTTCATTCGCATCCAGCCTCGCTTGTGTCAATGAAGAATTCAGCGACACACCCAAAGAAAATTCTCCACCCCAGTATGCGCCGGTTGCTGCCGGATTGTAAGAAATGGAACCAAAATCAGCACCCATTGCACCAAAGGCGCCACCAACACCCGAAGATCTGGCTGATGAGTAGAAATCAGAACCTGACAGCCTGATGGCATCCTGCAGGGACTGGGAAAAACCCAGGCTGAATATAGCCAAAGTTAGTAGAATAGTAATTAAGTATTTCATCTGTGTATTTTTTAATTTGGTCACGTCTGGTGACCCTTTTTCGTTGTCAAATAAAACCTATAGTGAAAATTGTATTATAATCCTAATTTTGCAAAAGTATGATACTACTCGTTCTGTTTCCTAAGTAATTCAAAATTTAATTTTAATGGGAAAAATATCAGGTCTCCAAGAAATACCTTTGCTGTAACCTAAATCGAAATTCAATAAAGCAAGGTAAATCTTTTAAATGTGATCATACTTCAAGACCAAAAAACAGCAGGAAGCAAATACTTCCTGCTATTTTAATGTTTATCTGCCTGAACTTCTGGTTGATCCTGAAGATGAAGAACTGCTTCTTGATCCGGATCCTGAAGATGACGATCCTGAGGAAGAAGATCTGGATGATGATCCAGAGGATGATCCAGAGGATGCAGATGAAGAACTCCTTGAACTGCTGGAAGAGCCAGAAGATGGTGAAGAATAACTTCTGCTTTCAGAAGACCTTGAAGGTGCAGAATAGCTCCTGCTTTCAGATGATCTTCCTGAAGATGGAGAAGCACTGCTGTTGCCTGATGACCTTCCACTACCTGAACCGGATGAAGGCGTATAGCTCCTGTTTTCAGAAGACCTTCTGGTCTCAGATGGCTGATTGTTGACAGCAGGAGTTCTTTCTCTGCCAGAAGGGTTGTATGCACCCCTTGATGCATCATTTCCCTTGTTTTCGCCAGTTCTTCCAGTATCTCTATATCTTGTCGGTTCCTCAGTCCTGACCCCTTCGGAAGGACGGGTAGTTCCTGTTCTGCTACCTTCGTTGACACCCGGATTATTCCTGGTACCCGGATTACCGAAAGGTTTCCAGTTGTCAGTTTCCCGGGTAATTTTAGTTCGTGTATCTTCATTTTTTGGTCCTGCATTGGTGCCAGGAGTTGTGGTACCACCTCTTTTGGCATCCTCTTCCTGACCTCTGATGATAGGTTTGCTACTTCCTCTGTCAGGATTCAGTTCACGATCTCCCTTAAAATCGCCAACATTTCTTCCAGCATCCAATCCACCTGTGTTCCTTGGAGAAGTTGGAGTTTCCAGGCGTTTTTCACCTGTATCTGTATTCCTGCCAGGATTATCGATCAATCCACCGTCTCTGCCACCACCTCTGTTGGAAGATACAGTTGAACCACCATATCTGGATCCAAAATGCTTACCGTCGCGATCTTTATTTTTTCCTCCATAATACCATGGATTGTCATAATGATTGTTATAACCATATCCACCATAGCCATAAGGATGTCCATAATATCCACCATAATAGCCTCCATAATAATTGTTATAATAGCTATAGCGATTCCATGAAGAGTAATAATAATTATGACCTCCATACCATGGATCATACCAGGAATTATAAGACCATGGATCACACCAAGAATTATAATAACTGTATGAATAATAGTTGTTAAAATAATACCTGTTTCTGTGGTAATATCTCCATGGTCTGTAAGGATTGCCAAAGGAAAGATATATACTTACGCCAGGTGTATAATAACTACCATAGTAAAAAGGATCGTAATAATACATTTCAGTGTAATAAGGATCATAAAAATCAAACATATAACCCGAATTATGGAATCTCCTTATCCTTGATGCATAGTAATAATCATAATCGTCATAAAAACCATACTCTTCATCATCATAACCATATTCATCCTCATAATCATAATTGTCTGGATTTGATGAATTATAATCAGTACTGTGGTAAGGCTGATCCTTGTCCGGATTGTAGTACAAGTCATCAAATTGCGCAAATCCTGCAATACTAAAGCACATGCTTAATGCAGTGAGCAACCAACCGAAATAAACGCTATTTTTCATAATTCACGATTTTTTTT
>Ga0058867_1447589_pt1 | contig 12270 bp, 8 predicted proteins | sample TNRReaAerobicRNA_FD_59632 | JGI IMG/M metagenome (GOLD analysis project Ga0058867, IMG submission 59632) | Wastewater treatment Type I Accumulibacter community from EBPR Bioreactor in Madison, WI, USA - TNR Reactor, Time E -22min-Aerobic_ RNA... | ecosystem: Engineered > Bioreactor > EBPR >... | reverse complement strand
CTCGGTTACTCTAGGAAGACCACCTGTGATATCCCCAGCTTTTCCAGCAGATCTAGGAATTTTCACCAAAATTGTTCCTGCTGTTACATCTTTATTGTCTTCTACGTTCAAATGTGCATCCAATGGCAAGTTGTAGGATCTCAGGATATTTCCTTTCTTGTCAACTACTTTCAACAAGGGAATTAATTTCTTGTTTTTAGACTCGATGATGATTTTTTCGGTAAATCCGGTTTGCTCATCAATTTCAACTTTATAGTTAACACCTTGCTCAATGCCTTCATATTGGATTTTTCCTGAAAACTCAGAAATAATAACCCCATTGTGCGGATCCCATTGACAGATAACTTCTCCTTTTTTAACCGTTTCTTTTCCTTCAAGGAAATATTCAGAACCGTAAGGAATATTTTTAGAACTCAATACCAATCCGGTTTTGGCGTCCAAAATCTTCATTTCAGCTGTACGTGAAACCACAATATGTTTGGTTTCTCCGGTTTCTGATATCGTTTTAATGGTATTCAAATCGGTTACTTCAAAATTACCATTAAAGATAGAAGTGATTTTATTTTCTTCAGATACGTTACCGGCTACCCCACCCACGTGGAACGTACGTAACGTCAACTGAGTTCCAGGTTCACCAATAGATTGTGCAGCAATAACCCCAACAGCTTCTCCGTTTTGAACCATTTGATTGGTTGCTAAACTGCGACCATAACATTTGGAACAAATACCTCTTTTGGATTCACAGGTCAATGGTGATCGAACCTCAACCATCTCGATATTAGTGGTTTTTATTTTATCTACCACTACTTCATCCATCAATCCTCCAGCGGCTACAATCAATTCTTCAGTTTCGGGATTATAGATATCATGTAATGAAATACGTCCGAGGATTCTTTCTCCCAATGATTCTACAATTTCGTCATTTTTCTTTAAGGCAGCTACTTCCAATCCACGTAAAGTTCCACAATCTACTTCATTGATGATAACGTCTTGTGAAACGTCAACCAAACGACGGGTCAAATATCCGGCATCAGCTGTTTTCAAAGCTGTATCGGCCAAACCTTTACGAGCACCGTGCGTAGATACGAAGTATTCCAAAATCGATAAACCTTCCTTAAAGTTGGAAATAATCGGGTTTTCAATGATATCTCCACCGGCAGCAGTCGATTTTTTAGGTTTCGCCATCAATCCACGCATACCTACCAACTGACGAATCTGGTCTTTAGAACCCCGAGCTCCTGAATCCAACATCATGAATACGGAGTTGAACCCTTGTTGGTCTTCTCTCAATCGTTTCATGGATAATTCGGTCAACTCGTTATTGGCTGCAGTCCACACGTCAATTACTTGGTTGTAACGTTCCTTGTGACTCAATAAACCGAAGTTGTGACTTTCCACAATAGCATCAACTTTCTTACGAGCATCAGCAATCATAGGTTCTTTTTCGGCTGGAATTACGATATCTTTCAAACTAAATGATAATCCTCCCTTGAAGGCAAAACCATATCCCATTTTCTTGATTTCATCCAAGAATTTGGCTGTGGTTGGAATATTGGTAACTTTTAAAATCTTTCCAATGATATCTCTAAGTGACTTTTTAGTCAAAACTTCGTTGATATAACCGGCTTCAATAGGCACCACTTCATTAAATAACACTCTACCAACTGTAGTTTCGATGATACGGGTAACTTGTTCGCCTTCAGCATTCAAATCACGAGTTCTCACTTTGATCATGGCATTCAAATCAACTACTCTTTCATTGAATGCAATGTTCACTTCTTCAGGTGAATAGAAAGTCATGCCTTCTCCTTTGATAGGATATTCTGGTGAAGAAACACGGGCTTTGGTCATGTAATACAGTCCCAAAACCATGTCCTGAGAAGGTACGGTAATTGGCGCTCCATTTGCAGGATTCAAGATGTTATGAGAACCCAACAATAATAATTGAGCTTCCAAAACAGCTTCAGGTCCCAAAGGCAAGTGAACTGCCATCTGGTCACCATCAAAGTCGGCGTTGAAGGCCGTACAAGTCAAGGGATGCAATTGAATCGCTTTACCTTCAATCAACACAGGTTGGAAAGCTTGAATCCCCAATCGGTGCAAAGTAGGAGCACGGTTCAACAATACCGGATGTCCTTTGATTACATTTTCAAGGATATCCCATACTACAGGCTCTTTGCGATCTATAATTTTCTTGGCTGTTTTAACCGTTTTAACGATACCTCTTTCAATCAATTTACGAATGACAAAAGGTTTGAAAAGTTCGGATGCCATTTCTTTGGGCAAACCGCATTCGTGCATTTTCAATTCTGGTCCAACGACGATAACCGAACGAGCAGAATAGTCAACCCTTTTTCCCAATAAGTTTTGACGGAAACGACCTTGTTTTCCTTTCAAAGAATCGGAAAGGGATTTCAAAGGACGATTATTGGCTGTTTTTACAGCCGATGCTTTACGAGTATTGTCAAATAAGGAGTCAACGGCTTCTTGAAGCATACGTTTTTCATTACGCAATATCACTTCAGGAGCTTTGATTTCCATCAATCTTTTCAAACGATTGTTTCGGATGATAACTCTACGATACAAGTCATTTAAATCGGAAGTTGCAAAACGACCTCCATCCAATGGTACCAAAGGTCTTAATTCGGGTGGAATAACCGGAATTACTTTCAGAATCATCCACTCGGGTTTGTTCTCTTTTAATTTTTGAGAATCACGGAAAGCTTCTACAACTCTAAGACGTTTCAAGGCCTCAATTTTACGTTGTTTGGAAGTTTCACTGTGCGCAGCATCTCTCAATTCGTATGAAAGTTCGTTCAAATCAAGTCTGGCCAATAAGTCAACCATACACTCTGCTCCCATTTTAGCAATAAACTTGTTGGGATCAGATTCATCGAGATACATATTTTCTTGTGGTAATGAATCCATGATATCCATGTATTCTTCTTCTGTCAAGAAATCCATTTTTTGGATGGCATCTCCGTTAGGATATTTAGCTATACCGGGTTGAATGACCACATATCGTTCGTAGTAAATGATCATATCCAATTTTTTGGCAGGTAAACCTAACAAATAACCAATTTTATTGGGTTGAGATTTAAAATACCAAATGTGTGCAATCGGCACAACTAAATTAATATGTCCGGTTCTTTCGCGACGTACTTTTTTCTCTGTAACTTCTACCCCACATTTATCGCATACGATACCTTTATAACGGATTCTTTTATATTTACCGCAAGCACATTCATAATCTTTCACAGGACCGAAAATTCTTTCACAGAACAATCCGTCACGTTCAGGTTTATGGGTACGATAGTTTATGGTTTCCGGTTTAATGACTTCCCCTCTAGATTCTTTCAAAATCTTTTCGGGAGACATCAATCCAATGGAAATGGTATTAAATTTTTTTACAGTATATTTCTCTTTTTGTCTTGCCATGATTGGTCTTTTTAAAATGAGATTATAAAATTATTCGTTTAAAGATATATCTAAGGCCAAACCTCTCAACTCATGTAACAATACATTGAAAGATTCCGGCAAGCCTGGTTCTGGTAATGGTTCCCCTTTGACGATGGCTTCATACGTTTTGGCTCTACCCATAACGTCATCCGATTTAACGGTTAAGATTTCTCTCAAGATACTGGATGCTCCATACGCTTCCAATGCCCAAACCTCCATCTCACCAAATCTTTGACCTCCAAATTGAGCTTTACCACCCAATGGTTGTTGTGTAATCAAAGAGTAAGGACCGATAGAACGCGCGTGCATCTTATCTTCAATCATGTGACCCAATTTGATCATATAAATGACTCCTACAGTTGCAGGTTGGTCAAATCTTTCTCCGGTTCCACCATCATATAGATATGTAGTTCCATATTTGGGCACACCTGCTCTTTCAGTGTAATCGGTAATATCGTCCAAAGAAGCTCCGTCAAAAATAGGAGTGGCAAATTTTTCTCCCAGTTTTTGTCCGGCCCAACCCAATACGGTTTCATAAATCTGTCCGATGTTCATACGAGAAGGTACCCCTAGCGGATTCAATACGATGTCAACCGGTGTTCCATCTTCCAAGAATGGTAAGTCCTCATCTCTCACGATACGAGCCACAATACCTTTATTACCGTGACGTCCTGCCATTTTATCACCCACTTTCAATTTACGTTTTTTAGCGATGTAAATCTTAGCTAATTTCACAACTCCTTTGGGCAATTCATCCCCAACGGAAATCGTAAATTTGTGACGACGCAATACGCCTTGTAAATCGTTTAATTTGATTTTGAAATTGTGTAACAATTCCGAAATTAAATTGTTGGTATAATCATCGGTAGTCCATGCTCCTTTGGTAAAGTGTGCATAATCTTCGATGTTTTGCAACATTTTCAGGGTAAATTTCTTACCTTTAGACATGATTTCTTCACCCAAATCGTTGTAAACCCCTTGACAAGTTTTACCATTGACCAATTTGAATAATTTGTCAATCAATATTTCTTTCAATTGAGTGTATTTGGTTTCGAACTCAGCTTCCAATTTGGCAGAATCTACTTTGTCCTTGTTGCGTTTTCCTTTGTCTTTAAGAGCTACTTGGAATAATTTTTTATCCACAACAACACCATTCAAGGATGGTTCGGCTTTCAAAGAAGCATCTTTCACATCACCGGCTTTGTCTCCAAAGATGGCGCGTAATAATTTTTCTTCAGGTGTAGGATCTGATTCTCCTTTGGGTGTGATTTTTCCAATCAATATATCGCCGGGTTTCACTTCCACACCGATACGAATCATACCGTTTTCATCCAAATCTTTAGTTGCTTCTTCACTGACGTTTGGTATGTCATTGGTCAATTCTTCAGCTCCCAATTTGGTATCTCTTACATCCAAAGAATATTCGTCTATGTGAATTGAAGTAAAGATATCATCTCTTACAACTCTTTCAGAGATTACAATCGCATCTTCAAAGTTGTAACCTTTCCATGGCATGAAGGCCACTTTCAAGTTTCTACCCAATGCCAATTCTCCGTTTTCGGTAGCATATCCTTCGCAAAGTACTTGTCCTTTTTCTACTCTATCTCCTTTTCTAACAATAGGTTTCAAGTTGATGACAGTACTTTGATTGGTTTTGCGGAATTTAATCAATGGATAAGTAACCTCATCCGGATCAAAGCTCACCGCTCTGATTTCATCCGAACGATCGTATTTAATGATGATTTTATCGGCATCCACGTATTCTACAACCCCACTATCAACTGCGTTGATCAAGATACGAGAATCTTTGGCAACTCTTTGTTCCAAACCGGTACCTACGATAGGTGCTTGTGGTTTAACCAAAGGTACAGCTTGACGCATCATGTTGGATCCCATCAAGGCTCTATTCGCATCATCATGCTCCAAGAAAGGAATCAAAGATGCAGAAATAGAAGCAATCTGATTGGGAGAAACGTCCATAAAATTGATTTCATCGGCAGTTACTACTGGGAAGTCACCTTCTTCACGAGCCGTAATACGATTGCTTTCAAATCTTCCTTTCGCATCAATTTTCAAGTTGGATTGGGCAATTTTCATACCTTCTTCTTCCTCTGCGCTTAAGTAAATAGGCTCGTCTGTAGCATTGACCACACCTTCTTTTACCTTGCGGTAAGGTGTTTCAATAAAACCTAAATTATTCACTTTGGCATAAACTGCTAGTGAAGAAATCAAACCGATGTTTGGTCCCTCAGGAGTTTCGATTGGACACAATCTACCGTAATGGGTAAAGTGAACGTCACGAACCTCAAATCCGGCTCTTTCACGAGAAAGACCTCCTGGGCCTAAAGCCGATAAACGGCGTTTGTGTGTAATTTCAGCCAATGGATTGGTTTGATCCATAAACTGAGAAAGTTGGTTGGTTCCAAAGAATGAGTTGATTACCGATGACAATGTTTTGGCATTGATCAAATCGATAGGGGTAAATACCTCATTGTCACGAACGTTCATTCTTTCACGAATGGTACGAGACATACGAGACAAACCTACGGCAAATTGATTGGCCAATTGTTCCCCTACCGTTCTTACACGTCTATTGGACAAGTGGTCAATATCATCCACCTCAGCTTTGGAATTGATCAACTCAATCAAATATTTGATGATGGTAATGATATCCAATTTGGTCAATATTTCCATATTGATATCAATATTCAAATTGAGTTTCTTATTCATTCTATAACGACCAACTTCTCCTAAACTGTATCGTTGTTCGGAGAAGAACAACTTGTCTATGATTCCTTTAGCGGTTTCATAATCCGGTGGTTCGGCGTTACGTAATTGTCTGTATATATGTTCGACCGCTTCCACTTCTGAGTTGGTTGGGTCTTTTTGTAAAGTATTGTGAATGATGGCGTAATCGGCCAACAAATTATCTTCTTTGTGCAACAAAATTGATTTAGAACCTGAATCCACAATCATATCAATATGATCTTTATCAAGAATGGTATCACGGTCAAAAATAATCTCGTTACGTTCGATAGAAACAACCTCTCCGGTATCCTCATCCACAAAGTCCTCAAACCATGTTTTCAAGATACGAGCAGCAGTTTTTCTACCTACAATTCTTTTAAGACCAGCTTTAGAAACTTTTACTTCTTCAGCAAGGTCAAATATTTCAAGGATGTCTTTATCACGTTCAAAACCTATTGCTCTTAATAAAGTAGTAACAGGTAACTTTTTCTTTCTATCGATGTAAGCATACATCACTTGGTTGATATCGGTAGCAAATTCTATCCAAGAACCTTTGAAAGGAATTACTCGGGCAGAATACAATTTGGTACCATTGGCATGGTAAGATTGACCAAAGAATACACCAGGTGAACGGTGTAACTGAGATACGATAACTCTTTCGGCTCCATTGATGATAAAGGAACCGCTTTCGGTCATATAGGGAATGGTCCCGAGATACACATCTTGGACAACGGTTTCGAAGTCTTCGTGTTCAGGATCAGTACAATAAAGTTTTAATCGGGCTTTTAAAGGTACACTGTAGGAAAGTCCACGTTCTATACATTCTTGTATGGTATATCGAGGTGGGTCGATGAAGTAGTCCAAAAATTCCAACACAAATTGGTTTCTGGTATCTGTGATAGGGAAAATTTCGGAAAAGGTTTTGTATAAACCTTCGTTGTTTCTATTTTCGGCTTTGGTTTGAAGTTGGAAAAAATCCTGGAAGGATTTAATCTGAATATCCAAAAAATCAGGATATTCAGTAGTTAACTGTGCCGAGGCAAAATTGATTCTTTGGTTTGATGTTGGATTTGCCAATGGAATAAAATTTATAATTGATATAAGAACGAATTATATACACAAAATGGTTTAGGTCATTCCCGAGCTTTCGAGATGACCTAAACCGTTTGAAGTTTTGCGAGAACTTATTTAAGTTCTACTACAGCTCCAGCTTCTTCTAAAGATTTTTTCAAACCTTCAGCTTCGTCTTTAGAAACACCTTCTTTGATTGGTGCAGGAGCTCCGTCTACGACGTCTTTAGCTTCTTTCAATCCAAGACCGGTTAATTCTTTAACTAATTTTACTACTGCTAATTTAGAAGCGCCTGCATCTTTAAGAATAACATCAAATGATGTTTTTTCTTCTACAACAGCTGCTTCAGAAGCTGCTGCTGGACCTGCTACAACTGCTGCTGCGGCTGGTTTGATACCATAATCGTTTTCTAAAATATCAGCTAATTCTTTAACTTCTTTTACTGTTAAATTGACTAATTTCTCTGCGAAATCTTTTAAATCTGCCATTTTACTCTGGTTTAATTGTTATTGTTTATTTAGTGCTTATTTGTCAGATAATGTTTTCAATACACCCGATAAAGTAGTTCCTCCTGATTGTAAAGCGGAAATTACGTTTCTCATTGGTGACTGTAACATATTGATAACATCTCCGATTAAATCTTCTTTAGATTTGAGGTTCACTAGATTGTCTAGTTGCTCATCACCCACATAAACTGATTCAAGTACATAAGCACCTTTTAGAATCGGTCTATCAGAAGTTTTACGGAAATTTTTAATTAATAAAGCTGGAGCTTTGCTGTCTTTAGCAATCATCAAAGATGTATTGCCATGTAAAACAGATGGTAATTCTCCAAAATCTTTATCTGATCTCTCCATTGCTTTGGCTAGCAATGTATTCTTAACCACCGACATTTTAACGTCTGCTTTAAAACACGCTCTACGTAAGTTGGACGTGTCTGTAGCGTTCAAATCTGATATATCAGCTAAGTATATGACGTTGTTATCAGTCAGGATAGTTGTTAAATCGGCTATAATTATTGATTTTTCCTCTCTTGTCATTTGATTCGGTTTTAACTAACTTATATTGACTTAATATCAACCCCAATACTTGGACTCATAGTGCTGGAGATGTATATACTCTTCATATAATCACCTTTAGCTGCAGCTGGTTTGAGTTTTTTGATGGTTTGTATGAGTTCTTTTGCATTTTCAGCAATCTTGTCGGCGTCAAAAGAAACCTTTCCGATACCTGCATGAATAATTCCGGTTTTATCGACTTTGAAGTCTATTTTACCAGCTTTAATTGCAATTACCGCTTTTCCGATTTCCATAGTTACAGTACCAGTTTTAGGGTTTGGCATTAAGCCACGAGGACCTAATATACGACCAAAAGGTCCCAATTTACCCATAACACTAGGCATGGTAACAATAACGTCTACGTCTGTCCACCCTTCTTTAATTTTAAGAAGGTAATCGTCCAATCCCACATAATCTGCTCCAGCTTCTTTGGCTTCGGCTTCTTTATCGGGAGTAACTAATGCCAATACTTTCACATCTTTACCGGTTCCGTGTGGTAATGATACCACACCTCTTACCATTTGGTCAGCTTTACGAGGGTCAACAGCCAATCTCACAGCGATATCGACGGTAGCGTCAAAATTCACACTGGTGATGTCTTTAACCAACTTAGCTGCATCTGTAAGAGAATAGGTTAAGGTATTTGAGTCAAGTTTGGAAGAAGCTACTTTTTGTTTTTTAGTTAATTTTGCCATTTAATAAAATGTTATAATTAATAAATTAAAAAGGAGCTGTTCCTTTTACTTTAATACCCATAGAACGAGCCGTTCCGGCAACCATTTTCATGGCTGATTCGATTGTAAATGCATTCAAATCCTGCATTTTGTCTTCGGCTATTGTTTTAACCTGGTCCCAAGTAACGGTTGCTACTTTGTTTCTGTTTGGCACTCCTGATCCTTTTGGTGCTTTAGAAATTTCCAATAACTGAACTGCTGCTGGTGGAGTTTTGATAACAAAATCAAAAGATTTGTCTTTAAACACAGTGATAGCTACCGGTAAAATTTTACCAGGCTTATCTTGAGTTCTTGCATTAAATTGCTTACAGAACTCCATAATGTTTACTCCGGCAGAACCTAAAGCAGGACCCACTGGTGGTGAGGGATTTGCTGCCCCACCACGTACTTGTAGTTTTACAACTTTAAATACTTCTTTTGCCATTTCTGATTTACATGCGATACGTTCTCAAAGGTGGAAGCGGTTGAGATTGCATCAATTATACTTATTGTAACACTTTTTTAGATCTTCTCTACTTGCATATAACTGAGTTCCAAAGGTGTTTTTCTTCCGAAAATTTTCACCATGACCTCAAGTTTACGTTTTTCTTCATTGATTTTTTCAACAGTTCCGTCAAATCCATTGAATGCTCCATCAATTACTTTTACAGTTTCACCAACAATAAAAGGAATCATTACATTTTCATTGGCAATAGCCAATTCATCTACTTTACCCAACATGCGGTTGATCTCCGTTTTACGTAAAGGTACTGGATCGCCTCCCTTTTCATCTCCCAACATACCTATTACGCCAGGAATGGATTTGATAATATGCGGAATTTCACCACTCAAATTGGCTTGTATCATAACATAACCAGGGAAATAAACTCTTTCCTTGTTGTATTTTTTACCGTTGCGAATTTGGATAACCTTTTCAGTTGGAACTAAAACAGTCTCGATATAGTCAGCTAAATTTAGGCGTACAATTTCATTATCAAGGTAAGTTTTTACCTTGTTTTCTTGACCACCTATTGCCTTAACGACATACCATTTTTTGACAAAATCGGACATAATTTGATTTAAAATAGTTGAAATATAAATTTGAGAATATTTTGAAATGATTTGTCAGCCGCAAAAACCAATAATGCAAAAATTACGGTAAAAATCGCAACAACAGCAGTTGATTTTTGAGCTTCTTCCCAAGAAATCCAGGTAACATTCTCCTTCAATTCGGTAAAAGACTCTTTTACGTAGTTTACAAATTTCATTCTTTAACTATTTCTAACGGTTTTACCCGTGTTATTAAAAAAAAATTGAAAAAATATCTCGACTGATATTCTATTAGCGCGGGCGGAAAGATTCGAACTCTCGACATTTGGTTTTGGAGACCAACGCTCTACCAACTGAACTACACCCGCATGAGGAATGCTAGCATTCCATTAAAAAAACTTTAATAAAATCAAAGTTCTATTACAACACAACAAGGTATCCCGATGAAACGGAACACCTTATTGCTGTAATATTATGAATGAAGATGATTAGTCTACTAATTCAGTAACCTGACCAGCTCCAACTGTTCTACCACCTTCACGAATCGCAAAACGTAAACCTACGTTCAAAGCGATTGCTTGATGTAATTCAACATTGATTGTCAAGTTGTCACCTGGCATAACCATCTCTACTCCAGCAGGTAATTGGATATTTCCAGTTACGTCAGTTGTTCTTACATAGAACTGAGGACGATAGTTGTTGTGGAATGGCGTGTGACGTCCACCCTCTTCTTTTTTAAGGATATATACCTCAGCTTTGAATTTAGCGTGTGGTTTGATTGATCCTGGTTTACAAAGAACCATACCACGGCTGATGGCAGATTTTTCAATACCTCTCAACAACAAACCTACGTTGTCTCCAGCTTCACCTCTATCCAAGATTTTACGGAACATTTCAACTCCGGTAATAGTAGAAGTTAATTTTTCAGCTCCCATACCAATGATTTCAACTGGATCTCCTGTATTGGCAACACCACTTTCGATACGACCTGTAGCAACAGTTCCACGACCAGTGATAGTAAATACGTCTTCAACAGGCATCAAGAATGGTTTATCAACGTCACGTGGAGGTAATTCGATCCAGTTATCAACTGCATCCATTAATTCCATAACTTTAGCTTCCCATTCTGGTTCTCCGTTCAATGCACCCAAAGCTGAACCTTGAATTACAGGAGTATTATCTCCATCATATTCATAGAATGAAAGAAGATCTCTGATCTCCATTTCAACTAATTCCAACAATTCTGGGTCATCAACTAAGTCAACTTTGTTCATGAATACAACCAAACGTGGCACACCTACTTGACGTCCTAAAAGGATATGCTCACGAGTTTGTGGCATTGGTCCGTCTGTAGCAGCTACAACGATGATGGCACCGTCCATTTGAGCAGCCCCAGTTACCATGTTTTTAACGTAGTCAGCGTGACCTGGACAGTCAACGTGAGCATAGTGACGTTTTTCAGTCGCGTACTCAACGTGTGCAGTGTTGATGGTGATACCTCTTTCTTTTTCTTCAGGAGCGTTATCAATAGAATCAAACGCTTTAATTTCTGCTAGACCTTTTTTAGAAAGTACTAAAGTAATAGCAGCAGTTAAAGTAGTTTTACCATGGTCAACGTGTCCAATAGTACCGATATTTAAATGCGGCTTATTCCTATTAAATTGTTCTTTAGCCATAATTAATTGTTTTACTTAGTTTATATTAGTGTTAATCTTAAAAATACGATTTTATAGGTAGTTTTTTTTGAGCCAACGACGGGAATTGAACCCGTGACCTTTTCCTTACCAAGGAAACGCTCTACCCCTGAGCTACGTCGGCGTAGCGGTAACAGCGGACACAATTCATCGGTCATAAAGATGGTATAAACCGATTTACTTGCTCTACGAATTCAAATCAAATTGACAAGCAATTGTTTGAAAGTTGAGCGGGAGACGGGACTCGAACCCGCGACATTCAGCTTGGAAGGCTGAAGCTCTACCAACTGAGCTACTCCCGCCTATTAGTGCTATTACACTAAATACTCTAGTGGTGAGAGGTGGATTCGAACCACCGAAACTTTCGTAGCAGATTTACAGTCTGCCCTCGTTGGCCACTTGAGTATCTCACCATGATTCAAAAGAACTGAGCCGATGGAGGGATTCGAACCCCCGACCTGCTGATTACAAATCAGC
>Ga0058867_1065059_pt1 | contig 12300 bp, 10 predicted proteins | sample TNRReaAerobicRNA_FD_59632 | JGI IMG/M metagenome (GOLD analysis project Ga0058867, IMG submission 59632) | Wastewater treatment Type I Accumulibacter community from EBPR Bioreactor in Madison, WI, USA - TNR Reactor, Time E -22min-Aerobic_ RNA... | ecosystem: Engineered > Bioreactor > EBPR >... | reverse complement strand
CGCGCAATGGAGTTGAGTAAGAATCATCATTTTTAGTAAAGAAAATCATTTTCCCAATTGAACTTTTTGGCTATTTTGCTTTTATGTTAACATAAAAAATAGATCTAAACATGGACAATAACAAAAGTTCAACGGGTGCTACAAGTAGCCATACCAACGGCGAAAGCAAATGCCCGTTTACGAGCGGCATTCTCAAAAGGGGGGCCGGCGGCGGCACGAGCAACCGCGACTGGTGGCCCAATCAGTTGAAACTGAACATCCTCCGCCAACATTCCTCCTTGTCTAACCCAATGGGCGAGAAGTTCAACTACGCCGAGGAATTCAAGTCGCTTGACCTGGACGCCGTGAAGAAAGACATCTTCGATCTGATGACGACGTCGCAAGACTGGTGGCCGGCCGACTATGGCCACTACGGGCCGTTCTTCATCAGGATGGCGTGGCATAGCGCAGGTACTTACCGCATCCACGACGGCCGTGGCGGCGCCGGCAGCGGCACGCAGCGTTTTGCGCCGCTCAACAGCTGGCCCGACAATGCCAACCTCGACAAGGCCCGCCTGCTGCTCTGGCCGGTCAAACAGAAATACGGTAACAAAATTTCGTGGGCCGACCTGATGATCCTCGCCGGCAATTGCGCCCTCGAGTCGATGGGATTTAAAACCTTCGGTTTCGCCGGCGGTCGTGAAGATGTGTGGGAACCGGAGGAGGACGTCTATTGGGGCGCTGAAGCCGAGTGGCTGGGCGACAAGCGCTACAGCGGCGACAGAGAACTCGAAAACCCCCTCGCCGCCGTTCAGATGGGCCTTATCTATGTGAACCCGGAAGGCCCCAATGGCAATCCCGATCCAATCGCAGCAGCCCGCGATATTCGCGAGACTTTCGGCCGCATGGCGATGAATGACTATGAAACCGTAGCGCTTATTGCCGGCGGGCACACCTTCGGCAAAACCCACGGCGCCGCCGATCCAGGCAAATACGTGGGCGCCGAACCCGCAGGCGCGAGCATTGAAGAGCAAGGCCTCGGCTGGAAAAATACATTCGGCAAAGGCAACGCTGGCGATACGATTACCAGCGGCCTCGAAGGAGCCTGGACCTCCACGCCCACGAAGTGGAGCAACAACTTTTTCTGGAACCTCTTCGGCTACGAATGGGAATTGACCAAAAGCCCGGCCGGCGCACACCAGTGGATTCCGAAACATGGCATGGGCGCCAATTCGGTACCCGATGCCCACGATCCCTCGAAACGCCATACGCCCATCATGCTGACGACAGACCTCGCCCTGCGATTTGACCCGATCTACGAGCCAATTTCAAGACACTTCTACGAACATCCGGACGAGTTTGCCGACGCGTTTGCCCGCGCCTGGTTTAAGCTGACCCACCGCGATATGGGCCCCCGCGCTCGTTATCTCGGCCCCGAGGTGCCCAAGGAAGAGCTAATCTGGCAAGATCCCATCCCGGCTGCTGCGCATGAGTTGATCAACGAGCAGGATATTGCTGCCCTTAAAGCTAAAATACTGGCTTCCGGACTGTCTGTGTCCGAACTGGTATCGACTGCCTGGGCCTCCGCATCTACGTTCCGCGGCTCCGACAAACGCGGTGGCGCAAACGGGGCGCGTATACGCTTATCTCCGCAGAAATACTGGGAGGTTAATAATCCGGCTCAGTTGGCGAAAGTGCTGCAGGCGCTTGAAGGCATTCAAAACGAATTCAACAGCGCCCAATCCGGCGCCAAGCAGGTTTCGCTCGCCGACCTGATTGTGCTGGGCGGTTGCGCAGGTATTGAGAAGGCGGCCAAGAATGCCGGCCTTGATGTAAAGGCGCCCTTCAAGCCGGGCCGCGCCGATGCATCACAAGAACAAACGGATGTAGAATCATTCGCCGTCCTGGAGCCGGCCGCTGACGGGTTCCGCAACTACAAAAAACCTCAATACGCCGCAACGGCGGAGGAAATGCTGGTTGACAAGGCGCAACTGATGACGCTGACGGCCCCCGAGATGACGGTGCTCGTTGGCGGCATGCGTGTGCTGAACACCAACTACGATCAGTCGAAACACGGCGTATTCACCAAACGCCCGGAAACGCTCACCAACGACTTCTTCGTCAATCTGCTCGATTTGGGCACAACCTGGAAGGCGACTTCGGACGCTCAGGATGTATTTGAGGGCCGTGATCGCAAGACCGGCGAACTGAAGTGGACGGGCACCCGCGCCGATCTCATCTTCGGGTCAAACTCAGAACTCCGGGCAATCGCCGAAGTATATGGATGTGCAGGCTCACAGTCTAAATTCGTACACGACTTTGTGGCTGCATGGGACAAGGTGATGAATCTTGATCGCTTTGACCTGGCCTGATTTTAATAATAGGTAACTGTTTAGTAGGGTTTAGTAGGGTTTAGTTTTTACTTTTCTAAATAGTTGCGAAAATAGTGCTTCAACGTGAAGAGGTGGTCTGTTAAAAGGCCACCTCTTTTTATTATAAAGACAAAACCATCAAACAATCACTTGAATTCATTAATAAAAGTAATGACCTCTTCCCAGTAAGCCTCTTTATCTGCTGTGGCCATCAGTCCGTGTCCGCTATTTTCAAAAATCACTTTTTTCACATAAGAAGAGCTGACCCGCTGCTCGATGTCGTCGGCAAGTTTGGGCGGGCAGATGAAGTCCCACTTGCCAAATAGTAGCAAGGTTGGCACGGTAATTACCGGCATACCATCCGACAGTTGTTGTCCTTGAAACAGCCACCTTGCCACAGCTGAAGGAAGCGGATTGTAGGGAAAAAACATTTGACCAACCGGAAAGTTGTTTTCCTGATAAACGGCATATATATCGCCAAAAGTCAGCAATCCTTGAGATAACTCCGGTATGAGATTTTGGGCTTGGCCAGCATATTCATTAATTTTTCGGCTTTGCTCCTCCGTAAATGGAATAGTCAAATCATCGCAGTACGCTTTGATATTCGTCCACTCGGAGACGTGGCGTCCGGCGTCAATTTCAACACCTGCCTTGTCGAGCAGCATTTCCACGGCGTACTGGTTCAGCAGGGGGATGTTATGCGCCCCTGCCGACTGTTTCCATCCCTTCACGCTTTGCTGGTTGTTGTCTTTTTGCAGAAAAGCGGGCACGAGGAAGCCGCCCCAGCTATGTCCATTCACAAAGATCGAAATATCGTCGCCATAGCGGTACTTGAGCAACACCACCACTTTCTCAAAGTCTTCAATGAACTGCTCTACCTCGTCGTAGCCGCCGTTCACACCGCCCTGCGAGGCGCCGCTGTTGCGTTGATCCCAGTATACCATTGCAAATTCAGGTTCGACGTGGTTTTTCACGTAATCGCTGCGGTATACGACGGCATCGCCGCCGGGGCCGCCGTGTATCATCATTAAAAAAGTTTTGCTCGCTGTGTTGCCGTGCACCCGGATAGGCATAGAAGCCTTGTCGTTTTCCAGATAAAAAACATCGTGGGCGGCAGTGGAAAGGGTAATTTCTTCTTTTTGGCAACCCGGCATCAGGGCAATGGCCATGATAACAAAGACAGCATACTTCATTTTTTCTTGTTTTTGACGTTTGGATTGGCATTCCAGAACCGGGTAGGCGAATAGGCTATGCCTACCTCAACAGTGGGTCGCAGGTAGATGAAACTATTATAGGGAAACAAACCCAGCAGGCTGATTTTGCCATAGGTTTTCAGCGGGTTTTTCTTTTTTATCGAAAAATTGTAGCCGCCGCCGTATGAGAAGGAAATCAAGGCGTAGTTGTAACCCGCCAGCGTTTTTTTATCCACGACACCCTCGTCTGAAACAGTATAAGTCTCCCTGCCTAAAAACGTGCGGCTGTAACCGGCGCCCGGCGCCATCTCCCAGAACCATCCGCTAGCCTTTTGCCGCCTTTTCTGCCACTCGATGAGCAGGAAGAAATTGTCGTGAAATGTGGTGTGGTGATAATACCCGAGATTAGCGCTGAGGTAATATTCACTTGAAAAAGTTTTAACCCCCTTTCGTTTTGCCTTTTCAATTTGAACGACCTTGTACGGTAGCTCAACGCCGATTTTGAAACCTGGATAAGCGACGGAGCCGAGGTAAGCCGCTTTGATGGCGGTTTTTGGTATCTGGAGCCCAGTGCCGGGCGCTTGCGCCTGCAGGAAAATGCCCTGAATTGCCAGTAACAACAACAAACTGATTTTTTTCATAAACCTCATTTTTATGAAAGCAAAACACAAAGTTGAGAAAAGATTTCGGCGAGTGTTATTCCAATACATAGCTTTGAATATCAATTTTGTGTTAAATCGCGCAGAAAATCCTACTGACATGACATCAATAGCAGGCCGGGTTTGCCTTTGGAGCGCAGCGATTTTCGGCGGCATCCACTATTTTGGAACGCCAGGCGGCCCAGTAGCGTGCTGATGGCGGGGTTCCTTGGCTGGTTGCTCGCCAAATCGATGGTGGAAACGAGAGGCTTCGGCTAGGCCTGGTTTATCCATTTTTTGCAGGAGGTAGTGATTTTGTTCGCTTTTCTGGGGAAATAATAATTCGTTCTCTTTTTTTAAAAAAATTGACAATCAAGAATTTGATTATTTATCGAAATTTTGAAGCATTTTTTGAAAAAAGATATTTGCAGCCCCCTCAAACGAGGCGATTTCTTAAATCATACCCTACATTGACAAAAATCAGAACCTGGCAGCCCTGCGGGCATGAAATTTGTATCAAAATCAGCTCGCCATGAAATCGCTAGTTTTGTACTATTCCCAAAAAGGCAGCAACCGCTACCTCGCCGAAAAAATTGCCCAGGAGCTGCAATGCGACATCGAACCCATCCGCCCCAGAGTGGATGCGCTGCTGCTTATGATCATGGGCTTGCACTTGGGCAACAAAAAGCTCCTGCACGACGTGGGCAGCTATGACCTCATCATCCTGTGCGGTCCGATTTGGGTAGAACAGTTCATCGCGCCGTTCAGGTCCTTTGTAAAAAGTAATTTCAACTCAATCAAAAAATTGGTTTTTGTGACTTGCTGCGGCAGCAGCTATGAGCAAAAGGACGAAAAATATGGACATGGGCGCGTTTTCAACAAGGTTAGGGAATTGCTAAAGGAAAAATGCACCCTTTGCCAAGCCTTTCCAATCTCCCTCGTCTTGCCCGCCGACAAAAAAGAGGACGGAGAACTTAAGATGAAAACGCACCTGAACGACGAGAATTTCAAAGGAGAAATCGCCGAGCGATTTGAGGAGTTTATCAGCGGATTGAAAAATTATCCTTCGTACCGCCAAGTTTTAGACATGGCTTGAGTTCGGGCGCCCCCCCAAAAGCGGAATAAATGATGACCATAATTACATTAGGGGCGGTGAAGATGAGGGGGGCAAAGCCCAAAAGGACATGAAGAAGAAGTATCATAAACCTTATCACTGGGCCGGTTTTGTGCTGTTGAATTAAGGATGATTGAGTAAACTGTGCGCCGTACAACCTGAAAATCTATCCCGCACGCTTTTAACTTGACAGCGTGCGGGATGGATGGATTCGACCCCGCACAAACTGTTACCATGACAGAAAAGTTATGACCCTGATTTGAGGGCGTACAGTTTATTGCTACATATTGGGGGTAAAATAAGCTTATACTTGCCGTTTCGCCCTTATATTTGTCGTATTAGCGAACCCTACATTATGGAAATATTGTACTATTCCGACCTGGACTCCTCCAAAGTCAGGAAAAATTTCAATAAAGTAGTCGAGTACCTCAAAAGCGGCAACTTTTCGGGCGCCGATGTCAAGAAGATGAGTAATACTGGCTATTACCGCGCCAGGTTGGACGAGGAGAACCGCTTGCTTTTTAAATTCGCCCGTTATGGGGGCCGCACATACCTCTTGCTGTTGGAGGTCATTTTGCACCACAATTACCGCGATTCGCGCTTTTTGAACGGCGCTGAAATTGACGAATCGAAAATTGCGCCGCTAACCCAACCCGAACAGGTATCTGAAGAGGATGTGGTCGCTATGCCTTATGTCAACCCTCGTTCGACGCATTTTCACTTGCTCGACAAGGTGATTTCTTTCGACGACGACCAGCGGGAGGTGTTCCAGCTTCCTACGCCTCTCATCGTTATCGGGTCGGCAGGCAGCGGTAAAACAGCCCTTACCCTGGAAAAAATAAAAACCCTGCGCGGGAATATTTTGTACGTCACCCTGTCGCCTTATTTAGTAGAAAACTCCGCCAACCTGTATTATTCTTTCCAATACCGCAACGAGGCGCAGGAAATCGAATTTCTCTCTTTTAAGGAATACGTCGAAACGCTGCAAATCCCCTCAGGGCGCGAACTCACCTTTCGCGCTTTCGACGCCTGGTTTGCCCGGCACCGCAATACGGTAAAAATCAGGGATAGCTACAAACTCTATGAAGAATTCAAGGGTGTGTTGACGGGCTCTAACGTCGAAAAGGAATACCTCCCCCGGGAAGATTACCTGGCCCTGGGCGTGCGCCAATCGGTTTTTCTTGCCGATGAACGCGAACAGGTGTACGATTTGTTCGAAAAATACCTGAAATTTCTCGCGGAAAACACCTATTTCGACTTGAGCATGATTGCCCATCGCTGGCAGACTTTGTGCCATCCGAAATACGATTTTATTATCGTAGACGAGGTGCAGGATCTGACCAACGCCCAACTCTTCCTGATTCTCAAATCGCTGAAAACGCCCGGGCAATTCGTCTTGTGCGGCGACTCTAACCAGATCGTGCATCCCAATTTTTTTTCCTGGGCAAATGTGAAGACGCTATTTTATACCCATGAAAATCTCGACAATAAGCTGCACATCCTTCGCACCAATTACCGCAATTCACCCCAGGTGACGGACATTGCCAACCGGCTGCTCAAAGTTAAAAATGCCCGATTCGGCTCTATCGATCGCGAAAGCACCTATCTGGTCACCCCCATCTCTAACAAACCCGGCGAAGTGGTCTGCCTACCCGACAACGCCAAAATCAAACAGGAACTAAACCAAAAAACGCGCAATTCTGCGCAGTTCGCCGTGGTGGTGATGACCAACGAGGACAAGGCCGAAGCGCGGAAAATTTTTCAGACGCCACTGCTTTTTTCCGTGCAGGAGGCCAAAGGGCTGGAATACGAAAATATCATCCTGCTCAATTTTATCGCCAACAAATCCCGCGAATTCCTCGAAATCAGCAACGGCGTAACCCGGCCCGACCTGGAAACGGAAGATCTGCGCTATGCCCGCGCCAAAGACAAAACCGACAAATCCCTCGACGCTTATAAGTTTTATATCAATTCTTTCTACGTGGCCATGACGCGCGCCGTGCGCAATTTGTACGTAGTAGAGAGCACCCACAAACACCCGCTGCTCGAACTTCTTGGACTGGCTGTACCGCGTCAGAACATAGACATGGCAGAGCAAAAGTCTTCGCTCGACGAATGGCAACGCGAGGCCCGCCGCCTCGAATTACAAGGCAAAACAGAACAAGCTGATCTCATCCGCCAAAACATCCTCGGCAATAAAAAAACACCATGGACGCCCATCACCTGGGAAGAATTGAAAAACCTCAAAGTCGAAGCGCTGAATCCCGATATTTTTAATAAAAAAGCTAAAGACAGGCTTTTCGAGTTCGCGCTCATCTATAACGACAATGATGTCATTAGAAGGCTCTCAGAGCTCAAATATCGCCGTGCCGACCGGCCCGAAGCGGAACGTGGCGGCGTTTTCCGCCGCGTTTATGCCCCTTATGCCGCTGACGACGTGAAAAAGGTAACCGAAAACATCAAAAAATACGGACTGGACTACCGCGACGAATTTAATATGACGCCCCTGCTCGCCGCCATCAAAACGGGCGCCGGTAAAGTCACCGATTTCCTGCTGGAGCAAGGCGCTAAATTAGAGGTTACCGACAATCTCGGCATCAGCCCGTTTGTGATGGCCCTGCAACAAGCCCATACCAATGATAAATTTCTGAAAACCCGCTTGTCTTCGCTTTATCCCAAATTGAAACCCGATTCGGTAAAGGTGAAAGTCGACAATCATTTGGTCAAAATCAGCGCGCGTAGCGCCGAATTTTTCCTGCTGCACAACTTCATCGTCACCCATAACCTGATATTGATGAAGAAAAAAGAGCTCGAAGACCACGGTTTTACGATGGACAATGTCATGGAAATCTGCGAAAAATTCCCCGATGTAATCCTGCCCGAATACCGAAAAAAACGCCAATACCTCAATTCGATACTTTCGAAAAACGAAATCGACCGGGATGACCCCTACAATAAAAAATTATTTCTGCGCATAAACCGTGGCGTGTATGTGCTCAACCCCGATCTGGAAATCTTAATCGCTGAAGACCAGTGGATGAATGTTTACGATATGATGTTTACGGAAAAGATGACCCGCGAACGCAATGCCGCTATTATAAATGAAAACCTGGCGCGCTTACGCCGCCAATGGTCTGAACAACTGGAAAAAGCCCATGCCAGGGAAGAGGCAGAGCGTAAACGCCGTATCGAGGAATGGCAGGGGCGGTGGCAGTGGTGAGCAGCATAATTTTAGCGCTCGCCCGCCTGTTGTATTTATCCGGCTCCACCTTTTAATCCTCAAACAAAGCTTCCATTGTCAGTTCATTTTGCACGGAAGAATACCTATAGGCGTTGTTTTTCAACCCATGGGTGGTCAGCATGGTTAAAAACACCGACTTTTTTGTGCCCGTGGCTTCGCGGAACGATTGGGTTTTGTGCCGCAACACAGCATCGTATTCCATTGTGATGGTAAAAGAGTTGATCGAAAACTTCATCTCAAAAAGATTGACGACATGGTCGCGACGATCGATGATCAAGTCGATTTGGCTGCCTTTGGATTGGGCGTCGCCTTTGTACTGCCAGATGTATGTACTGGTATTGACGCCGGAGATGCCCAGCGCTTTTTTGATTTGGGGCACATGGGCAAAACACACCCGCTCGAAGGCCAACCCCGACCACGCCCTGAAATCCGGACTATCCACTTTGCTGAGCCACATATTAGGCTCATATTTCCCGGCGGGCATGATGAAGCGGAAGTAAAAAAGCGTGTAAAAATCGGAAATAGCGTAAACAGTTAGGGCCTTTTTCAGGCCAAAGCGTTGGTGACTGGCCAGAAAGCCGCTTTCTTCAAGTTCGCTCAATACTTTGGTAACGTGGCCGCCCGAGTTGAGTCCCGATAGCCGTATCAATTCTTCGCGGGTGAGGGCCCCGCCATTTTCGAAGATTGTTTTAAGCACTGCTTCGTGCCGGTCTGCATTTTTAAACAAAGAAGCGAATATATAGCTGAATTCTGTGCGGAGCTTGCCGTCGTCGCGAAAGCACAACTCTTCGATAATCTGCATTGCGCTTTTTCCGGCCTGTACTTGCTCCAGGTAGTAAGGAATACCTCCCATCACCATATACAGCAGAATAATTTGGTAGCGATCCAGTACGATATTCCTATCGGAAAAATAGGCTTCCGTCTCCTTCAAAGTGAAGGATTCCAGTTTCATGCGCTCCGTCACACGGTTATACAAGCCGCCGGTATTACGGATCAGGTTGTTGATCATCCAGGAGGCTGCCGAACCGCACACGATTAACAGGATGTCGTTTTGCGCGCTGGCCCAGGAATTCCAGAAAAATTCCAGGCCGATCATGAAGTCGGACTTGCGGGTATCAAACCAGGGCATTTCGTCGATAAAGATGACCCGTTTTTTGCCCGTCCGGCTTTTTTCCAATAAGCCGATGAGCAGGTTGAATGCCTCTAGCCAGTTGGCCGGCACAATAGATTGATCTCCGAAATGTTTGTGAATAAAAATCGCGAAGTTCGCCAACTGCTGTTTGGTGCTGCCCTTGGCCAGTCCGGTCGCATAAAAGTCGAATTGGTTGTTGAAATACGTCCTGATCAAAAAGGTTTTGCCCACACGCCGCCGCCCATATACCGCCAGAAATTCCGGTTTTGGCGACTGAGCCAGCCGTTCCAGCTTTTCAAGTTCCCGTTTTCTGCCGATGAGGGTCATAAAGGAGTTGTATTATTTCTCACCAAAAGTACGAATTTTTCAGGGTTTTGGTGAGAAATCACGTTATTCTTCACCAAAATTTGATTTTTATTCGCGTTTTGGTGCAAAATATCCGGTGGCGTTAAGAAAAATTTAAAGCAAACCGACATCGGAGAACCCGTCCCGGTCAAAGATGGGAGTTTAGGTGTTTAATTAATTTGTATTCTCATATGTCTCCCCAATCCGATCTCAATGATCTTAATCAAGGTGCCGAGCTCCACATCCGATTTGTTGTTTTCTAATCTGGAGATATAATTTTTGGTCGTACCACTCCGTTTGGCCAGCTCCTCCTGGGTCAAACCGGCTTGTTGCCTGGCCTTTTTGATCATATTCCCAATGCTATACATTTTATTTCTTTCTTCATCCGGCTCGCTCTCCTGGTAGAGCACAATGGGGTCTAAGTCGAAGGCAACCTCAAATTCCATCCCATTTGATAGCCGTGTTTTCTGTACGAGATTGGGCCAACGCAGCGTTCCTTCGACCAATTCCAGTTGTTGAAACTCCTTTATGTCGAGCAGTTTCGACCGGAACGCATCGGCCCGATAATTCCATTTTTCAAAGAACGCAGCAAAATCAATCATCCGATGCTCGCCGGTATTGAATGCTAGGCATACCTTGAAGCCGTCGACTTCATTGATTTTGATAATGCGCGGTATTTTGGTTGATTTTCTCATGGCGCCGATTAATGATTGTTTTTCCAGATTTCCATCAGGATACCCTGGTTTTCTCTAGCCCACTTGATCACCCGCTTACGCTGTTTTGCAGGAAGATAGCCCTGGTAAGTATCAAGGGTTTGGATTACGATCAATTCTTCATACTCCGCATAAATCGCATGAAAATGCGGCGGAGCATGATCATCGAAATACAGATCTATCTTGATCCCGTCAAAGGTGAAGTAAGTCGGCATTTGAGTTTTTTGGTTACCTAATTAGGGTACAAAAATGTACTTTTTTTATGTATTTCGCAAGGGCAGGCGTAAATTAGAATGATTAGTACAACTTGTCCCGAACTCGCTTCGGGATCAGCATCCCGACCTCCTTACAGTCGGTACGGGACTCCCCCGATTTTCAATCGGGACTCACTTCGTTCGCCTACGGTCGCATTAGCACAACTTGTCCCGAACTCGCTTCGGGATCACCCATACAACTCATAATGCACCTGCGACTTATCATACCCCAACTTAACAATCAAATTAGCGACGGCGTCATCAATCATATTGCTCCAGCCGCAGAGATAAAACGACACGTCGGGGCGGCTTTCGGCGTAGTGCTGCAGGTAGATCTGGTGGATATAACCTTTGTAGACGGGGAAAGGAAACTGCGTGGGGTACAAGTCTGTTTCGCGGGAGAGAGCCACGTCGTAACTGAATTCGGGGTGATCGCGGCGGAGTTGCTCGAATTCGTCGCGATACAGGATGCCGTTGGCATAACGGGTGCCGAAGATGAGGTGGATGCGGCGATGCGGCAGGTTGCGGCGGTAGATGTCGCCGATCATGCTGCGGAAGGGGGCCACGCCGGTGCCCGTGCAGATCAATACGAGGTCTTTGTCGAGGCTTGCCGGCAGCGTAAAAGCGCCGTCAGGGCCTTTGAAGCGTATGGTGGCGCCCAATTCCAATTCTTCAAAAAAATAACGCGAGGCCGCGCCGCCTTCGAGTTTGAGCACACAAAATTCCAATAAGCCCTCCCCATTGGGCGCGTTGGCGATGGAGTAACTGCGCCAGCGCTTGAGGCGTTTTTCGTCGATGGGGAGGTCCATGGTGACAAACTGCCCCGCCTCGAAAGTAAATTCTTCGGAGGCATTCAACTCTAGCCAAATGCGACGAGCAGTGGGCGATTCGTCGGCTATTTTGACTACTGTGCTATCGTACCATTTCCAAGCCATAGGTGCAGGGGATATGTGTTATAATCCGGGGGGAGTACCCATCATGTCATCGTAAGTTAGAACAACGTCGTACCCTTTATCGTTGAAATACGCCCGTGTTTCCTCTGGCGGGCGTTCACTGGTCACCAGCACAAAGTCGCCGCCCCAGGCGCCCAGCGATTTAATTTCGCCCCAAAAATCGGGAAAATACAGCGTTTTGGCGCGCGGCAGGTGTAGTATGTCTGCCAGTATGTTTTCGTGCCGGCGAATGCAGTCGGCCAATTCTGCCAAGGTGCGGGCGGCAAGCCATTGCGCGGTGATGGCCGATATGGCGGTGATGAGCGGCGCCACCCGCTCGCCTCCTTCCAGATAGTGCCTGATGGCGTCCTGGCTGCTTTGTTTTTT
>Ga0058867_1034157_pt1 | contig 12332 bp, 9 predicted proteins | sample TNRReaAerobicRNA_FD_59632 | JGI IMG/M metagenome (GOLD analysis project Ga0058867, IMG submission 59632) | Wastewater treatment Type I Accumulibacter community from EBPR Bioreactor in Madison, WI, USA - TNR Reactor, Time E -22min-Aerobic_ RNA... | ecosystem: Engineered > Bioreactor > EBPR >... | reverse complement strand
CGCTCAACATAAATCATAGCCGCTATAAAATCTTTCCTTCCTTCCCGTTCCTTAAAATCATCAATCACCACTTCGCAACTGTATGGTACCTCTTTTTCATACAATTCGAGGATGGTTTCTCTGATTATTTCAGAAACAAAAAATCTTTCATTTTCATCGGAGAGATCGTCTTCAGGATAATATTTTGGGTGTTCCGGAAGGTTTTCAATAAAAAACTCTTTGATTATATCAAGATTCACTTTTGCAAGTGCGGATATGGGATTACCTTGTCAAATTTTTTGGTTTCTTCAAAATATTCAATACTTGTTATTGTTTTTTGTTCATCGATATCAATTTTGTTAACACAAGCAATCTTGGGAACATTCTGTTTTTTTACAAGTTTTAATATCTGACCAATAGCAGAATCTTCTTCTGAATGTGGGGGTGCCTGAGCATCGTGCAACCAGACAATTATATCGGCATCCTGCAACGAAATATTTACATATTCCATCATCTTTTCTTGAAGTTTATATTTCGGTTCGAGGATACCGGGGGTGTCAAGAAAGATAATCTGATAATTTTCTCCGGAAAGAATACCGAGCACCCGTTTCCTCGTAGTCTGGGGTTTTGATGTTATAATCGATATCTTCTCACCGAGAAGAGCATTCATGAGTGTGCTTTTCCCCGCATTTGGGGCTCCCAGAATTGTAACATAACCGGCTTTGGTTGTCATGACATCACTTCCTTTCTCGTTTTCCATGCTGCTCCTCTATGTCAGTAAGGGTAAATAATAAACAATATCAATGAAATTATACCCAGTACCCACATCCCGAGTGAAATATCGGAACTTTTTCGAGCAGCAAGCTTAAATATGATGTAAACAATAAATCCACCTGTCATTCCTATACCGATATTATAACTAAAAGCCATCAGAACTATAGTAACAAAAACGGGTACTGCCTCGCTGAGGTCTGTAAAATCGAGTTGTGTAACCATTCCCATCATAAGCAAACCAACCACCATAAGTGCAGGTGCATATGCATAAGCCGGAATTGAAGAAATAAAAGGTGACAGAAAAAGAGTAAGTAGAAACATGATTGATGTTACCACTGCGGTTAATCCAGTTTTTCCTCCAGCTTCAATTCCTGTTGCTGAATCGATATAAGTTCCCGCAGTTGTTGTTCCCAACAGACCGGCAACGGTGGTTGCAATCGCATCACTAAGCATCGGTTTTTCAACTTCAGGAAGTTCTCCTTTTTCATTCAGGAATTTTCCCACCATCGAAAGTGCCATAAGAGTTCCGATGGTATCAACGATGTCCATTACAACTATTGTTAATATTACAGAAGCAAAACTCCACTGTAATGCCCCCACCAGATCAAACTGCCAAAAGATTGGAGAAATATCGGGTGGGAGACTAACCCACTCAGCGGGTAATTCTTCAAGTCCGCTGACAAACCCGATAAAAGTAATTGAAAGAATCCCGAGTAGTATGGCTCCTTTTACTTTTTTCATCATCAAAAGTGCCATAACAATAAAACCAAGAATGGCCATCAGAACTTCCGGCTCATTAAAATGTCCTATTCTCACAGGAGGATTCTCAGCCCCGATAATAATTCCCGATTTGACCAGACCGATGAAGGTCAGGAAAAGTCCAATTCCAACGGTACAAGCTATTTTAAGGGATTGTGGAATTGATTTTGATAACCATCCTCTGAATCCTGTAATTGTGGCAACTATCAAAATGATGCCACTGATCAATATTGCACCTATCGCCGTTTGCCAGGTATGCCCCATTATTTGGACGACAGTAAACGCAATGAAAGCATTCATCCCCATATATGGAGCAATTGCAAAAGGTCTTTTTGCATACACTCCGGTAAGAAATGTTCCAACAAAAGCCACAAGGATAGTTGCGACCATGGTGGGAGCTTCGGGGATACCTGCAACTGCAAGCACCTTGGGGTTTACAATAATAATATAAGAAATTGTGAAAAAAGTGGTTAAACCGGCAAGAATCTCCGTTTTTATGGATGATCCGTGCTTTTCCAATTCAAAGAACGACGATATAAATTTCATATTTGGGTTGTCAGCAATAATTTGGTATAAAGTATATTGAAGTATCAGTCATTAAAAAATTTACTGATGACCTCTTCCGCTTCTTCTTCATTAAGCAAAAGGATCCGTGAAATCTCCTTTGCTTTTTTCCTTACTCTTCCGCGATCATCAATACTGAGTGAAAGGTGTTCCAGATATTTAACAAGAACAAACTTTCCCGCTGTTTCACAGATATTCATCACTAAAAGTTCATCCATTCCGAGATCGATCCCGAGTTTCATAATAAAATCGGCTTCCCTGCGGTCAAGTTCTCTGTCGGTTAAAGCAATTGCCCAGGCACACAGTATGGCAGCCTTTTTAAATTCAAATCTTTTAATCGATTCACACTCCTCTTTTGATATACCGTCCGGTAAAGCAATTTCACTTATGTCGTGGGGTACAGGAAAAACAAAATCGAACAGGAACAGTTTTTCAATTTCTTTTAAAGTTTCATCAGCTCCTGCAACAAGAAGAAGGACTTTACTGAAAAATTCTTTTTCAACATCATTTTCCGGCTTTCCTTCACGCAATATTTTTTCAAAGCCATATTCTTTTCTAACGCTCGACTGCAGAGCAAACCATGACTCTGTACTTTCGTCCCATCCAAAATGGGAACTAATTGAAAGAAAAGCTCTAATAATTCCGGCGTTAATCGCTTCTTCATTATGAGTGTGTGCTTCATCTTTTAATATTGCACGGGTATCAAAAAACTTTTCATCATCAAACACCCTGCTGCCAAATTTCCCGTTGATTACTTTTTGGAATATCCTGGTCAGTGCATGTCTGATATTGTTAAAAGCACTCTCTTCACTTCCCCTGAAAACAGGTTCATTTATCGTTAGGGGGATGTGTGTCATTGCAGCAAATTTTTGCCCTGTTTGAGGGCACTTAAACACACACAAAATCAAGTCACCATCAAGTGTGTAACTTTGTAAAAGTGGTTTAACATTATTAAAAGTGGCGGTTTCCAAGACATTTCTCCAAGAATTCAAAATCAACTAAACAAATATTTAAAAAAATAATGGGATTATCAATTATTTTGATAAAAGAAGCGAAGAAACAGACTCATGGAACCTGATTCTGAACTCCCTTATCCCCTCTTTTTTTCTGCTTGGATATACACGGTTGGTGAAAAGAATGATTGCAAACCTTTTATCAAGATCAGCCCAAATTGAAGTTCCTGTAAATCCGGTATGCCCAAACGACCCTTCCGAAAATCCCTTTCCTGCGATACCGGCAAATTTTAGATTTGTATCCCATCCAAGTGCGCGGGATGATTTTGATGATTGTCGTGTGCAAAATTTCTTGATTGTTTCCGGTTCAAGAATTTTTTGTCCTTCAAACATTCCCCCTGAAAGGAGCATCAAAAGATATTTTGAGATATCCTGTGCCGAAGAGAACAGTCCTGCATGACCGGAGACACCCCCCAGCAGTTCACAGTTTTCATCGTGGACAGTCCCCTGAATTAATCTGTGTCTTATGTAGTCATCTATCTCTGTTGGTACACAAAACTGTCTGTTGAGCAGCTCAGGTTTAAACATCGTGTGGGTCATTCCAAGTGGAGTCCACAAATGATCTGCAAGATATTCTTCAAAGCTTCTCCCGCTGATTCGCTCAACCACCTTCGCCATTATAATCATGCCCAGATCGGAATAAACTGTTTTTGAACCGGGTGTATATTCAAGTTTTTGATTACAAATATCGGCGATTATCTCCTCCCCCTCAAGTTCAAGTTTATAATAAACTTTTGAAGCAGGTAATCCCGACGAATGAGTTAAAATATGTTTTATCGTAACCTTTGACTTTTCCTTAAATTCGGGGAAATACTTTTCAACAGGAGAATCAAGATTTATTTTCCCTTCCTCATAAAGTTTCATAACGGCAAAAGTGGTTGCAGTTACTTTTGTGAGTGAGGCAAGATCAAAAAGAGAGTTGAGTTTTACCGGATCAGAATCTTTGTCGTAAGTGAATCTACCATAAGCCTGTTCATAAAAGATTTTTCCATCTTTGATAATAGCAATTGAGGCAGCCGGAAACACAGAATCGCTGATTCCTTTTAGCACCAGCTCATCAATTATTTTGAATTTTTTATCGTTTCCGGACGTTTTGCCCTTTTCTTTTAACAGATTAATCCCGTCGCCTTTTTTATAGATTGTTCCCTTGACGGAGACAGGCAATTTGCCGGAGATGTTGTGCTCACCAAAAATTGAAGCGGCAAGGGCTACCTCACTCGCATACTCAGCCCCGTAATTGGTAACAAATACATCAACTTCAGGAAAATGTTTAAGCGCATACGGATGAGAGTGGGCAAGTAGAATAACTTTTTTCCCTTTTTTGACAAGAGAATTTATCAGGTCCACTTTATTTTTGTCAAGATTTATTCGCCCGGTCGAATTTCTGATCTGCAAATAAACCGACACAATTACAGTCTTATATCCCTCTGTCTTTTCCCTGAAGGTGATCAGGTCGGTTGCATCCGGCTGTTGAGGTAATTGCCAGGTCTCAATATTTTTATTTCGCTTTTCAATCTCCTCAATAAAAATTTTCTCATTTGGAAAATCTTTTCCGTCTTTCGCCACTATGTGGAGATATTTGGTTTTTTTGTCGAGAGGAAATATCTTTGGATCGTTTTTTACAAGGGTGATCGATCTGATCGCAAGGTCTTTACCAATCTCATCGAGTTGATCTTCATTCATCAGTTTTTCAACTTCCGACATTGGGGCATACCTTTTTTCGAAAAGTCCAAGCCACTTTTTAACCTGAATTATCCTCCTGACCGACTGATTTATCCGCTCTTCACTCATTCTCCCTGATCTGACTTCGTTTAAAATTGCATTAAACGACTCAATTGTGCTAAGCGATGCCATTATTACATCAACCCCGGCATTAACAGCAAGAACCGCAGCCTCTCCGGGTGAATGATATTTTGAGATGGCTTTCATACTCATGGCATCTGTGTTTATTATCCCTTTGAATTTTAACTCTTTCCTCAATAACTCAGTAACTATTCTGTAGGAAAGTGTTGCCGGGGTATCCTGTAAATTATATGCCTCAATGCCGAGATGCCCTACCATAACCGAGAATGCACCTCTGTCGATATTCTTTTTGAACGGGTAGAGTTCGTTCCTCTCAAATTCTTCTTTACTCCCTTTTATCACCGCAAGATCTGAATGGGAATCAACAGAACTGTTTCCATGTCCGGGGAAGTGTTTAAGTGAAGAGAGAATTCCTCCCGCCTGCAAACCTTTCATCATCATGATCCCAAGATTGGCAACCTGTTCAGTATCTTCTCCAAATGACCTTACATTAATGATCGGGTTTTCTGAGTTGTTATTGATGTCGAGTACCGGGGCAAGGTTCCAATGGACACCTATTATTTTTGAATCAGTGGCAATCCTCTTACCCATCTCATAAACGAGTAGAGGCGCATCGGCGGCACCCAATGCCATGTTGAACGGGTATGATTTTGATCCGGGAATTCTCATCGCAAGACCTCGCTCAAAATCTTCTGAGATCAGAAGAGGAATCTCAGATTCATCCTGAAGTTCACGGATCATTTTTGCTGTTTTTGTAATACTTGAACCAAACAATACAAAACCACCCGGTTTGTAGTTTTTATAATGTTTAGACTCCATTTCATCTTTTGTTTGTCTCCCGGGTTGAACAGCAGGAAACAACATTTGTCCCACTTTGTCCTCTAATGACATGCTGCTCAAAAGTGAATCTATAAAATGATCCGGAGCATCTGAAAACAAATCCTCAGCGGATGTGGTGTCTGTTATCCCGGAAAAAATTTCATCACCGGCAGGTGTGGCTTGATGAATCGCCTCAGCAAAATCAGTTTTGCCACAACCTGAAACAAACAAAAGAAGCGATACACAAAGTGCACCGCTTCTAACAAACCTGAATAAATTGAACCCCGATATCATTTGACTTTTTTACCAAAATCTTTGTCAAGTGGAACAAGCCATGTGGCAAAAAAGCTGGGTATGGCGGTCAGCAGCACAATCAGGAAAAAGTTCTCATAACCCACCGTTTCTTCAAGCCACCCGCTCCACATCCCGGGAATCATCATCCCAAGAGCCATAAAGCCTGTGCATATCGCATATGATGAAGTTTTATATTTGTTATCAGATACATACATCATATAAACCATGTAAGCGGCAAACCCAAAACCATAACCAAACTGTTCAACAACCACTGCAACGCCAATTATAAAGATATCGTGTGGAGGTGTTGCGGCAAGATACCAGAAAGCGATAATTGGAAGGTGCATGGCAAGAAGCATGGGCCACAACCATTTTTTTAGTCCATGGCGGGAAATAGCGATACCACCAAGGATACCGCCTATAGTCAGTGCAAGAATGCCTGCTGTTCCGTAAACAATTGCGAATTGTTCGTTGGATAAACCCATTCCCTGTTTCAGGACAGGATCTTTCAGAAATGGAGCAACCATTTTTACCAGCTGTGCCTCGGGAAGTCTAAAAACAAGAAGGAAAAAGAGAATAAGCCCGATCTTTTTCTGTTTAAAAAATTCCGCAAACGCCAGGAAAAATTCTTTTATTTTGTCTTTCCCCTCTTCCACTCTGGGTGAATCCTCAGCGGGATAAGGGAGCATAAATTTATGGTATATAAAAAACAGCAGGAATAATGCAGCAGCCACTCCAAAAACGATCATCCATGCCGGTTCTGCCTCACCATTAAAATATTCTTTGGTGAAATAACCCGCCATAAAGACCAAAACACCATTACCAAACAGGGTGGCAGCTCTGTAGAATGTGCTCCTTATCCCCACAAAAAACGATTGTTGATCTTTATCGAGAGCAAGAAGATAAAATCCATCCGCGGCAATATCGTGTGTGGCGGATGCAAGTGCCATCAGTCCCAGAAAAACAATCGAGGGCCAGAAAAACGAAGTGAGCGGAAGGGACAATGTAAAGGCAACACCAATAAATCCAAGAGCAAGCAATGCTTGCATGCTCACAGTCCAAAGCCTTTTGGTTTTAACAATGTCAACTATCGGGCTCCAGAGTGGTTTTATCACCCAAGGAAGATATAACCAGCTTGTGAAAAGGGCAATATCAGTGTTGGAAACTCCCAAATCTTTATACATTACCACCGATACAGTCATTACAATTACATACGGGATACCTTCAGCAAAATAAAGTGTGGGTATCCACGACCATGGATGTCTCTTTTCTTTTTTACTCATCTTGTTCTTATTTTCAGGTTACATTTCTAATTATTTACTTCCATTCCCAGATAAACCGCCCCCATTACGGGTGGTTCAAGGGTTTGTTGAATTATAACATCAGGATGCTGTTCAGCAAGTTTTTTCTTAAAAAGCTGTGAAAATATATTCTCTTTTGTTAAAACACTGCCAACAAATGAAACTTTAAGAATTTCATTTCCAAATTTGGATTTCATTGCTTTAATGTGATCAATTAAACCATCTGATTCTTCATCGAGTATCTTTACTGCTATTACATCCTCTTTTTCAGCAGCTTCAATAACAAACGGAGCTACTGATGCGATGTCGAATCCATTGGAATAAACCGCAGAAATCATATCGTTTGGCTCATTAAATCCAAACTTTTGTGAGATTATATCCTTTAAAATTGTAGAATCGCCTCTGCCATCCATTGCTCTTGCAACAGCGGTTAATCCTCTCTGGCCAAGTTTGTAACCACTCCCCTCGTCACCGAGAAATCTGCCAAATCCACCAACTCTGAAAATCTCCCCCGAGTCATTTTTACCAAACATTATTGATCCCGTTCCGGCAATCAAAATGGCTCCACTTACGCCGGGGAATGCAGTTTCAAGTGCAATTCTTGCATCAGAAACCACGGTAAAACGGGGCAGTTGGATGTTGTTTTCAGAAAATTTTTGAAGGACAGATTTTTCGAGCCGTTGAGCATCCGCTACACGACCGGCTCCTGTGGTTCCAAGAACTACCGCTGAAAGATCTGCGTAGTTCAGGTTTTTCGAAGATATGAAATTATTAATAAGATTAAATAATGTTTCGGTGACAGTATCAAGCCCATTTAAAAGAAAGTTGGAATTGTCTCCAAAACTCTCTCCCAAATTGTTCTTTTTTTCATCAAGACAAACAAGATGAGTTTTTGTTCCGCCACCATCAATTCCGATGTAATAATGCATCTCTAAATTTCTTATTTTTGAACAATTCTTTTTCTTATTTAGGAAAGCTAAAATAAGAAATGCAAGTCTCAAAAAGAAATTAAGAAGTGGTTATTCTGTCATGATATAAAATATTCCGTAAAGAATGCCGAATAAAAGGGTGACTGAACCTGCAAGTAGTATAGTCTGACGAATTTTCCGGTTCCTTTCCTGCTGTCTGAGGAATCTGTTTGTCTCGGAAAAATCTCTTTTATAGTCGCCTTTTTTTATATCCCATGGCTCAGGGGTTTGTATATTCATAATATTTCTTTTGATCAGAGTGATTAACTTTAGAATCATTATTTCTAAAATTAATTTAATTTATTTTCATTCATTAAAATGTGACTGGCATAACAGTCGAACATAATTCAATAAATGACCAAAACCGAACAACATTTTTCACCCTTCCGTCAAAATACTGCCGGTTATGATTTCAAAATTAACACATCTTTCGGACAAAAAAAACTGATTTATGCCGATTGGATCGCAAGTGGAAGGTTATACACTCCCATTGAAGACACCATTTCAATGAAATTTGGTCCTCTGGTGGGCAACACTCACTCTGAATCAAACTATACCGGATCGGTGATGACACAAGCTTATCATCACGCTCACAAGTTTATAAAAAAACATGTAAATGCCGGGAAAAACGATATTATTATCACTGCCGGTTCAGGAATGACAGGTGTGATTAACAAATTTCAGCGGATTCTTGGTTTAAGAGTACCTGAATTGCTTCGAAATTTTATTCACATGGAAGAGACAGTTAAACCCGTGGTTTTCCTCACTCACATGGAACACCACTCCAATCAAACTTCATGGCTCGAAACCATCTGCGATGTCGTTATAATTCCCCCGGCGGAAGACGGCCTTGTCTCTGAGGAAAATCTTTTATTTGAGCTTAAAAGGTATAGTGACCGTCCTGTCAAATTTGGCTCATTCACAGCTTGTTCAAATGTTACCGGTATAATCACCGATTACCACAAACTTGCAAAAATAATGCATGAAGCCGGAGGTTACGCATTTGTAGATTTTGCCTGTTCGGCTCCATATCTTGATATCGACATGCATCCCGCAGATCCGCTTGAAAAACTTGATGCCATTTTCTTCTCCCCCCACAAATTCCTCGGGGGACCGGGAACACCCGGAGTTTTGATTTTTGATTCTGAACTTTATCATAACACAGTCCCCGATAACCCGGGAGGTGGAACAGTTGACTGGACGAATCCATGGGGTGAATACCGGTTTGTTGATGATATCGAAGCAAGGGAAGATGGAGGCACCCCCCCATTCCTCCAAACGATTAAGGCAGCACTCGCAATAATGTTAAAGGAAGAGATGGGGACAGCTAACATTATAAAGAGAGAACACGAGATAACTCCCGGATTTATGGAAAAATTAGACAAGATCCCAAATCTTCATATGCTCGCTGGAAACCACAGAAACCGTCTTGGATGTGTCTCTTTTTATATCGATAATATCCATTACAACTTAATAGTAAAAATTCTGAACGACAGATATGGAATTCAGGTAAGAGGTGGTTGCTCATGTGCAGGCACCTATGGACACTATTTGTTAAATGTTGATCCTTATATGTCGAAAAGGATTACCGAGAAAATCAGTCACGGTGACCTGTCAGAAAAACCGGGCTGGGTGAGGGTTTCCCTTCATCCAACAATGACAAATCAGGAAGTTGATTTTATTGCGGACGCAATCGCTGAGATAAGAGAGAATATAAATCAGTGGTCGTCAGATTATAAATATGACAACCACCGAAATGAATTTATTTGTGTAAAGAACGAGCCCGAATTGGATTTAAAAGACCTCTACAGATTCTAAACCAAGCCATTCTTAAAGTGACTCCGTGACTCTGTGACTTCGTGACTCCGTGACTCTGTGACTTGCATTACTGCATTACTGGATTACTGCATTAGTCCCATTCTGTCCATCAAAAATGCATACTGATATGCAACTTCTTTTAGTCTTGCAAATCTGCCTGAAGCTCCGCCATGTCCCGATTCCATATTTATTTTAAGAACTGTGATGTTGTCATCTTTTTTGAGTTCTCTCAATTTAGCGACAAACTTTGCAGGTTCATGGAATCCCACCTGAGAATCATTTAATCCTCCTGTTGCGAGAATATTGGGATATTTCACCCCTTTGATGTTATCATAAGGTGAGTAAGAGAGCATATAGTTATAATACTTCTCTTCTTTTGGATTCCCCCACTGTTCCCACTCCTGAGTTGTAAGTGGCAAAGTTTCATCATTCATGGTGTTTATAACATCCACAAAAGGAACTATGGCAAGTACCACATTAAAGAGGTCGGGTCTCATATTCACACATGCACCTACCAAAAGACCACCGGCACTTCCACCCATAATGGCAAGTTTTTCAGGTTTGGTATATTTTCCATCTACAAGATGTTCAGCACATGCAATAAAATCGGTGAATGTATTTTTTTTGTTGAGTAATTTTCCATCATCATACCATTCTTCACCAAGTTCGGAACCACCCCTTATCTGTGCAATTCCGTAAATGAAACCGCGATCAACAAGACTAAAAACATTGGAGTTAAAATTTGCCTCGGTTGATGAACCATAAGATCCGTAGGAATAAAGAAGTGTTGGATTGTTGCCATCCTTCTTGAGACCTTTTTTATAAACGATTGCCATTGGCACTTTTTTACCGTCTTTTGCCGGAGCCCACATTCTTTCAACCACATAATCATCCGGATTAAACCCGCTTGGGATTTCCTGTACTTTAAGAATTGTGGTTTGTTTATCCTTAACAGCATATTCATAGGTTGTCCAGGGTCTGTTCATTGATGTATAAGTGTATCTAATAGTCTTTGAATTATATTCAGGTGTTCCTGACATATAAAGTGAATAAACAGCTTCCGGGAAATCGAGCCAGCTTGTAACCCATGTTGAAAGATCAATTGTTTTGATTTTTCTTAATCCTTCTGTTCTTTCCTGAACAGCCATAAAGTTTTCGAATACATCAATCGATTCTATTTTCACCTTTGGATCATGCGCTATGATTTCTTTCCAGGTTGACATATCCTGATATCCTGTAAGTGGGGCAAGATAAACTTTGGAATTCTTCGATTTGTCATCTTTATAAAGGATATAAAAACCATCTTTTTTGTGGTGATCTATTGAATATTCAACATCCTTTTTCCTTGGCATAAATGGTTTGAATGTGCCGGTTGGATTGTTGGCATCAAGCAACATCACTTCTGTGGTAGTAAAACTGCCCGAATAGAGTGTAAGGAAATCTCTGGTTTTTGTCAACCCGATTCCAAGATTAAAAAGTTCGTCTTTTTCTTCATATACCAAAACGGCTTTTTTGCCATCAAATGCATCAACTCTAAGAAGTTGGTATGGTCTTAAAGCTTCATTTCCGATCACATAAAAAATAGTTTTACTGTCGTTTGCCCATGCAACTGATTGAACACCTGAAACAAAAAACTCAAGGTCTTTACCGGTTGAAAGATCCCGGATTTTTAAATCAAATTCAGCGTACGATCCTGTTGTGTTGAATGTGTAAGCTGCGTATTTATTGTCGGGTGTTACATCAAAACCGGTGAAAAGGAATGTAGGTTTTCCTTCCGCCATCTGATTAACATTAAACATTATCTCTTCGGGGGCATTAAGATTTCCTTTTTTCCGGCAGAAAATTCCGTACTGTTTTCCGGTTTCGGTTCTTGTATAATAATAATAACCGTTTTCGAGATATGGAACAGAGTTGTCTTGCTCCTTTATTCTCCCTTTCATCTCTTCATAAAGTTTGTTCTGGAGGTCTTTTGTATGACCCATAACTTCTTCAGCATAAACATTTTCAGCTTCAAGATATTTAATCACTTCAGGGTCTTTTTTATCCCTTAACCAGAAATAATTGTCAACCCTTGTATTTCCAAATTCCTTAAATGTTACAGGTTTTTTCTCTGCCGAGGGAGGAGTCCTGTAGTCCTTCTGCGATTTTATCATTCCGTCTGTTTCCTTGTTCTGTGCAAATATTACAAAAGTTGACAGCAATAACATCGCAGCAATTGTGGTGATGGATCTCATTTATTT